>Ga0310695_10006554_pt1 | contig 19165 bp, 14 predicted proteins | sample RumenRJG_04DNA_FD_203882 | JGI IMG/M metagenome (GOLD analysis project Ga0310695, IMG submission 203882) | Bovine rumen microbial communities from Lethbridge, Alberta, Canada - RJG_04 (v2) (version 2) | ecosystem: Host-associated > Mammals > Digestive system > Stomach > Rumen | place: Canada...
GGTCTATGGTAAGATCTTCACTTCTGAAAGTAACTAGATTGTAGAGGCATTTGCCGTGAAAGACGGCAAGTACGTCTATGTAGGTGACAAGGCGGGTGCCGAAGCATTTGTTGAAACAGGCAAGACCGAGGTGGTGGACTACTTAGGAAAGGGTCTTGTGATGTCTGGCTGCGGTAATGGCCACGCACACTACATGCTGGGCTATGCCCTCAAGACCATCGGCACAATGATCGGGTTAGATGTTACTACGGAGAAGTTCCTGAAGGAAATCGTGCCCGCTGCAGTCAAGAAAGCCAGGGAAGAAGGGGCAACCACCATCTTCGGACAAGGCTGGCGCCTCCAGAGTTTCGATCCAATGCCTACCCGTGAGGACCTGGATGCCATCTGCGATGATATCCCCATGTATTTCCTGGACGAGGAATGCCACAAGGCACTGGGCAATACCATCTTGCTGAAAAAGGCTGGCATCATCAACGAAGACGGCACTGCCGGCAAGACAGAATTACGCGGCGGCGAGATTGTTGTAGATGCCAACGGCATGCCTACAGGCCTGATGAAGGAACAAGCCCAGACTTACCTGCGCTCCTTCCTGGACAACGACAATCTCTATACCCTCGACAGGGCTTTGTCTAACTTGGGCGAAATCGACCAATATCTGGCATCAGTGGGCTACACCATGTACCACGGCGGCTGGGGTAACTATTTCGTAAACACCAATTACTATCAGGCAGCTCAGCAGCTGGATAAGGCCGATAAACTGCACTTCGTATTAGGACTGCCCTACGAGATTGAGAGCTGGATGGATATGGACGAGGCACTGGGCAGAGCCGTCGATGCCAAGAAGTTCGCTTCCAAGCGCGTCATGCCCAGATGGATCAAGCTCCTCTTCGACGGTGGTGTAGAAGCTGGTACAGCTATTGTGGATCCCCTCTATCCAGACGGACACCAGGGCATTGCCAACTGGACCGAAGAGGAAGTGACCGAGCTGACGCGCAAGGCTAATGCCCAAGGTCTGACCATCCACATTCATGTCATGGGAAACAAGGGCGTCAGTCAAGTAGTCAACGCCTTTATCAATGGTGGACAGGATGAAATGCGTAATACGCTGGTACACGTGCGCAACGTCAATGATGAAGATTACAAGCGCATGGCAGAGCATAACATCTATGTCACCTCTGGTGTGACATGGCATCATTTCGTCACAGGTGCATCCGAGATACTGAAGACGATGGTTCCTGCAGGTATGGAAGACAAAGCTTATCCCTTTAAGTCATACTTCGACAACAACATCCCTGTAAGCATCCACTCAGACTATCCTGCATTGAGCGGCAGTCCTGACGAACCGTTCGGCATCATGGAGATTGCTGTGACGGGTGTACTTTGGTCCGAGAATGGCACGCCTTGGTGGACTGAGGAACTAGCCACCCGTGAGCAGGCCCTCACAGCCCTGACCATCAACTGCGCCAAGCAGATGTTCATCGAAGAGGAAAGAGGCAGTATCAAGACTGGCAAATATGCCGATTTTCTGCTCCTTAATCAGGACGTGCTGACCTGCCCAGCGACAGAGATCCACTCGACAAAGCCTACAGCCACCTACTTCGAGGGAAAGAAGGTTTTCTCTATGTAAATCAAAAGCATCAAAGAGGGATAAAGTTATGAAGCAAACTATCATTTTTGGCAACATCATTACGATGGATGAGAAACGGCCCTTTGCCAAGGCTGAGAGGGACAACGGGGACAGATAACAAAAGAACTTGGCTATCTGCCCAAAGAAATGCAGAAGGCTCAGAAAGTCATCAATAAACTCATTGAGAAAAACATGAACGAGATGAGTAAGATGATAACGGAGATAAGATAGCATCCATACAAGTACATATACGAAAAATCCCCGAAACCACTTGAAGTTTCGAGGATTTTTTCTATTGCGAGTTACTCTTAAGCGTTGTACTCCTGCCAGGACTTGATCTTGATGTCCTCGAGGCGGAGGGCGGTGAAGGCCTCGATGAAGGCCTTGGCCAGACGCACGTTGGTCATCAGAGGAATGTTGTGGTCGATGGCACCACGACGGATGCGGTAGCCATTGGTGAGTTCGCGCTTGGTGTGGTTCTTGGGCACGTTGACAATCAGGTCGAACTGATGGGCGGCAATCATCTCCATCACATTGTTCTCACCCTCCTCGTCGGGCCAGCACACGGCCTTGGCCTCCACGCCGTTGTCGTTGAAGAAACGGGCCGTTCCAGGGGTGGCATAGACCTCGAAGCCTTTCTTCACCAATTGGTGGGCGGGCTCGAGCAGAGAGACCTTACCCTTGGCGTCGCCGGAAGAGATGAGGACGGCCTTCTGAGGCAGACGGTAGCCGGTGGCGATGAGAGCGTTGAGCATGGCCTCGTTGAGGTCATCGCCCAGACAGCCTACCTCACCCGTTGACGACATGTCGACACCCAGCACGGGGTCGGCATTCTGCAGACGGGCAAACGAGAACTGTGAGGCCTTCACGCCGATACGGTCGATGTCGAACTCGCTCTTGTCGGGGCGAGAGTAGGGGGCATCGAGCATGATCTTGGTGGCCGTCTCGATGAAGTTGCGCTTCAGTATCTTGCTGACAAAGGGGAAGGAACGCGATGCACGCAGGTTGCACTCGATGACCTTCACCTCGCGGTTCTTGGCCAGGAACTGGATGTTGAAAGGACCGCTGATGTTGAGTTCGGCGGCAATCTTATGGGCAATCTTCTTGATTTGGCGCACGGTGGAGAAATAGATGTGCTGGGCGGGGAACACCATCGTGGCGTCGCCTGAGTGCACACCGGCATACTCGACATGCTCGGAGATGGCATATTCTACAACCTCGCCCTTGTCGGCAACGGCATCGAACTCGATCTCCTTGGTCTCCTGCATGAACTGAGAGACCACCACGGGGAACTCCTTGCTGACCTCAGTGGCCATGTTGAGGAAGCGATGCAGTTCCTCGTCGTCGTAGCACACGTTCATGGCAGCACCGGAGAGCACATAAGAGGGACGCACGAGGACGGGATAGCCCACCTCGCTGACGAACTCCTTGATATCGTCGAACGACGTGAGGGCACGCCATGCGGGCTGGTCGATGCCCAGTTTGTCGAGCATGGCCGAGAACTTGTCGCGATTCTCTGCACGGTCGATATTCACAGGCGACGTACCCAGCACGGGCACACCCTGGCGATGGAGTTTCATGGCCAGGTTATTGGGTATCTGACCACCCACGGAGACGATGACACCACGGGGCGACTCAAGGTCGATGACGTCGAGCACGCGCTCCAGCGACAGTTCGTCGAAGTAGAGGCGGTCGCACATGTCGTAGTCGGTCGATACGGTCTCGGGGTTGTAGTTGATCATGATGGACTTGTAGCCCAGTTTGCGAGCGGTATTGATGGCGTTGACCGAACACCAGTCGAACTCCACGCTTGAGCCGATGCGGTAGGCACCAGAGCCGAGCACGACCACCGACTTCTCGTTGTTGTAGTAGTTGATGTCGTGTGCAGGTTTGTACTGCTCACCCTCCTGATTGCCAAAGGCAGGTACGTGGGTATAGGTGAAGTAGAGGTAGTTGGTCAGTTCAGGATGCTCAGAGGCCACGGTGGGGATGCGCTTGACGCTGGGCAGGATGCCGCGCTGCTTGCGGTAGCGACGCACATCGAGGTTCTCCTTCTCCATATTGCCGTTCTTGGGCTTGAGCACGAAGCGGGCAATCTGGAAGTCGGAGAAGCCACAGCGCTTCACCTCGAGCAGGAACTCATCGGGTATCTCCTCAAGGCTGTTGTAGGCCTGCAACTGGTGCTTCAGGTCGACGATATGCTTCAGGCGCTCAAGAAACCAAACGTCGATCTTGGTCAACTGCTCGATGCGCTCAACGGTGTAGCCCTCCTCCAGAGCCTGTGCGATGGCGAAGATGCGCAGGTCGGTGGGGTTGGAGAGTTCTTTGTCGAGGTCGTCGAACTTGGTGTGGTCGTTGCCCACGAAGCCGTGCATGCCCTGTCCAATCATGCGAAGACCCTTTTGGATCATCTCCTCGAAGGAACGGCCGATGGACATAATCTCGCCCACCGACTTCATGCTGGAACCAATGAGACGGCTTACGCCGGCAAACTTCGTGAGGTCCCAGCGAGGAATCTTACAGATCATGTAGTCGAGGCTTGGAGCAACGTAGGCCGATGAGGTGGTGCCCATCTCGCCAATCTGGTCGAGGGTATAGCCAAGAGCAATCTTGGCTGCCACGAAGGCAAGGGGATAACCCGTTGCTTTTGAGGCCAATGCGGACGAACGGCTCAAGCGAGCGTTTATCTCGATGATGCGATAGTCGTTGGTCTCAGCATTGAAGGCAAACTGGATGTTGCACTCGCCCACGATGTTCAGATGGCGCACGCAACGGATGGTGATGTCCTGCAGCATCTTGACCTGTTCCTCGGTGAGTGAGCAGGTGGGAGCCACAACGATAGACTCGCCAGTGTGGATGCCCAGGGGATCGAAGTTCTCCATCGAGGCCACGGTGAAGCAATGGTCGTTGGCATCGCGGATGGTCTCGAACTCAATCTCCTTCCAGCCTTTCAGACTTTCTTCCACCAGAATCTGGGGTGCGAAGGTGAAGGCCGACTCGGCCAGTTCGCGGAAGGCCTTCTCGTCAGGACAGATGCCCGAGCCAAGACCGCCAAGGGCATAGGCCGAGCGAATCATGATGGGGAAGCCAATCTCGTGGGCTGCCTTCAGCGCATCCTCCATATTCTCTACGGCGTGGCTGACGGGCGTCTTCAGTTGAATCTCGTCGAGTTTCTTCACAAAGAGGTCGCGGTCTTCAGTATTCATGATGGCCTCGACGCTGGTGCCAAGCACCTGCACGCCATACTCCTGGAGTGTGCCGTTCTGATAGAGTTCCGTTCCGCAGTTCAGGGCCGTCTGTCCACCGAAGGCCAGCAGGATGCCGTCAGGGCGCTCCTTCTTAATGATTTCGGTCACGAAGTAGGTGTTGACGGGTTGGAAATAGACCTTGTCGGCAATACCTTCCGAGGTCTGGATGGTTGCGATGTTGGGGTTCACCAACACACTCTTGATACCTTCTTCGCGCAGGGCTTTCAGGGCCTGTGAGCCGGAGTAGTCGAACTCGCCGGCCTGTCCGATCTTCAATGCGCCCGAACCCAGCACGAGCACCTTTTTGAGATTCTTTGTGGTCATTTTATTATATAATGTTGTTTGTTTTGGTTTGATTCTAGTAACTGCGGGCGATGATGACGCGGGCCTTCGAGGGCTTGCCTGACACCATATCGATGCCAGGTGTCTGCTCTACGCCGAAGGGGACGCAACGGATGGTGGCCTGTGTCTCTTCCTTGATCTGTGCCTCGGTCTCGGCGGTGCCGTCCCAGTGGCATAGGAAGAAACCGCCGTCCTTCACGCGCTCCTTGAACTCCTCGTAGTTGTCGCACTCGTAGATATGGGCATCGCGGTAGTCCTTGGCCTTGCGGAAAATGTTCTTTTGGATGTCGTCCAAAAGTCCTTCCACATACTCTACGATACCCTCCAGCGGACGGGTCTCCTTCTCCAGCGTGTCGCGACGCATCACCTCGATGGTGCCGTTCTCCAGGTCGCGTGCTCCCAGTACGAGGCGCACGGGCACTCCCTTCAACTCATAGTCGGCGAACTTGAAGCCAGGACGCTTGTTATCGGAATCGTCGAACTTCACGCTGATGCCTTTCTGACGCAGGCTCTCGATGATGGGTTGCACCTCCTTGTTCACAATCTCCATCTGCTCAGGCTTGGTGGCGATGGGGATGATGACCACCTGGATAGGGGCCAGACGTGGAGGCAGCACCAGACCGTTGTCATCGCTGTGGGTCATGATGAGTGCACCGATGAGTCGGGTAGAGACACCCCAAGAAGTAGCCCAAACATACTCGGGCTTGTTCTCCTTATTAAGATAGGTCACCTCGAAAGCCTTGGCGAAGTTCTGGCCCAGGAAGTGCGAAGTACCGCTCTGCAGGGCTTTACCATCCTGCATCATAGCCTCGATGGTGTAGGTGTCGAGGGCACCGGCGAAACGCTCGGTCTCACTCTTCACGCCCTGGATGACGGGAACGGCCATCCACTCCTCGGCAAACTTGGCATAGACCTTCAGCATCTTCTGTGCTTCCTCCTCAGCCTCCTCGCGGGTAGCGTGAGCCGTGTGACCCTCCTGCCAGAGGAATTCCGATGTGCGCAGAAAGGGACGGGTGCGCATCTCCCAGCGCATCACGTTGCACCACTGGTTGCACATCAGGGGCAGGTCGCGCCACGAGTGAATCCAGTTCTTATAGGTGTTCCAGATAATCGTCTCAGAGGTAGGACGGATGATGAGTTCTTCCTCCAGTTTGGCTGCTGGGTCTACCACCACGCCACCATCGGCAGCCTTCAGTCGGTAGTGGGTCACCACGGCGGCCTCCTTGGCAAAACCTTCTACGTGCTCGGCCTCACGACTGAGGAACGACTTGGGTATGAGGAGGGGGAAGTAGGCGTTCTGAGCACCTGTTTCCTTAAACATCCTGTCCAGTTCGCGCTGCATCTTCTCCCAGATGGCGTAGCCGTAGGGCTTGATGACCATGCATCCTCGTACGGCCGACTGCTCGGCCAAATCGGCCTTGACCACCAAGTCGTTGTACCACTGGCTGTAGTTGTCGGCGCGTTTTGTTAAATCTTTTAATTCTTTAGCCATGATTTATGCAATAAATTTAAAATTTTGGTGCAAAGGTACAAAATAATTCGTAATTCGTAATTCAATATTCATAATTATTTTCTATCTTTGCATCCGAAAAGGAATAGGTTTAACATTTTATTAATAAAAACAACTGTGATTATGAAGAAATTGAGATTACTGATCCTGACGCTCTGCGCTGGATTGATTATGGCAGGTTGTAACAACCTGGGTAAGGGAACCGCAATCGGTGCTGCTGGTGGTGCCGTTCTGGGTGCTATCGTTGGTAATATCGCTGGTAACACCGCCGTTGGTGCCGCTATCGGTACTGCCGTTGGTGCTGGCACCGGTGCGCTGATTGGTAAGCACATGGACAAGGTGAAGGCAGAGGCCGAGGCTGTGAAGAACGCCCAGGTGGAGTCTGTAACCGACGCCAATGGTCTGCAGGCCGTGAAGGTGACTTTCGATTCAGGTATTCTCTTTACCACTGGTAGTTCAACCTTGAGCGCTACCGCCAAGAACTCGCTGACCCAGTTTGCTGGTGTGCTGAAGCAGAACACCGACTGTGACGTGGCCATTCAGGGCTACACCGACAATGCAGGCTGGAAGAACTCTACCGCCGAGCAGAGCGCTCAGAAGAACCTGAACCTCTCTCAGCAGCGTGCACAGGCCGTGACCAACTATCTGAAGTCTCTGGGTGTGAGCGCCAGCCAGATCCGTAGCACTGAGGGCTTCGGCGAGGCTAACCCCGTGGCTGACAACTCAACGGCTGCCGGTAAGGCTCAGAACCGTCGCGTGGAGGTTTACATGTATGCTTCTCAGGCCATGATCCAGCAGGCCGAGCAGGGAACTCTGCAGTAAGATTTGAGGTTTGAGGTTTAAGATTTGAGATTTTAGGTTTAAGACTGACATTTTGAAATCTTTTCTCAAACGCCTACGCAAAATAGTCCAATGGACTATAGCACTATTCTTCGGCACTACCATTCTAGCGGTGGTAGTGCTGAAGTTTTTACCTGTTTACTACACGCCTCTCATGTTCATCCGTCTCTTCCAGTTGGAAGACCCGAAGATCAGTCACACATGGGTGCCGCTGAACGAGATGTCGCCTAAGATGCCCGTGGCTGTCATGGCTGGAGAGGATGCACGCTTCGCCGAGCATCACGGTTTCGACTTCGAAGCCATCAAGGCTGCCGCCGAGCATAACGCCCGCCATCCGGAACGCACACATGGCGCATCGACCATCTCGCAGCAGACGGCCAAGAACGTCTTTCTGTGGCCTGGTCGCTCGTGGGTGCGCAAGGGCCTGGAAGCCTATTTCACTGTGCTCATCGAACTGCTCTGGTCGAAGGAACGCATCATGGAGGTCTATCTCAACAGCATCGAGACGGGGCCAGGCATCTATGGCGTAGAGGCCGTGGCTGAGGAGCACTTCAACTGCAAGGCGAGCGAACTGACTGCCGACCAATGTGCGCTGATTGCCGCCACGTTGCCCAATCCGCGTCGGTTCAGCAGCAAGGCTCCTAGTTCGCACGTTAAGAAGCGTCAACGGTGGATCAGGAACAATATGAGATACGTAAAACCACTCGGCGAGTGATGTTTTTTTGCAAAAAGTGCAGGGCGAGAAAAAAAACTCGCCCTTATTGTTGGTAGTTTTGGAAAAAATCATTATCTTTGCCCTCACATATATTTTATAACTTAAAACAACGAATATGGAAAACAACGCACAACTCATTGCCGAGTGCACTGCACGGGCAAAGGAATGGCTTACTCCCGCCTTTGACGAGGAGACACGCAAGGATGTTCAGGCTATGCTTGACGCAGAAGACAAGAGCGCTCTGATTGACGCTTTTTATCAGAATCTGGAATTCGGTACCGGTGGTCTTCGTGGCATCATGGGAGCCGGTACAAACCGCATGAACAAGTATATTGTGGGTATGGCCACGCAGGGCTTCGCCAACTACATCCTGAAGGCGTTCCCCGGCAAGCAGAGCGCCGTGGTGGTAGGACATGACTGCCGTAACAACGGTCGTATGTTCGCAGAGACCGTAGCCGACATCTTCTCTGCCAATGGCATCAAGGTCTATCTCTTCGAGAGCCTGCGTCCTACGCCTGAGATTTCATTCGCTATCCGTCAACTCGGCTGTCAGGCCGGTGTCAATGTCACCGCCTCTCACAATCCCCGTGAATACAATGGCTACAAGGCCTACTGGGATGACGGCGCACAGGTATTGGCTCCGCACGACACAGGTATCATCGACGAGGTGAACAAGGTGAAAATCCAGGATGTGAAGTTCGAAGGCAACAAGGACCTGATCATCCCCATTGGCGGTGAGATGGATTGGGACTACATCCAGGCTGTGAAAGAGGCTATGGTTGACCAAGACGTCATCCTGCGCCAGAAGGACCTGAACATCGTCTATTCGCCCATGCACGGCACAGGTCGTGTCATCATCCCGATGGCTCTGCGCTCATGGGGCTTCCAGAATATCCACGTGGTGCCCGAGCAGATGGTTATCGACGGCAACTTCCCAACCGTAGTATCGCCTAATCCCGAGAATGCCGAGGCTATGACCCTGGGCATGAAACTGGGCACGAAACTCAATGCCGACTTGGTGATTGCCTCCGACCCTGATGCCGACCGTCTGGCCATTGTCTGCCGTAACGCCAAGGGCGAGTGGGAGATTCTGAATGGTAACCAGACCTGCATGATGTTCTGCTGGTACATCATTGCCAACAAGAAGAAACTGGGCCAACTCAAGGGTAATGAGTTCCTGGTAAAGACCATCGTGACCACCGAAGTTATTGCCGAAATTGCCAAGAAGAACGGCGTGGAGTATATGGACTGCTACACAGGCTTCAAGTGGATTGCCAACGAGATCCGCGTGAACGAGGGCAAGAAGAAGTACATCGGCGGTGGCGAGGAGTCGTTCGGATTCCTGCCGTTCGACAAGGTCAGGGATAAGGACTCTCCTGCATCCATCTGTCTGATCTGTGAGATTGCCTCTTGGGCTCGTGACAACGGCATGACGCTCTACGACCTGCTGATGAATATCTACAAGGAGTACGGTTTCTCGCGTGAGGTGACCATCAACGTGGTACGTCCAGGTAAGACCGGTGCCGACGAAATCAAGCAGATGATGACCGATTTCCGTGCCAATCCTCCTCAGGAACTGGGTGGCTCGAAGGTGGTGCTCTGGAAGGACTACAAGACGCTGGAGGCAAAGAAGGCTGACGGTGCTGTAGAGAAACTCGATATGCCCGACACGTCGAACGTGCTGCAATGGTTCTGCGAGGACGGCACCAAGATCAGCGTGCGTCCCTCTGGTACTGAGCCTAAGATCAAGTTCTACCTTGAGGTGAAAGACCCATCGTTTGCCGGTGCTGCCGACTACGAGCGTTGCATGAAGGCTGCTGAGGCAAAGGTTGCCGCTATCAAGAAGAGCCTGAATCTGGATTAACACTCATCCATAACAGGATATTAAGAATTAGGGCTGTCCATCGTGACGGCCCTAATCTTTATTATGGAGGATAGGGTAGGGAGAAATAAAAAAGAGGCCTGATATCAGACCTCTTTGCTTTTCGTAGTCGATAGGGGAATCGAACCCCTATGCCAAGATTGAGAATCTTGTATCCTAACCATTAGATGAATCGACCGAACTGCGAGAACAATCAAACTTCCTAAATCTTTACCGTCGTAGTCGATAGGGGAATCGAACCCCTATGCCAAGATTGAGAATCTTGTATCCTAACCATTAGATGAATCGACCATTTCAATAAATCATTACGGAAGCGGAAGCTGGGGGATTCGAACCCCCGGTACGGGAACCCGTACGGCAGTTTAGCAAACTGCTGGTTTCAGCCACTCACCCAAACTTCCTCGGCATTCCCTTTTTAGGGCTTCCGAAAGGCTTTTTCTCTCAAAAGCGGTGCAAAGGTACGACTTTTTCCCGACTCTTGCAAATTTTTCGGCACAATTTTTTCTTTTATCTGAAAATCTTTTGTATATTTGCACTCGAAACGAATCTGCTAATGATTGTTTCTGACAAGAAATAGTAATATTATCACATATGATTAGACTTTTCGTTCCCGGCCGCCTGTGCTTGTTTGGCGAGCATACAGACTGGGCTGGACACTACAGAACGATGAACGCAGACATAGTGCCTGGTGCCGCCATTGTGACCGGCATCGAGCAAGGCATCTATGCCGAGGTGGAGAAAGCAACGAACTTTGAAGTGCTCAGCGAAGCCCCGCAGATACAGAGTCATTGGCGTGACTTTGCCTGTAGGATGGATGAGCAGGAACTGAAGCGCATAGCCCGCTCTGGCGACTTCTTCTGCTATTGTGCAGGTGTAGCCTCGTATATGCTCCAGTGGTACAAGGTAGGAGGCGTGCGCATCAAGATTACCGATATGACATTGCCCATGAAGAGCGGCCTCTCGTCGAGTGCTGCCATCTGTGTGCTCGTCGCGCGTGCGTTCAATCTTGTATATAACCTGAACCTGAACACCATGGGCGAGATGAATATCGCCTATGTGGGCGAATTGCGCACATCATCGCGCTGCGGTCGTCTGGATCAGGCTTGTGCCTTCGGTGTGAAGCCCAACCTGATGACTTTCGATGGTGACGAGGTGGAGGTACGTCCCTTGAACGTCAAGAAGCACCTCTATTGGGTGTTTGCCGATCTTTGTGGTAAGAAAGACACTATCCGCATCCTGTCAGATCTAAACAAGGCCTATCCCTTTGCTTCAACCGAGCAGGAGGAGTTGCTCCACCGTGCCCTTGGCGAGCAGAACCAGGCCTTCGTGACCCGTGCTGCTGAGTATATGGCCACGGGACAGGTGGAGGCCCTAGGCCGTCTGATGACTGAGACGGAAGAGGTTTTCGACCGTCAGGTTGCCCCGTTGTGTCCTCAAGAACTGGCCTCTCCCAAACTGAAGTCCGTGCTGGGCGATGAGTATATTAAGACCTTGACCTATGGCGGTAAGGGTGTGGGCTCTCATGGCGACGGTTCCGTGCAGTTCTTGGCCAAAGACGAAGTATGTCAGCAACAGTTGGCCGACTATCTGAACGGTCAGGGCATGCCAGCCTACAAACTGACCATCAATCCCGTCCATACGGTGCGCCGAGCCATTATCCCCGTTGCAGGTTTCGGCACCCGTCTCTATCCTGCCACCCGCTGCCTGAAGAAGGACTTTTTCCCGATACCCTGTCCCGACGGTATGGTCAAACCCGTGATACTTATCCTGTTGGAGGAACTCATCCAGAGCGGTATTGAGGATATATGTCTGGTGCTGGGCAGCAAGGAGGAACGTCAACTCTATGCAGACTTCTTCGAACGTCCTCTGAGTAGTGAGCATCTGGGCAAACTGAATGCCGAGAGCCGTGAGTACGAGAAGCACATCCTCGATATTGGCAAGCACCTTCACTATGTATACCAGCGTGAGAAGCGCGGTTTCGGCCATGCAGTCTATCAGGCCGCAGGCTTCGCCCACAACGAGCCTGTGCTGCTCATGCTGGGTGATACCCTCTACCGTTCCTCATCCAACAAGCCTTGCGCTCTTCAGTTAATCGAGGCCTATGAGCGTTTCAACAGACTGCTGGTAGGGCTCTATCCCGTACCCGTGGCCCAGGTGAGCCATTTCGGAATCATGAGTGGTGTGTGGGAAGACCAGGATGAGCGCGTGCTGCAGGTTAACACGCTGGTTGAGAAACCGAAGGCCAGTTATTCAGAGGAGTTCCTGGGCGTGCGTAACAAGAAAGGCGAGAAAGAGTATTGCTCTGTCTTCGGTCAGTATATCCTGACCCCAGAGGTCTTCAGTCAACTGGAGGCGGACATCACGGAGGCAAACCTGTCTGGCGACTGTACGCGTGAGATAGAACTGACATCAGCCCTCGACAAGGTACGTCAGCGTTCGGGTATGATAGGCCTGCGACTGAAAGGCGAGCGTTTCGATATGGGCAACCCCAGGGCCCTGGCTGAGACGGTGGCCGCATTTTCCACATTGACGACAACAACGATATAACACATAAATTATGAGTAAGCGTAGATGGCACTGTCTGCCAGGACAGGAGCCAACGGACTTTGACAAGCAGATCATGTACTGGGAGAACAAGGGAAAACTTGTTCCTACCCGCGATTTAATTAAGACCCCTGAGCAGATAGAAGGCATCCGTCAGGCAGGAGTTATCAATACCGGCGTGCTCGATGCGGTGGCCGCAGCCATCCATGAAGGCATGAACACCTTGGAGATAGACCGCATTTGCCGACAGTACTGCGAAGAGCACAATGCGACGCCAGCCTGTCTGAACTATGGTGGCGACGACGAGACACCTCCGTTCCCGATGAGCGTCTGCACGAGCATCAACGAGGTGGTTTGCCACGGCATCCCCAAGGAGGAGGACGTGCTGGAGGAGGGTGACATCATTAATGTGGACTTTACCACTATCTATAACGGTTACTATGCCGATGCATCACGCATGTTCATCATCGGCAAGACCACACCTGAGAAGGAACAGTTGGTGCGGGTGGCCAAGGAATGTCTGGAGATAGGCATGGAGGCTGCCAAGCCTTGGGGCTTTGTGGGCGACATCGGCCACGCTATCAAGAAGCATTGCAAGAAATACGGCTATGGCATCGTGCGCGATCTGGCTGGTCATGGTGTGGGCCTGCACTTCCACGAGGAGCCCGACGTGGACCATGATTCCTATCGTGGCACCGGCATGCTGCTGGTTCCTGGCATGGTCTTTACGATTGAGCCGATGATCAACATGGGCACCTGGCGGGTGTTCATCGATTCCGACGATCCTTACGGGTGGGAAGTCATCACAGAGGACGAGAAACCATCGGCACAATGGGAACACACCCTGCTGATGACTGAGCATGGTGTAGAAGTGCTGACTTATTAAAGATTCCTGTATCTTTTCTGATATGGCCTGCCTTACTTGTCGTTTACTACGGCAGGCAGGTTGAGGAAGTGACTGTCGATGTCCTGTAGTTCCTGCTCGAGTGCCTTGTCGAGGTGGCGACGCATGAACTCGTCCTCCAGGGCCGTGAGGTAGGATACATCCTGCATGGCTCGGGTGGCAGTGACCAATAGTCCACCAACGTCGAGTTTCATCCAGGCTTCTGTTCCTGCCGTCAGAGCCACGTTACTGCTGGAAGCCATGAGGTTGGACAGGAGCAGTATTTTTCGGGTGCGGGCTTCAAAGAACTCACGCGGACCGTCGATATCGGGATTGTACATGAAGCCGTGTAGCAGTCCTACGGCCATGTTGATAACCAACGGAATGGCAGCCTGCTGACCCACCAGGGTGATGCCGTTGATGGAGGCAAGTTGCTGTACCTGGCTACGGTAGAGTTCACTCTCCATCTGCGGTCCGAAAGTCTCCGTGAAAGGCTTGAGCATGTCGATGGTCTCGCCATGGGCCAGTTTCTCCTGGGCATAGAGGGCATAGACGGCGGCTGACAGACGACGTGGGTCTTCCTGTATGCTGCGGAAGGCCTCTGCAAGCACGGCTGGTGTCTTGACGGGCTGTCCTGCCTCGTCAACAGTCTTGAAGTTTCTGTCGGTTTTGGTACCGGTAATGGTGTTGACAAGTCCGAAAAGCCAGTTGAGAGCATCGTTATTGAAAGCCTTCATCGGGGCCTTGTCTCTGGCATCGAGAATCTGATCCCACGTCAGGCGTCCTTCGTGTATCTCCTCAACCTGCCAATCGGTCTCTTCTTGGAACTCCCGGTTTGCTTCGTCAATGACGGCGAGGTCTTTCTCGTCCTTTGGCCTGGCCTCAAGCATTGCCATAGCCGATGGGGAGAGGGCAGCAATCACCTTGCCCGACTTGCCGGCTTTGCTTAGCAGTTTGGGAATCATAGCCCAACGGGCGGTCTGTATGCTGGTAGCAACGGTGAGGAAAGCCATATCGCGGGCGTTGAGCCCTGTGCGGCGGGTGAACTCCTCGTTAATCTGGCGCACCTGCTCTTCAGTACGTGCAATCTCTTCGCTGCTCAGGAGGTCTTCTACGGTGACGTGGCTGTCTACACCTTCTTCGTGTGCACGAGCCTCCAGGTCTTCCCATTCGGGCACCTGGTCGAGGGTCATCTTCTCCCGCTTGTGAACAACTGGGGTAGGGAGGTGGTGCTCCTCGGGCATATCTACACCTTCGCTCTCGGCCAGGGCCTGTGCGCGCTGGCGCAGGTCGCTCAGGCGACGGTCCATCTCGCTAAGGGCCTCATGTTCGTCGGCAGCCTGTTCGGCCAACCTGTCAAGGTCACCCTGTTGCATCTTCAGCACACGCAGGGTGCGCTTGTCGTCAGAATCATATCTTCGTTTTGCCATCTTTTTCTCAAACTTTAATCTCCGCTCGAACTTCGCTCGCTTTCACCGCTCGACCTCTGGTCGCTTGCTACTGAAAGGACGCAAGAAAGCGAAGCGACTGAAAGAAATCTCAAATCTCAAACCTTCTTCCCCTTTCTTGCTTCTTCAATGCGGTCAAGGGTCTGCTGGAGGAAGTCAACGGTCTCCTGAAGGTTACGACGCTGCTCCTCGTTCTGAGTATTCTCTTCCTCCATCTTTTTGATGATGGCCTGTTGCTTGGCTATGATGTTGCGTTTCATCATCTCCATCTCCATACGCTGGCGTTCCTTGTGCTTCATGTATTTATAGAGCACGCGTCCGCCCAGGATGAGAGGCTGGCTGAAAAGCAGCAGGTTCCAAGGGTCGGAGAAGAAGCCCTTCAGGCCCTTGTCATAACCCAGTTTTGTCTTCAGTATCTGGCCTACACCCTTCATTGGGTCTTTCAGCACCTCGTCGGCCACCTTCATGGCCATGTCGTAATAATCCTTGATATTCATAGTCTTAGATGATGTTTTTGTTGTTTAATCCGTGATAGCCTTCACCAGTTTGACGATGCTGGCATCGTCGACCCACGAGAAGTCTGGCAGACTGATGATGGTCTTGTAGAGTCGGCGTTTGTCCTTGGGCACTTTCCGCCATATTTCGCGCTCATGCACCAGCAGGAGTTCGCCATTGTAGAGCATATAGTACTTGTGTACGAGGGGGAACTTGAAATCATCCTCTCCGTTGATGTCAACACTCGTGGTGCCCAACTGGTCGATGCCCATGGATATGCTGGTGATCTGGCGGTTGTTCTTGATGTTAGCATTATAGGCCTCAAGGTCAAGGTAGTCGATGCGGTAGAGCACGGTGTTGCCAATGGTGTCGACAATAGTGGCCAACTGTCCCTTGACGTTCACGAATTTTCGGTCCTCAAACTCTACTTGGCTGATGGTTTCCATGTTGGCCTCCATCGTATGAGAATTGTTCATATAGAGCAGGCTGCTGTTCTTCAGGAACACATTAGTGAGAGGATTCTTTATCGAGCGTCCGTTTGTTAAGGTGATGACTGCGGGCTTGAATTGGCGGTAGAGCGTGGCCATTGTGGTGCTCTCCTGTGCCATCGACATGGCTACAGACGAGAACAGTAGGGTAGCAATGGCTGTCAGACGAATCAGGTTCTTCTTCATATTCATAGTCCTTATATAGTTGAAAAGCCCATCGATTGGTAAAATCAATGAGCTTCACTTTGTGTTGCGGTGCGTACGAGATTCGAACTCGTGACCTCCTGCGTGACAGGCAGGCATTCTAACCTACTGAACTAACGCACCAGTCCTTTTGTTGTTTGCTTGCTGGCAGAAGTGAAGTGTGTTGCGGTGCGTACGAGATTCGAACTCGTGACCTCCTGCGTGACAGGCAGGCATTCTAACCTACTGAACTAACGCACCAGTTGGCACTTTTTCTGTTTAGCGGGTGCAAAGGTATGATTTTTTCTTCAAATAAAAAAACATTTTGTGGGAAAGTTTTGTGTGATAACATCCTTTAACAATTCGAAAAGGTGTTGTCTTGACTAAAATTTCTGCCACTTTCTTTGGAATTAATGGAAAGTATTCGTAACTTTGCCGTCATGAACATCAAGACGATTATACTAATCCTAACGACAACGATGATGATAAACGGATGTAAGGGGCAGTCGGCAACACCAGTGGTGAGGCCGGCAACACAGGCGAATAGGTTTTATACAGGCGATGCAAGGGAACTGAGCGAGGAGGTGGACAGCCTGCTGGCGTTGCATAGTGGTGACAAGAAGTATAGTAATGTGGCAGCATTGATAGTGCCTCATGCTGGGTACTATTTCTCAGGCAATGTGGCAGCGTCGGCGTATATGGCGATTGACCCAGAGAAGCAGTACAAGCGGATTTTCCTGTTAGGGCCGAGTCACCACGAATGGCTCGATGGGGCATCGGTGAACACGGAAGCGGACTGGTATGCTACGCCATTGGGACAGGTAAAGGTGGACCACGAAACGGCTGTTGCTTTAATGAACACGAATCGCACGAATAACACGAATAATATGACCACAGATTGCACGGATTCAACGGATTTCTTTTATAGGCCGGAGGCGCATGACAGGGAGCATTGTCTGGAGGTGCAACTGCCGTTCTTGCAGAGGTTCTACGCCCAGAACAATCAAGAGGTTCCGCCAATTGTGCCGATCGTTATTTCGACGAATGACTATCAGAAACTGAAACGGATAGCAGAGGCGTTGAAGCCGTATTTTACGGACGAGAATCTCTTTGTAATCAGCAGCGACTTCTCGCATTATCCGTCGTATGAGGATGCCTGCGAGGTGGATGCCAAAACAGGGAAGGCCATTGAGACGGGCGATGTGGAGGAGTTTATTGCGACAATCAATGCTAATGCGCGTAGCGGGAAACGGAACTTGGCGACGAGTGCCTGTGGTGAGTTCGCCATCATCACGCTCATGCTGATGCTTGATGATCAATATGAGGTGAAGCACCTGATGTACCAGAACTCAGGCGACATCGATAATCATGACCTTAATAGGGTAGTGGGGTATCACTCGTTCGCCATCCTTCGAAAGAATTCTAATAGCAACGGGCAAAAACGGACTGACACAGACTTTTCTTTATCCGCAGAAGATAAGAAGATGTTGAAAGAGATAGCCCTGCAGAGCATCAAGGATTCATTGGATGGCAAGCCTATCGCGAAGCCATGTTCAATGGTCAATGGTCCGCTCGGCCGAAGGACGCTTGCTACCGAAGGGGCGCAAGAATGGTCAATGTTCAATGTCAAGTGTGGTGCCTTCGTCTCGTTGCACAAGCACGGCCGCTTACGTGGCTGCATCGGGCATTTTGGCGAGGACTATCCGTTGCATGAGATAGTGGCAGAGATGGCGCGGGCGGCAGCCTTTGAGGATCCGCGGTTTATGCCAGTCACCCGTGATGAACTGAACGACCTCGATATTGAGATTTCCGTGCTTACGCCCATGCGTCGCATCCAAAGTCTCGATGAGTTTGAACTGCATCGTCACGGCATCTATATCAAGAAGGGGTATCGTAGTGGTACGTTCCTGCCACAGGTGGCTGATGAGGTGAACTGGACGAAAGAGGAGTTCGTGGGACATTGCTCGCAGGACAAGGCCGGACTGGGCTGGGACGGCTGGAAGGACGCGGAACTCTACGTTTACGAAGCGATTGTTTTTTAACGAACACGAATTGAACGGATTACACGGATGATAGAGTGCAGATATTATAAGCGGTTGGATGACGGGTGGGTGGAGTGTACGGTCTGTCCGCACCATTGCCGTATTGCCGAGGGCAAGACGGGTGTATGCCGTAGTAGACGAAATCAAGGCGGCGTGCTCGTGAGCGAGGTGTACGGCAAGCCGTGTGCGTTGGCCATCGACCCGATAGAAAAGAAACCGCTGTACCATTTCCATCCGGGTACGACATGCCTGTCGCTGGCCTGTACGGGCTGCAACTTTCGCTGTCTGAACTGTCAGAACCACGATATTTCACAGGTTTCGCCCTCGGATGTCAATCATTACGAGTTGTCGCCTGAGGACGTTGTCGCGCTATGTCTGAAACATCATTGTCCTGGCATCGCCTACACCTATACTGAGCCGCTGACCTATCTCGAATACATCATCGATTGTGCCCGACTGGCACATGAAGCTGGTCTCTGGAATATCCTCGTCACGGCGGGTTACGTTTGTAAGGAACCGCTGGCCGACCTCCTGCCGTACCTTGATGCCGCCAACGTCGACCTCAAGTCGTTCAGCGACGACATATATCATAAGGTAAGCGGAGGACATCTGCAGCCCGTCCTCGACACCATCCTCGCCATGAAGCAGGCTGGCGTATGGGTTGAAATCACCAACCTCGTCATTCAATCAATTAACGATGACCTCGATATGATTCGTCAGATGTGTCGCTGGCTTGCTAACAACGGACTCGCTGAAGCTCCTTTGCATTTCAGCCGTTTCTTCCCGCGCTACAAGATGCAGGATACCCCGCCCACACCCATCGCGACGCTAAAAGCCGCCAAGCGTGTTGCCGAGGAAGAAGGCAACAAGTATGTGTATTTGGGGAATGTTTGAATCATAAAGTATGTTAAATAAATA
>Ga0310695_10006558_pt1 | contig 19155 bp, 14 predicted proteins | sample RumenRJG_04DNA_FD_203882 | JGI IMG/M metagenome (GOLD analysis project Ga0310695, IMG submission 203882) | Bovine rumen microbial communities from Lethbridge, Alberta, Canada - RJG_04 (v2) (version 2) | ecosystem: Host-associated > Mammals > Digestive system > Stomach > Rumen | place: Canada...
GTTTCCAAGGATTATCAGAACCCTTTCGCCGATACTCATAGAGATCACGCACGATGTTGTGACGGAACTCGAAGTTCTCTATCACAAATGCCGCCATGTCGTGGATAGGCCTCAGCATCTGCTGCTGCCGCTCCTCATAGCGGTCCTTCGCCTTCGTTGTTGCGGATTTGCCATCCGCAACCTGCGAATCAGCGGACTTGTAATCCACCTTCATTTCAAGTAACTCACTCTCGACTTTTTCAAGTCTTTCCAAGAGCACATTGTTCTGCTCTTTCACTGCATCCACACTCACCGACTGCTTCTGCTTCCGTTTGGTAAAGAAATCAAATATCCTCATAGCTTTTATCATTTTTGTACTGCAAAATTAATACAAAAACTCCCTCTCTGCAAGAGATTTACCTGAAATCCGCTACCCAAAAATTGCTGTTTTTTACTCCCGGCTCGTCGCCTTTTAGTCCGGACTTAAGCACCAATTAAGTCCGTTCTGTTTAATCTGCCACTTAAGACCTAAGATGCTGCCACTATAGTAGTAGTATCTTGCCACTTAAGTCCTAGCACCTTACCACTTAAGTGGCAGATTCATTAAGTCCGGCCTCATCACCGTTGTGCCCCTTCCTCATCACCGTTGTGCCCCTTCCTCATCACCGTTGTGCCCCTTCCTCACGAAAAAGCCTCCGTAGCTCAAAAATCCTCCGCCATTATCTTTCTGTAAATCAACAACTTAACCCACCTGGCGGAGGAATATAAAAAAAAAGAAAATAGTGACTATATTGAAATTTCCAACATTTTCGAGCAAAAATCCCCTATATATAAAAAGGTACTCCGCCCCTATGCCGTTGGCTTTAGCATAAGGGCGGAGTCTATTGATTATGGAAAGATGCCAGTCTGTCCCGTGGCATCTTCTGTCATTGTGTTTTAAAGGCCCTGGCATCAGGATCCGTCTGGCAGGAATAAATGTCAATAATCAGAATCACATTGTCCCTTATCTGATAATCGATGGCAAAACGTTCCACAAACAATATCCTTACACCGGGAAAGTCCGTAAGACGACCAATCTCTGGCATGGCAGATGCAAGCTTTATCTGCTTGTGAATCATCTTCAGCAATTTCTTACTGAAGCTGTCACTTCCATTGCGTTCATCAAAGAAATTGAGTATCCCTTCCAGATTATCAAAGAACTGGGGACTATAGCTGATTTCTAAAGCCATTTAGCAAATCTTTCCTTAAAATCAGCCTCGGTAAGGCACTTACCATCCTCATAGTCACGCTCTGCTTTCATTGCAGCATCTCTCATTTCCTGAGTCAGTTTGATTCTGCCAAACTCATCAGTCTTGAAAGGTTCCTCCGTTTCCATACCTCTTTTCAGATACGCTATCAAAGCAACCTTGTCGGGCTGACTCAATTTCATCACCTGACTAAGAATACCACTTCTTCTCACCTCCTCGCTCAGCAAGGCTGCGGCTGGTTCTGCTGCTATCATTACGTCGTTTTCTTCCATATTGATATCTTTACGCCTGCAAAGATACGAATAAGCGAGCAAAGAACCAAAGGAAAACTCGTTTTTCTTTGTTCTTTCGAGCGAAAGTATCTTCTCCAAAGGAGAAATTTAAACATTATTTTCGATACTTCCAAATTTTCGAGCAGCGAATGCAAAGAAATGCTTGCATTTCGTTTGCTGAGTCGCGAGAAAATTCGCCTAAAGGTCAAAAATAACGCACTATATTTTGCACAATAAAGCCCCACCCGCCCGTAGTGGAGGGTGAGGCTATGAAGTTGTGATACTGTTCGTTTATCTCAGGTCGTCGTCGTCCAAGCCGTCGCTGTCCCAGTTGAGACCCTCGGGGGTTCCAGAAAGTCCATTAGCCGCAGGCGAGCTGCCGGCAAGGATTTGACACTGCTGCTGTAGCACGACAACGTGCACCGTTGGTTTCATATATTCTCTTTTCATATTGCTATTCTTTATTTAGTCCCCAACTCTCCCCCTAAACAGGGGGAGGCGGAGGGGGTCTTTTTACTTAATCACAATTTTCTTTCCATTCACGATGTAGAGGCCTTTAGCAGTTGGCTTTTGGCCATTAGCTATGCGGCGGCCCTGCAGGTCGAAGACGCCCTCGGCCTTATTCGTGAGATTCGTGTTATTCGTGTTCACTTCAATAATGCCCGTCGTATTCTCGTCGTCCTCGCCGAAGTTCAGTTCGTAGCTGCTGATGGCAGGAGCGTTAGCGACAGAAGGAATATCGAAGTATGCACGGAAGGCACCAAGCGTGCGGTCAGTATTGGCGTAGCCCAGCTTGTTGCCGGCAGCCAGCAACACGATGCTTTTGCGGTTGGCATCGGTAATAGCAAACGGATTGTAGGTACCCACGAATGAGCCGCCAGTGAAGTTGACAGGAGCAGGAGCCGTCTTGACGATGGTCACGCCACCGAACCTTGGATCGACGATGTTGTTATTATTCATCTTAGGTACGACATTACCGCCACTGATTTCCCAGCCAGCACCAAGGTTGCTAAGCAGTATCTCGTTGTTCATGCCGCTGGCATCGGTGCCCTGTACAGTACCGAAAGGCGTATTATAGTAGATTTTAGAGTCATTTACCGTTGCATTATCGCTTTTACGATAAAAAGTACAACTATTATTCGATTTCATTGTAATATTAGACGGGGCGAACAGACAGCTTGTAAGGTTAAGTGAACCAGCATCAGCTACTAAGCCAACGAAACCGCCGTCACCGCCGGTGTTGTAGACGTCAGTACTGCCATTCAGCAACTGACCATTGAATAGACAGTTTGAAATCGATACTGTGCCCTCTTGAATTCTTCCCACGATGCCACCGTGTAGTCCATTATATGGACCTTCTCCAGGAGCATAATTATCTGTGATAGCGACACTACTTATACAATTCTGAATCGTCACTGTGCCACCAATGACACGGGCGGCAATTCCGCTGGCAATTTGCTTGTTTGTAGTGATACTGCCTGCAACATGGAGATTCTTAATCGTTGCGCCGTTGACAAAGCGGAAAGGACCAATATTATTTTTATCGGTCGAATTAATGTTGACCGTAAGCGTACGTCCGTTTCCATCGAAGGTTCCCTTGAAGGAGTAATATGTGGAACTCTTGTTAGTACCAACCAGCGTCGTCACGGCCTCTCCGTCTCCGCTGTTGTCGAAGTCGTCAGCAAGTTTCACTAACTTGCCTTCATATGTGTTACCTCCATTGACAGCCGCAGCGAAGGTATCCCAGTCAGCCTTGTTATTAATAACGAGGTCGGGCGTAGCAGGCATCCACTTCACGAGATACGGCTTACCAGCCTCAATCGTTGTGGCATCCTCGAAGTTCAGCGTCAGTGTACCGTTATTGAGGTTTGACGATGTAGCGAGTTCCTTGATGGTGGCACCAGCCAATGGCGAAAGCGCAATCTGCTCGGCAGTCATACTGAACGGCAGGCACAATGTATTCCAGTCACCGTCCTTATAGAGTGTGCGACCGCTGATTTTGACAGTTGTTGTAACTTCATTGTTGTTGATGACGGTTGTGTTGTCGGCATTGTTGGCAAGTTCCACTTCACGTACCAGCGTCACCGTCAGGTCGAGACCGGCGTAGTTGTTGTACGTAGAGTTCGTCGTGAAGTAGAGCGTCATGGTGTTGCTCGAACTAAAGACGGTGGGGATAGCGGTCTGTGTGCGTTCAGCGGAACTGCACATCTTGTCAATGAGTTTCGTGACGCAGGCTGCGTTGTAGTCATAGACGGTCAGATAGTCTAATTGTTGATATGTGCTCACCATAGTCGTGATGCTACCCGAGAGTTGGAGCACGTAGCCCGTGGGGGCGGTCAGGGTGAGGTAGCCGCTGCAGTTTTTGCTGTGGTTACCGTCCTTGCCGCCGTCGTCATAGACCTTGAACGACTGTACGTTCGAGGGGATGGTGAGCGATTTGCTTCCCGTGGTGGGCATATTGATGTAAAGTCCGCCGTCGGCAGTCAGGTCGTTGGTGAACGTTGAGGTGACGGTGACGGGGGAGATGGGCATGGTGAATGTGGCGGTGTTATCGAACGGGCCATCCCACGTCAAGTCCACATTCTTGTTGCTGTCATCCTTGATGCTGATGCTGGTAAGCATATAGTCGCTCTGAGGTGTTGCTGTCAGGGTGACGGCCTCGAACGCTTTAGCTGAAGTGACGCTCTCGTTGCTGATACTAGCCGTGATGGTGCCGCCCGTGAGATTGCCAATTCCGTTGATGGCATTCTGCGTATCGGGGTCAAAGACCGACACGGTCAGGTCGAGACCATCGTCTTCAGTACCGCCCGATGTCAACTTAATCGTCATGGTGTTGCCCGTGCTGGTGACGGTGGTGCTGCCATAGTAGCCATTCTTATGATAGAGCTCCGAGGCAGTGTTGTTGCTGCCGTCATAGACGGTAAATGTAGGCGTACCCAAATACCCATTGTACAACTTGATTCCTCCCGAAAGCTGCATCCGGTAGCCTGTGGGGGCGGTCAGCACGAGCGTGCCGTCGCAGTTGTTGCTGTAGTTGCCGGTGGAGCCGCCGTCGTCATAGACCTTGAACGACTTTACGTTCGAGGGGATGGTGAGTGACTTACTGTCTGTCTTGGGCATGTTGATGTAGAGGCCGCCTGCGGCAGTCAGGTTGTTGGTGAACGTCGGGGTGACAGTGGCGACGGAATATGGCATGGTGAACGTGGCGGTGTTATAGAACGGACCATCCCACGTCACGCCCACGTTCTTGTTGCTGCCGTCCTTGACGCTGATGCCGGTAAGCATATAGGTGCTCTGGGGGGTGGCAGTCAGGGTGACGGTCTCCTTTACTCTTGCCGATGTCACGCTCACTCCGCTGACACTGGCACCGACGGTGCCGCCCGTGGCGGTGTTAATATTGATGTCGTGCGGTTCGTTGACGATGAGCCTCACGTCGAGGTCGAAACCTTTATCATTGCCGTCGCCGTTCGAGTAGAAATAGAGTGTCACGCTTCGGCCCGTGCTGGTGACGGTGGGGATGTTTCTGCTAAAGCCGCCAGAGGTACTGCTCATCTGGTCAATGAGCTTCGTGCCGCTGGCCTCGCTGTTATCATAGACGGTCAGATGGTCTGACCAGTTATCATATGTCTGTATCCATCCCGACAGTTGGAGCAAATAGCCCTCGGGGGCGGTAATAGTGAGGGTACTGCTGCTGACGTCGTAATAGTTGCCAGTTCTGCCGCCGTTGTCATACACCTTGAACGAGGTGATGGAGGCATCGCTGAGCGTCTTAGTGCACGGGACACTTCCTTGCATGTTGAGGTACGGTATGCCCTCCCAGTAGAGGAAATTAATTTCGTCCGCCCACGCCCCAATGGAGGTGAGCATCGTCATGAGTAGCATCATGGCCACTCGCCTTGCGCCGCACAGCCCCTTGGCCGTCGGCACCGAGATAAATCTCATAATGGTTTCTTTTTTCATAATGATTGAAATTATTATTAATGATTCGATTTCCGATTGTTCACTTAGTACATGACGCAGCGTCTTCGCGGCGTTTGCGCTGCAAGGACGGTGCAAGCCGAGCGCAATGGAGCTCGCTCCAATTGCCGAGGCGCCGCCCGTTCTCGCGCCCTTTTCGGGCACAAAGGTACAAAGAATTTTGTTAATAATCGTTACCCCCCCTAAATAATGTTAAGAGAGTGTAATTTTAACAATCTATCAGAAAAATACGTGGTTTTAGGCTAAAAAAATAGGCGAGGGTTCTCTCTATGAGAGTGTGGCGTTGCGAGGATGTCTGAAGGCTGAGGGATGATGTAAGATGTAAGAGAGCGATGGCAGAGGGACGGGTGACTGACATTAACGATGGCTGTCTGTGCGTCCTTCGGGTATGACAGGACCTGTCCCTAGTCATATGCACCCCCAAAAACAGCAGCTATCACTTCTTGTTGAAGCAATAGCTGCCGTTATAGAGTAGGTGTGTTGGCAATCGCCAGTAGGTAAGCTGGCTGCCAACTCCCTGATTCAGATGTTTCTTTCGGCCAATGTGCTGGGATCCTGTCTTACATCCCAAAAATCAACAATGTAAATGGTATCATCCTCAATGCGGTAAACCATTTTATTCAAGCCGTTCATCACATAACTTCTGTACATAGCAGGAAGCTCTTCCAACAAAGGCTCTACTGGCTTCTGACATTTCAAGTACCTTTTCGTCTTCAGCAAACTCCTCTTCCAGTTCGTCCATTGCCTCATCGAAATCCTGATACTTTCCTTCAGCAAACTGCCGCTCGCTCAGTTCAATCCTCGCTTTCAGCTCTTCCTTGGTATAGGGCTTCTGCGGTTTCTCCTGCATATAACCATACTCCGTCAGCTGCTTTCCCAACCAAATCAGATTGGCGGGCGAGAGTGTGTCGTAAAGATAGTCACGCAGACCATTCAATGTTGCTGTACTCATATCATTTCCTTTCTGTTTGTAGGTTTCTCGCTGCAAAAATACGAACTTTTTTTGATACCGCAAAGGAAATCCCCAAATATTTCATTTACTAAAAACCGAGTTTTTTTTTACTTCTCGTTCTTATAGGCATTCAGATAACGACGGCCCACGTTGTTTCGTCTGACGGTCTCCGCGCCCGGCACCTCACGACAGCACGGCACTGCGCCCCCTACCCCCTCGCATAGACATGCCAGAACCGAGAGAGCTGGGACCGAAAAAAGCACCTGTCTCCGTCGTCATCATGACCCCCCAACTGCGCACCGATATGCAGCTGGCTTATCAAAGTCACTGGTTGGAGGAACAGCGCAAGGCACAGGTCGGTGGAGCCATGACCATCGGCGTGAATCCCCTCAGCCTGATAGCGTGGGCCATCAAGAAAATCTTCCCTCGCAGAAAGTCCAAGAAGCAACGCCAGCGCGAAAAGCTCAAGCAAATCATAGATAACTATTAATCGGGATAAAAAATAGAATAAGATTTTGTATTTCACTCAATTTAATCAACTTTCTCACGCTCAGAAATAAAAATATATTCTCATTTCCTTCGCTTAATCGAAATTTTGCACTACCTTTGCAGCGGAATGAAATAAGAAACAACGACAATGAAGAAAGTAATTATTAGTTTAGTGCTGGCTATGATGTCAGTAGTTGGGTATGCCCAGAACATCACGGGCAAGTGGGTGACAGAAGGTGGTGATTCACAGGTGGAGATTTACCAGAGTGGTGACAAGCTGTGTGGAAAGATTGTTTGGCTGAAGGCTGGCGATGGCAAGCTTGACAGCAAGAATCCGGACAAGAGCCTGCAGAGTCGCAAGCTTGTAGGCTGCAACATCCTCACCGGTCTGAAAAAAGGCAAGGAAAAGTGGGAAGGCGGTAAGATTTATAACCCCAAGAACGGTAAGACGTACAAGTGCGCCATCTGGCTCGACGGCAACGACCTGAAAGTCCGCGGCTACGTAGGCATGTTCTACGAGACCCAGACCTGGACAAGGAAATAAGCCGACAGGCTGATGAATGCTACGCTTCAATCACTTCGCTTTGTGTTCGTCATGATGATATTCATGTCGCACTTTGCTTATCGCGGCATCGGTCCTTTTGATGCTGGAGGTGATTGCGGCGTAGCATTCTTTTTTCTGCTCAGTGGCTTTACAATGTCTATGGGCTATGGCCGTAGCATTGCTGACGGTAGTTTTCGTTTCGGCCACTATCTCAAGCGCAGACTGCTGAAGGTCTATCCCCTGCATCTGCTATGTCTGCTACTGTTTTTAGTGCTGTTCAGGCCTCAACTGGATGCCATCCTGCCGCTCAATGCCTTGCTGCTACAGTCGTGGATACCTGATTCAGCATACTATTTCTCCTACAACAGCGTGTCATGGTTTCTTTCCACCCTGCTGTTCAGCTATCTGCTCTTCCCAATTGCCTATCGCAAGGGAAATTCCTTTGTTTTGGCAGTAGTCTTGATATGCTGTCTGGCGGTTTACATGCTGGTGCCCTACGACCGAATCAACGCCCTGCTCTACGTTTCGCCACTCATGCGCTTCGTCGATTTCTTTCTCGGCATCATGCTATACAAGCTATACTGCACCAAGAAGGACGTGACCATTCCCGGATGGGCAGAGCTTCTGATTGTTGTTCTCCTTGTGCTGGCATTGTGGGCATATCCCTATATGGACGAAAAGCTGCGCAATGCACCACTCTACTGGTTAGTGTTGCTGCCAATGATTTTTGTCTTTACACGCCAGGGAGGTCCCGTTTCCAAATTACTACAACATAGGGTGCTGCAATGGCTGGGTTCGCTGAGCATGCCCATCTTCCTGCTGCACCCTATGATATTCCGTGCGATGTTTCATTTCTTTCCGACCTTGCCCGCCGCCTTGATGCTCGCTTGTTGCTTCGTATTGGTCGTAGGGCTTGGTTGGGTTGTCGACAAGTCTTTTGTCACTGTTGCCCTCAAGACGCGGACGTCTTCCAGCGGGCGGTCGTAGTCGTCGACAGCCATCTGCTGGATGCGGTCTACCACATCAAGTCCTTCCACCACTTCGCCAAAGACGGTGTACTGACCGTCCAGATGTGGCGTGCCGCCAACGGTCTTGTAAGCCTCAATCATCTCGGGCGTCAGCTTTACCTGCCCCTGCGTAGCAGCGTCCAGACGCTCCTGAACCTTTGCCAATCGGGCATCACTGCACACCTGCCCCCAGACAATATAGAACTGACACGCCGAACTGCGCCGCTCGGGATTGGTTCTGTCACCCTCACGCGCCATAGCCACCATGCCGCGACGATGGTAGAGCTGCGGCACACGGAACTCAGCCTCAACGGTGTAGTTGTAGTCGCCCGTTCCTAACCGCTGTCCGGGCTGGGCGTTCTTGCTGTGCAGGTCGCCACATTGTACCATGAAATTCTTGATGACGCGGTGGAACAGCAGCGAATCATAGACGTGCTCCTTGACAAGTTTCAGGAAATTGTCGCGATGCTGCGGTGTCTCGTCGAACAGCGCAATACGGATATTGCCCGCCGTTGTCTCCAACAGCACCTCTGTCGTTGAGGTCTGTGCCATCACGTGACATGCCATTACCGCCATCACTAAACAAACTATTACCTTTTTCATTTGTCGTTATTTGTTATTTGTAGTTTTCGTTTATTTAAAAAGCAGATTGCAAGCCGCTCGTTGCGGGCGTTGCAATCTGCCTTAGAGTTTAAATCGTTTGAATTTTATTCCATCACGCCGTCGTCAGCGAAGTCGAGGACATTCTTGCGATTGGCCTGCATGCGCTCGTACTCCTCCTTGGAACCGACGATGATCTTATCAAATTCGCGGAGACCAGTACCGGCAGGAATGAGGTGACCACTGATCACATTCTCCTTCATGCCCTCGAGGTTGTCGCTCTTGCCGCGGATAGCAGCTTCGTTGAGCACCTTCGTAGTCTCCTGGAACGATGCAGCCGACATGAACGACTTCGTCTGGAGAGCAGCACGGGTGATACCCTGCAGAATCTGCGTAGACGTAGCGGGCACGGCGTCGCGCACCTGAACGAGTTTCATATCGCGGCGCTTCAGAGAAGAGTTCTCGTCGCGCAACTTACGGGCAGTGACAATCTGACCCTTCTGCATGTTCTCAGAATCGCCAGCGTCGATAACCACCTTCTTACCCCAGATGCGGTCGTTCTCCTCAGCGAAGTCGAGCTTGTCGACAATCTCCTGCTCGAGGAAGATGGTGTCGCCCGGATCGTTGATCTGAACCTTGCGCATCATCTGACGGACGATGATCTCGAAGTGCTTGTCGTTGATCTTCACACCCTGCAGACGATAGACGTCCTGTACCTCGTTAACGATGTACTCCTGCACCGCCGTGGGACCTTTGATGGCAAGGATGTCGGCAGGCGTGATTACACCGTCGGAGAGCGGCGTGCCGGCACGCACGGCGTCGTGCTCCTGCACCAGAATCTGCTTCGACAGCGATACGAGATACTTGCGCTGTTCACCAGTCTTTGAGGTGACGATGATTTCGCGGTTACCACGCTTCACCTTACCCATGGTGACCTCACCATCGATTTCAGATACGATAGCGGGGTTCGACGGGTTACGAGCCTCGAAGAGCTCAGTGACACGGGGCAGACCACCAGTGATATCACCACCCTTGGCAGCAGCACGAGGAATCTTGACGAGGGTCTCACCAGTCTTGACGGTCTGGCCGTCCTCAACAACTACGTGACCACCCACAGGGAAGTTATAGGTACCAACGACCTCGCCGTTAGGAGCAACGATGTCGCAGGTAGGAACCTTCAGCTTATCACGTGACTCGGTAACAATCTTTTCGGTCAAGCCTGTAGTATCGTCGGTCTCGGCACGGAAGGTAACACCCTCAATGACATCGTGGAACTTCAGCGTACCAGCATACTCGGTAACGATGACTGCGTTGAAGGGGTCCCACTGAGCAATCTTGTCGCCCTTCTTCACCACGTCGCCGTTCTTGAAGTAGAGTGACGAACCGTAGGGGATGTTGACAGAGGAGAGCACAATGTTGGTATGGGTGTCAACGAAGCGCAACTCACCCAGACGGCTGACCACCATCTCGCACTCACGGCCGTCCTCGTCGAACGGTACGGTGCGAACCTCTTCCATCTCAATCTTAGAGTCGTTCTTGGCCACGATGCTGGCGTTTGCTGCTGCGTTGGCAGCGACACCACCGGCGTGGAACGTACGCAGCGTCAGCTGAGTACCCGGCTCACCGATAGCCTGAGCGGCAATCACACCGACAGCCTCACCCTTCTGAACCATCTTACGGGTAGCGAGGTTACGACCGTAACACTTCATGCAGACACCGTGCTTAGACTCACAGGTGAGCACCGAACGAATCTCGACGCTCTCGATGGGAGAGTCTTCGATAATCTGTGCGATAGGCTCGGTAATCTCCTCACCGGCAGCAACGATGAGCTCGCCAGTAGAAGGATGGATGATATCGTGAACAGAGACACGACCGAGGATGCGCTCATACAGCGTTGAAATGACCTCGTCGCCGTTCTTCAGCGCGGTGCAGACGAGTCCGCGGAGCGTTCCGCAGTCTTCCTCATTGATAATCACGTCGTGCGATACGTCCACCAGACGACGGGTCAGGTAACCTGCGTCGGCGGTCTTCATGGCCGTATCAGCCAGACCCTTACGGGCACCGTGGGTAGAGATGAAGTACTCCAGCACAGACATACCCTCCTTGAAGTTCGACAGAATCGGGTTCTCAATGATCTGAGCACCCTCAGCGCCTGCCTTCTGGGGCTTGGCCATCAGACCACGCATACCGGAGAGCTGACGGATCTGGTCCTTACTACCACGGGCACCGGAGTCGAGCATCATGAATACGGCGTTGAAGCCCTGGTCGGCCTCGGTCATCTCCTTCATCAGGACGTTGCCAAGGTCGTTGTTGATATGCGTCCAGGTATCGATAACCTGATTGTAACGCTCGTTGTCGGTGATGAAACCCATGTTGTAGTTCTCGGTAATCTGCTGCACCTCGGCATTACCCTTCTCCACCAGGTCTTTCTTCGACTCAGGGATGATGATGTCGTCAAGGTTGAACGACAGACCAGCCTCGTAAGCCATGCGATAACCGAGGTTCTTGATACCATCGAGGAACTCGCAGGCCTCAGCGAAACCAACGTTCTTGATGACGTCAGCAATGATATCACGCAGAGACTTCTTAGAGATAATCTTGTTAACATAGCCCACCTGATCAGGGATGATGCCGTTCACGATGACACGACCTACAGAGGTCTCCACCATGTGCTTGCAGGGCTTGCCGTCAACGATATCGTCGACAACAACCTTCACCTGAGCGTGCAGGTCGCACTTGCCCTCGTTATGGGCAATAATAGCCTCCTCAGGACCGTAGAAGGTCAGACCCTCACCCTTGGCACCTGGACGAATCTTAGAGATATAGTACAGACCGAGCACCATATCCTGTGAAGGAACGGTGATAGGCGCGCCATTGGCAGGATTCAGAATATTGTGGCTCTGAAGCATCAGGATCTGAGCCTCAAGGATAGCCTCGTTAGACAGTGGGAGGTGCACAGCCATCTGGTCACCGTCGAAGTCAGCATTGAATGCCGTACATGCCAACGGGTGCAACTGGATTGCCTTACCCTCGATGAGCTTGGGCTGGAAGGCCTGAATACCCAGACGGTGCAGTGTTGGTGCACGGTTGAGGAGCACAGGATGACCCTTCATAACATTTTCCAAAATATCCCAGATGACGGGCTCGCGACGGTCGACAATCTTCTTGGCCGACTTCACGGTCTTGACGATGCCACGCTCAATGAGCTTACGGATGATGAACGGCTTATACAGCTCGGCAGCCATCAACTTCGGCAGACCGCACTCGCCCATCTTCAACTCAGGACCGACGACGATAACTGAACGTGCTGAATAGTCAACACGCTTACCGAGCAGGTTCTGACGGAAGCGACCCTGCTTACCCTTCAGAGAGTCGGAGAGAGACTTCAACGGACGGTTGCTCTCGCTCTTGACAGCACTGGACTTACGGCTATTGTCGAACAACGAGTCGACAGCCTCCTGCAGCATACGCTTCTCGTTGCGCAGGATGACCTCAGGAGCGTGAATCTCGATGAGGCGCTTCAGACGGTTGTTACGGATGATGACACGACGATAGAGGTCGTTCAGGTCGGAGGTAGCGAAACGGCCACCATCCAGGGGAACGAGGGGACGCAACTCAGGAGGAGTGACGGGAATGATCTTCATAATCATCCACTCCGGACGGTTGACACCCTTCTCAACACTTGAACGGAAAGCTTCAACAACCTGCAGGCGCTTCAGGGCTTCATTCTTACGCTGAACAGAAGAATCGCTGTTAGCACGGTCGCGCAGCTCGTAAGACAACGAGTCGAGATCGAGCTTGACGAGCAGGTCGTAGATAGCCTCTGCACCCATCTTGGCAATGAACTTATTGGGATCACTGTCGTCCAGGTAATAGTTGTCCTCAGAAAGCTGATTTTCAACAATATCGTTGTACTCCTCCTCTGAGAGCAGGTCATAGACCTGAGAACCCAGAGCGGGGTTGCCCTCACCATCCTTTTTATTTGCCATAGCACCGGGCTGGATAACCACGTAGCGCTCATAGTAAATAATGGCGTCGAGCTTCTTGGTGGGCAGACCCAGCAGATAACCAATCTTGTTGGGCAGGCTGCGGAAATACCAGATATGAGCTACGGGCACCACCAGTTCGATGTGTCCAGTACGTTCACGACGTACCTTCTTCTCAGTAACCTCTACACCACAACGATCGCAGACGATACCCTTGTAACGGATACGCTTATACTTACCGCAGGCACACTCGTAGTCCTTCGTAGGACCGAAGATGCGCTCGCAGAACAAACCGTCGCGCTCGGGCTTGTAGGTGCGGTAGTTGATGGTCTCAGGCTTGGTAACCTCACCAAATGAACTCTCGAGAATCTCCTCAGGAGAAGCCAGTCCGATGGTAATTTTGGTAAAGTTGCTCTTTACTTTTGTATCTTTCTTGAAAGCCATATTTCTATATAACTCTTAATTCTTAATTCTTAACTCTTAACTCTCATTAGTCCATCTTGATACTGAGACCAAGTCCCTTCAATTCGTGCAACAGCACGTTGAGCGATTCAGGAATACCAGGAGTAGGCATAGGCTCACCCTTGACGATAGCCTCATAAGCCTTAGAACGACCAACAACATCATCAGACTTGATGGTCAGAATCTCCTGCAGCACATGGCTGGCACCAAAGGCCTCCAGTGCCCAAACCTCCATCTCACCGAAACGCTGACCACCGAACTGTGCCTTACCACCGAGCGGCTGCTGAGTAATCAGTGAGTACGGACCAATAGAACGAGCGTGCATCTTGTCTTCAACCATGTGGCCGAGTTTCAAGAAGTAAGTGATACCTACCGTTGCGGGCTGGTCGAACTTCTCACCCGTTTCACCATCATACAGGTGAGTAGAGCAGAGACGAGGCAGACCGGCCTTATCGGTCCATTCTGCGAGGTCTTCCAGCTTAGCACCGTCGAAGATAGGCGTAGCAAACTTCACACCGAGACGCTTACCGGCAGCACCGAGGATAGCCTCGAAAATCTGACCGAGGTTCATACGTGAAGGCACACCCAACGGGTTGAGCACGAGGTCAACGGGACGACCATCCTCGAGGAACGGCATGTCTTCCTGACGAACGACCTTCGAGACGATACCCTTGTTACCGTGACGACCAGCGAGCTTATCACCCACACCGATCTTACGTTTCTTGGCAACATATACCTTAGCCATCTGCAGGATGCCTGAAGGCAGCTCATCACCAATCGTAATGGCAAACTTCTTACGCTTGTTCTCTGCGTCGAGAAGCTTGAATTTCTTCATATAGTTGATGATCAGCTTGGCAATGAGCTCGTTCTTGTGCTCATCGTTGGTCCAGTTGCTAATCTGGATATCACCATACTCGAGATTCTTCAGGGCAGTCACCGTGAACTTAGCACCCTTGGCGATAATCTCAGCACCGGTATAATCCTTCACACCCATCGAAGTCTTACCCTTTGTCAGAGCTACCAGCTTCTCAATGAGGATATCCTTCAAGTCGTCAATCTTTGCCTGATGCTCCTCGTCAATCTTTGCCAGCGTGATCTTATCCTGCTGCTTGGTCTGACGAGTCTTGACGGCACGGGTAAAGAGTTTCTTGTCGATAATGACACCAGTCAGTGAGGGATTAGCCTTCAGTGAAGAATCCTTTACATCACCTGCCTTGTCGCCAAAGATGGCACGGAGCAGCTTCTCTTCTGGTGAAGGATCGCTCTCACCCTTCGGTGAAATCTTACCAATCAGGATGTCGCCTGGCTCCACACGAGCACCGACACGGATAACACCATTGTCGTCGAGGTCCTTGGTAGCTTCCTCGCTGACGTTAGGAATGTCGGCGGTGAACTCCTCAGCGCCACGCTTGGTTTCACGGACGTCAAGAGAATACTCATCAACATGTACAGAGGTCAGGATATCCTCACGAACAATACGCTCGTTGAGCACGATAGCATCCTCATAGTTGTAACCCTTCCAAGGCATGTAAGCCACGAGGAGGTTACGACCCAGAGCCAACTCACCATTCTCGGTAGCGTAACCCTCGGTCAGGATATCGCCCTTCTTCACACGCTGACCCTTGTCGCAGATAGGACGCAGGTCGATGGTCATATTCTGGTTAGTACGACGGAACTTGGGAATACGATATTCCTTCAAGGCAGGCTCGAAGCTGACGAACTCCTCGTCGTCAGTGCGGTCGTAGAGAATGCGGATGGTGGTAGCATCAACATAGTCGATAACACCATCGCCCTCGGCGGTAATCATCGTGCGAGAATCCTCACATACCTGCTTCTCAATACCAGTACCCACGATAGGAGCTTCGTTGTGGAGCAGGGGAACTGCCTGACGCATCATGTTCGATCCCATCAGTGCACGGTGAGCATCGTCGTGCTCCAGGAACGGAATCAGCGAAGCAGCGATAGAGGCAATCTGCTGAGGCGATACGTCCATCAAGTCCACCTGTGTGGGAGGAACAACGGGGAAGTCAGCATCCTGACGGCACTTCACCACCTTGCGGATGAAGGTACCATCGTCGTTCAGCGGAGCATTACCCTGACCGATTACGTGATCCTCTTCCTCCTCGGCAGTCAGATAGACGATATCGTCGTTATTCAGGTTGGCAACACCATTCTCCACCTTACGGTAAGGAGTCTCGATGAAGCCAAGTTCATTAATCTTTGCATACACACAGAGCGAAGAAATCAGACCGATGTTTGGTCCTTCAGGGCTCTCGATAGGACACAGACGACCGTAGTGTGTATAGTGTACGTCACGAACCTCGAAACCGGCACGCTCACGGCTCAGACCGCCAGGACCCAGTGCAGAGAGACGACGCTTGTGGGTCACCTCAGCCAGCGGGTTCGTCTGGTCCATGAACTGTGACAGCGGGTTCGTTCCGAAGAACGAGTTGATAACGCTCGAGATAGTCTTGGCGTTAATCAGGTCTGTCGGTGTGAACACCTCATTATCGCGAACGTTCATGCGCTCACGGATGGTGCGGCTCATACGAGCCAGACCGATAGAGAACTGGTTCGACAGCTGCTCTCCGACGGTGCGCACGCGACGGTTCGACAGGTGGTCAATATCGTCGACGGTAGCCTTCGAGTTAATCAGCTGGATGAGATACTTGATAATCTCAATGATATCTTCCTTGGTCAGCACACGAACATCCATATCCGTGTCGAGACCTAATTTCTTGTTGATACGGTAACGACCTACATCACCCAGGTCATAACGCTTGTCGGAGAAGAACAGGTTCTGAATAACCTCACGGGCTGAAGCATCATCGGCAGGATCAGCATTACGCAGCTGACGATAGATGTACAGCACGGCTTCCTTCTCTGAGTTCGACGGGTCTTTCTGCAGGGTGTTGAAGATGATAGAGAAGTCCTGGGCAACAGCCTCGTTCTTGTGAACAAGGATGGTGGAAGCTCCGCTCTCAAGGATATCCATCATGTTGTCGTCGGTAATCTCCGTCTCGCGCTCCATGATGACCTCGTTACGCTCGATAGAAACAACCTCACCGGTGTCCTCATCTACGAAATCCTCGTTCCAGCTCTTCAGCACACGGGCAGCGAGCTTCATACCGACGACTTCCTTCAGGGCCTTCTTGTTGACCTTCACCTCTTCAGCAAGGTCGAAGATCTCCAGGATGTCCTTATCGGTCTCGAAACCGATGGCACGCAGCAAAGTAGTGACAGGCAGCTTCTTCTTACGGTCGATGTACGCATACATCACATTATTAATATCAGTAGCAAACTCAATCCAGCTGCCCTTGAAAGGAATGATACGGGCGCTGTAGAGCAACGTACCGTTAGCATGAGTGTTCTGACCGAAGAAGACACCAGGAGAACGGTGCAACTGAGATACGACAACGCGCTCTGCACCGTTGATGATAAACGTACCGTTGGCAGTCATATACGGAATAGGACCCAAGAATACGTCCTGGATAGCCATGTCAAAATCCTCATGATCGGGATCCGTGCAATAGAGCTTCAACTTAGCCTTCAAAGGTACGCTATAGGTCAGGCCGCGCTCCAGACACTCGTCGATGGTGTAACGGGGCGGGTCGATATAGTAATCCAGGAACTCAAGGACGAAGTTATTACGCGTATCGGTAATAGGGAAGTTCTCAGAGAACACCTTATACAAACCGTCGTTCTTGCGTTCCTCAGGCGGAGTGTCCAACTGCAGGAAGTCTTTAAAAGACTTTAATTGCACATCAAGAAAATCCGGAAATGGCATAGGATTCTTGACGCTGCCAAAGCTTACTCTGTTTTCTACTTTCTTTGTTGCCATAAATTGTAAAATATGATTTCTAGACACATCTAGACCATCTAGAGCATCTAGACTATCTAGAATAAAAAGACAAAAAATGGTCGGGAACTCTCGACTGGAGAGCCCCCAACCACTTGATATTGTTGTTTCTGAATTACTTCAGCTCAACTACGGCACCAGCCTCTTCGATAGCCTTCTTCAGGTTCTCAGCCTCGTCCTTAGAGAGACCTTCCTTCAGAGTAGAAGGAGCACCGTCTACGAGATCCTTAGCTTCCTTCAGACCCAGACCGCAAGCTTCCTTAACGGCCTTTACAACCTGCAGCTTAGCAGCACCAACTTCCTTCAGAACAACGTCGAAAGAAGTCTTCTCCTCAGCAGCAGCGGCCTCACCGCCAGCAGCGGGACCAGCAGCAACAGCAACAGCTGCAGCGGCGGGCTCAATTCCATACTCGTCCTTCAGGACAGTTGCCAACTCTTGTACTTCTTTTACTGTGAGGTTAACCAACTCCTCAGCAATAGCTTTAATATCTGCCATTTTATTTAAAATTTTAATTGTTTTTTAATGTTAATGTTTGTTATTTCTCTTCGCTTATTTGTTACGCTCAGCGATAGCGTCAAGCAGCCCGTGGAGCTTGCCACCAGCATTCAGGCCAGAAACAACGTTCTTGACCGGAGACTGCAGCAGAGCCACAACGTCGGCAATAAGTTCGTTCTTGCTCTTGATAGATACCAGCTCTTCGAGTTTGTCGGCACCTACGAAGAAGCCCTCTTCTGCATAAGCAGCCTTCAGGGCGGGGATGCCTTCCTTCTTATACTCTTTGAGCAGCTTAGCGGGAACATTAGCCTGCTGTGTGAAGAACACGGCGGTGTTACCCTTCAAGCTATCATACAGGGGCGAGAAATCAATATCTGAAGCTTCGAAAGCCTTGTGGAGAAGGGTGTTCTTCACAACGACCATCTTGATCTCGTTCTTGAAGCACTTGCGACGGAGATTGCTCGTCTGCTCAGCATTCAGTCCGGTAGTGTCTACCAGATAGAAATGAGCATACTCCTTCAGCTTCTGTCCAAGTTCTACAACGATAGTATCTTTTAATTCCTTTTTCATTTTACTAAACTTTTTACGAGTTATTCAACTGATTTAGGATCTACCTTGATACCAGCGCTCATAGTGCTGGAGATAAAGATACTCTTCATGTATGTACCCTTGGCAGCAGCCGGCTTCAGCTTGATAATAGTCTGCAGGAATTCCTTGGCATTTCCGTAGATCTGCTCAGGAGTGAAGGTAACCTTACCGATAGAGGCGTGGATGATACCTGCCTTGTCTACCTTGAAGTCAATCTTACCCTGCTTTACTTCCTTGACTGCCTTAGCAACGTCCATAGTTACAGTACCGCTCTTGGGGTTTGGCATCAAACCGCGGGGACCCAGGATACGTCCGAGGGGACCCAGCTTACCCATGCATGAGGGCATTGTAATAATTACATCAACATCGGTCCAACCCTGCTTGATCTTGTCGATATACTCGTCCAGACCAACATAGTCGGCACCAGCTTCCTTAGCAGCTTCTTCCTGATCAGGAGTACAGAGAGCGAGAACTCGTGTAACCTTACCTGTACCATTTGGCAGTGACACAACGCCACGAACCATCTGGTTAGCCTTACGAGGATCTACACCCAAGCGTACGTCGATATCTACAGAAGCCTCAAACTTGGTGGTGGTAATTTCCTTCACCAGCGCAGCGGCTTCCTGTAAAGAGTATGCTTTCCCTGCTTCAACCTTATCAGCTACCAACTTTTGATTTTTTGTCAGTTTACTCATT
>Ga0310695_10006559_pt1 | contig 19155 bp, 27 predicted proteins | sample RumenRJG_04DNA_FD_203882 | JGI IMG/M metagenome (GOLD analysis project Ga0310695, IMG submission 203882) | Bovine rumen microbial communities from Lethbridge, Alberta, Canada - RJG_04 (v2) (version 2) | ecosystem: Host-associated > Mammals > Digestive system > Stomach > Rumen | place: Canada...
GCTGTTTATTCTATGAAAATAGATCTACCCGTAGAGCAGCATGGAGAAAATACTATCTGTGGAGAAATAATCAAAAATATTACCATACTATCAAGAATGACGATGGAGACCCAGAAAGAAGAGAATGTACAAAATACATTAAACACTATGAAAAAATGCTTAAGTAACAGCGAATATTTAAAAGCATTTAAATGGCTCGTAAAAGAGCAAAAAACAAGACTAAAAAATAGATATTACAACGAAAATAACGACGATGAGTAAGATAAATAAATATGCAAATCTGTACGATAAAGAGGGTAATTTACTTAAAAAAGCCCCTCTGACAGATTACACTATTGAAGAGACTGAAAAACTCGTAGATGACCTCACCGAACAGTATAAAAATGACCCTGAAAATAAGGATCTTAAGCTACGCTTAGATAATGCTGCACAGTACTTATATGGTCTCTACTTACGTTATGGAAACCCCCACGAAAAAGAGCTCGTAGAACGTATAAAACAAGCTGCAAATAAAGATGTTTCTGAAGACCAAATAAAGGAAGCATTAAATGCAGTATCAGACGAGCTTAAAAAGACATATAACACTGATACAAATGATGATGAATATGTCGAATTTACAGAAGATGTAGATAATCCGGAGCAACAATAGTTGTTTCCGGATTTTTTTATTTTTTAAAATTGTGTTATGTGTACAAAAATGAGAAAAGAGTGCAGAAACGAGGAATAAAAATGCATTATGCGTACAAAAACGAGAGATAGCCCATTTTCCTCCCCCCTCCCGAATTGCGAACGCCAACTACCCCCCGTCACAATCAGGTTGGAGCAATCGAATAGTGCCGTTTGTTAGCGAGTGCAATATTGCATTAACATTCTAATTGTATACTATTATGAAAGAGATTGTAACTTGGTCATTATCCATTCGAGTAAATGGCGTTAATCGCCGTTCACCTGAGTACTCAACTCCAGAGGAAGCTTGCGCAAACATCGTGCCCTTCCTCAAAAAGCTCCAGTACCACTACACCAACGTGGTGATTGTGCGCTCGGTAAGGTATGAGGCCGCAGAAGGGGCAACGCAATAGCGTTGTCTCTTTCTTGCTGAAATCGAATGGGTCTTTTGTTAATAAATGCACGGAAAAGAGGCACATCTGAGATAAGATGTGTTACGTCATTCCTGAGGGCCCAGGCACGCCCAAGAGACAGAAGTGCATCATCCCTACGTGGCATCACGGGATTCGTAGTGGGGGAAACAAAGATGAGCAGAGGGGACAACTGGCACGTGAGCCAGCCCTCCTTGCTGCAATCGAATAAGCCCTTTACTATTGAACGCAGCAAATGCATAAGTTTAACCAATAAATATCAAAATTATGGCAAAGATTAGTGTTAGCACAGTTAAGATGACTGCCGACGTAGAGGTTATCAACGTGAGTTCGTATCTCGTAGCTAAATGCGTACGCGCACAAATGGTCATGGACAACATGATTGAACAGAGCAAGTATGCAAGGCAGAAGTTCAACGATGAGACCAAAGAGTGGGAGAACGTCCTGGATGAGAATGGCAATCAGGTCTACGCACACCACAACGACGCAGTAGCGACAATGGAGGAGCGCATCTACCCATTGCTCAACGAGTTGGTAGAGGCATTCGGAGTGAAAGACGACAGACTGTAGCATGGCGAGGGGTAGGCACATAGTGCCTGCTCCTTGGTTCCTTCACATCCTGGGGCAATCGAATAAGCCTTTTACTATCGACTGCACCAAAAATGCACAAACATTGTTTCATCTAAATAAGGAAGGAGTATACTCATGAAGTACAACATCACAAAGATTAGATTACGCAAGGTAGCGGACGGCAAAAAGAACGCTGGTAGTTTATTCATCCAGTTTCTCGCAAAGAATCCAGCCAATCGTCTTGACAAAGGCGAGGTCACAATTCTGGACGAGGACTTTGCAGCTGATTACGCAGAGTATTTGATGCCATCAGTGCAGGACGGAGTCGATGCGTTTGGTCAACCCAAGTGGGCTGAGAGCGTATTGAAGGACCAGAACAAGCCGATTCCCGAAGACATGCTGGTCATGCCCTATTCGTATTTCGAGCAGTTCATGTTCCCAAACGGGGAAATGGTCGCTGTAGACGAAGACGGCAACCCACGCACGAACGAGAAGGGGCAAAAGATTCTGCGCGACTCAGTGTGGGTGTTCACCATGAAGGTTATGGACCCAGACACGGGCAAACTCGCCTACATCAAGAACTTTGACCCCATCACACAAGGTCGGAGAATCATGGCTGCATTCTATCGCCCGAAGGAGAATTTCATGCAGGTCGAATCGCAGGGAGTTGTCCTACCACAGAGTCCTGAGACCCCATTAATAAATGGCGAATCAGCAGCTCCAGGCGCAACACAAACTCCAGCACAGCCTCCCGTCTAACCCAGAGTAGCCTGCGGCGCACAGCGTCGTGGGCTACCTTCTGCCTTCTAGCAGATGAAACAACACAACCCATACGTAAAGTATGACCCAACTTATGGTGATTCTCCAATATTGAGAGATAACCGTATATTATATAACTTGCCCACGCTCTGTGAAATCATATATTCACACGCATGTGATGAGTTGGTAATCACAAGGGCATATATGTACATCATTCAATCTCGGCCTCAATGAGGCAAACAAACAACAATCTATCAGTTAGTGTAATACACCTGTAGACTTGGCCGTTTGCAGGTGAAGAATGTTACGTATGAAACAAATTGCAGCTCGTCCACATCAAGTGGACTGGACAGGCTATTGAATCGTTGGCCAACATAAGACCATTTATGTACGATTTGAAATGCCTAGGCTGCTCGTCGATTGAGTACAATCTAAGGGAGGATGCGTGTCCCTGACAAACACACGCTAGAGTAAACACAGATGAGTCCTGTGGTAGCTTTACAATTGCTCAGTTGAGAGAATATTGAGTTGCGAAGTGTATGTATGAAGTTTGCAGAAAGTTAGTATGCAATGCATTGCTCTGCAGCACGAGGTACGTAAAGAATCTCAAAAAGGTATCATTTAACACCAATGACAATTGTAAAGCTATTACTTGAAAAGTAGCCGTCACACGGTTAGTGGTAAGAATGGATAAACCCACGTTCAGTTACATTTTAATTGACCCGGAAATATGGGCAGACAATCAATTAAACACAGCTATGTAACACGCAACATGAATGAAAAACGCTGTAAAAATGGCTGCATCAAATGTATGCAGTTCATGCTCTAGTTGCAAGGACATGAAGACATATCAAGAGATAGCATCAAATGATTATGTTCCCTTATCCTGACTCGATAGCCATATGTCGATAGGGCACAGTGGTCTCTCTGAGACACGCGCAACACTGTGGTATAGTATAAAAGAGGGTGTGGTGTAAAATGCATCACATCCTCATTTTTATTGTATCACGCTCGATGTAGATTAATCAATAATCACAAATATGACACCAGAACAAAAACAAATCATCGAAAGACTGCTGCAATTTGCAAAAACAGATGTAGAAGCAGCAACAAGAGCATTATCACCAAATGCTAGTGAGTTTGATATAAGAGTGGCATTATACATGGCACACACTCTTGGAATCGAATAATGTATCTTATCTTTTCATCTTTTTGGAGCCTGTTTTTCTCGGTTTTCGTCTTGTTTCATTGAAAGATAGCCAAAGAAAATGGAGTAAATAACAGTTTAGGTAGATTAATCAATAACTACACACAATATGCCTAGAAAGAGATTTAAACTCTCATGCGTAGCATCTTCAGAAGGTGCACACGTTGCTCGTGCTCACAAACGTTATATACGTGAAGAGCATGAAAAGTTCGCACTGACAATACAAGTCAGTATCCCTAATAAGTATTTTGTCAAATGCTTTGGTAAGTTAATACAAATAACTGAACGTGAAGCAATGATGCATGGTAAGGCTAATATTATCATAAAATGACAAACATACAACGTCTTCTAACTGGACTGCTATTGGCGGTCTCGTTAGTCATGCTCGTCGGAGCATGTAACAGCTTATCCTCAGTCAACAATGAAATATGTGAATTGAGGAAACACAATGCAGAGCTGAATGAAAAACTTCAGCACTATAGGACAATCAACATGTCTTATGGGGACCTACTTCACAGAATCTGGATTGATAGACCAGGCTATGTGGAAGATGTACTTTGGGAATCAGAAGAATTTGAAAAAATCGACTCAATTTATAACAATAATTGGGAAGATGTGTTTGAATTTTGGTCTGAACAGGATTCTATCAACTATTACCACAACTGGAAAGAGCAGTCATGTGGAATAAGCGATTAGTCACATTAAATCAAGCTGTAATCCTGAAACGGCTTGGTTTTCACGAGCAAGTAAATCACTACGGCTGGGGGGAGAATAAAAATCCCTTCTGCTGTAGTGGGGTATGTTCTGATTGGAATGAGTGTAATAACTTTATATCTCTTCCAACTGTTGACGAAGCCCTTGAGTGGCTCCATGCAAAATGTAAACTGAATTATGTTAGTACATACAGTTCTGATGCAAACAAAGAGCATCAAATAACTATATGTTATGACAATGGTTCAGTTGTATTTTGTTACTCTCCCAACAAATATGCAGTAAAGAGAAAAGCAATATCAACATTGATTAGATATTATGAAAATCGAAACAAAAAATCAAACAAATCCTCCAAAAGGAAAGGTTGATAAATTAGGCAACGATAGAAATAAGCTCTATTTCAAGTCTGGTAATGCCACCATGTTATTCTGCAAAGACGTAACACAAAATGGTGCGAAAGCTCTTCTCAATAATCTGCATAACATGGCAGACAGGTTGAATATTAAAATCGAAGGTAAATTCATTCTAACAAAGTAGTACAATGGCAAAGTTAATAGGGAATGAGTTCTTAGAACTCAACATGGTCTCAGTAGATGAAAACGCTATAACTGAGGCAAAGTTCAAATCGCTAATCCGCGTAGATGACATTCAGTCCATCACTCCGGCAATAGACAAATCAGTCATAAACGGAATACAAGTGGGGAAAAAGCATCCCGACATCCACTGTTTCGTTAGAGTGTATGTGGAAGAAAGTCTCCAGCCAATCTTTTGCGAAGATACATATGAGGATATCATATTCGAATTAAGCAAGCTGAAGTATGTATAAAGTTGGACAAATAATCACGATCGGCGGCGAAAAATATAAAATAACAAAAACCGACAGACCGAACGTATGTGATGAATGCGGATTGCAAAACGGGTGCGATACATATCCCTGCGAACTATATGTATCAACGTTGGATGAAAATACAGACGATTTAGTCGTAAATGAATTCGATGTGATAACGTGTGCACAAGAATTACCACTAGGATCATACCCAAAGAAACTCGAGTGACGGCGAGTAATGTCCTCACAAGTAAATAACTCTCTCAACATCATCAAGATGAACAAAAAAGAAAAGCTAGACCCTGGAGTGTGGGTGGGTTTAGCGTTAATCATTGTCTTATGTCTGTGTACATCAAAATGTAACGCACAAAGACAAACCGCACATGTTGATACAATCGCATGTCACAGTGAATGTATCAATAAGTTTACAACAACTACAACAGCAAAAGGCACTGTCAAGGTGTACGCTGTGTATAATTGTAAGCACAATGGCATAAGTGATTTAATCCCAGTCTCAAAGACAGTATGGGAATATATTACACTGTGCAAACAAAATGGTATTAAGCCATCTCTAGGAATCAGACTGCGTAACGGTCAAATCTCCTCAATCATCAAATATAAACCTAAATATAGAGTAAGATGAGAAAAGGTGATATCGTACGCAAATGCTTTGCAGGGAACGTTCCAATTGGAGACTATGGCGTTGTAAATAGAAGTAAAGGTAGCTTTGCTGAAATTACATACATATCATCCCCAGAAATGCCTCTGTGTATCTCAAAGACAAAGTTAAAAGTACTGACAAAATCATCTTTGATGATATCAGACGAATTATTTGAGAAATTAGACAAAGGCAAAACATTCATCATCTCTCATGAGATGTCTGCAAAGTGGACGAAAGTCTACAATATAGGGCCTGACATAATACGCGTATACACGCCATATGGTAAAGAGGCGACGTACGTTGTAATGTCATTTAATCTAATATCTACCATACACGGTTCAAGAAGAATCCAAATAGAACTTGGAAGGAGATTATTATGAAACCTGGACAATTCTGTACGATAAACAACACAGTATATCGTGCAAAGAAGAGAACATGCGGCTGTAGAGGCTGTGCATTAGATAGCTTCTTTATGTGTCCGTGTATAGTTGATTCACGCAACGGCAATAGGAAAATAAACTGTTCATTAGATGATATAATATTCGTCAAAGTATGAAACCGTTTATAATAATATTGTTAAAAACGTGTATAAACCTAATATTGGGTTGCATAGGATTATTATCAGCAACATACATATCAACATGGATGTATGAAACTGAAAATTATGATCCTATCGCAATCCTCTTAGTCTTGATTTTAGGATATGGCGGTATATGGTTTATTGCCACATTAATAAGATTCTTAACCAAATAGATGAAAGCCATAATTTTTGAGTGTACTGTGGTCTGTGAAGATAGCAGTACACATTTATTTACATGTATAGAACTCAGCTAAAGCGGAAACCTCAAGCCCGCAAATACCATAGGACACGAAGACCAATAATGACAGTGCAAGTCTGAAGAGAGAAGATTCAAGCGCTAGTGAAATATGGTATGAATGAGGAGAGGGTGCATGCTCGAAAGGTTTGTTGTTGCCTTCGAGAAGCTCAAAACAACACGTAGGCACGCCTCATTCCCTCGGATGAGAAACTCAGCCTACATTAGTTGCAAGAATTTATACAAGTGAATCAGACTCCATGGAATTTCCTAGGGATCTTGTGTAATTCTAGCAACACCCACAGTCGTGTCATGACCACTCATTTGAGATGCGCCTATTGATAACGTACGCCGTGAGTGCAACTGTGGGAACTCTAATCCCGAGGTGACGGTGGAGGTGCTCGTATAGTGTAGAGAGAGAATACGAGGTGTAGGGATACAATTAGGTTTAGAGCTGTACCAGATGATTGATGCATTTATAACACGCGGAATCACTTGCGTCATGAAAACAGCTCACAATGGTCTATGGTGTAATGGAAGCACAAAGGATTTTGGTTCCTTTAGTCCCTGTTCGAATCAGAGTAGACCAACTATTCACTAAGCATGTGAGTTATTAACCGATTGTTTAATTTAAATTCATTATCAAAATGAGAAACAAAATGATTCGTGGAGTAATAATGCTCCTTCTTGTGGCTACTGCCACCATTGTTGGATTCACAATCACAAGTTGTGATTCCAAAGCTCTTCCGTCTTCTATCGAGTATGTTGACAACGCTGTCAGTAATCTTGATATGAAGATTAGTGCTATCAACAATCCAGTATTCGTGTCAACACAAGAGGTACTGGACTATCAGGCAAAACTCATTGCTGACAAACACATGGATACAATATTCCAGGAATTAAGTCCTGACATACTAACAAAGGTATGTAATGTGTTGTCGACAAAAGGAGTAAAACTAACCAAACAAAGTATTCTAGAGGAATATGAGCGTGGGCATGATATATACGATAATCTACCAGCAGACAATCCAAAAGAATATGCAAAGCCTGATACTGCTACGGAGGAGCAGCGTACCCCCTCGGTTAGTCCTACTGACGAAACTCAATATTCATCCTATGATACCGTAATTAATAATAAGAAAGCAAAGGTTATAGTAAAGAAGGAGATTACGTATGAGTAGCCCAGTAGCAATAACATTCGTTTACGACGGCAGTATGCCGTCGGATTACATGGTTGAATTACTTACAGACTTGCTTGTCAAGAATGTAGTAACTCCGCACTCACATGTAACAGTCAAAGTCGTAGATGCTGAATCCATTGCATCACTTGTGCAAAGCGCAGTGATAAAAGAAGTAAAGGTAGAATGCGACGCACCTCAACGCCCAGCACATAATGTGGCGATTGAGAATGCTCTTACTTATATTGGTACTCGTTTCAAAAGAGAGTTAAAATCAACATCTCAGGTAAATGCGTTCGTGATATCCGTCATGAGTGCAATCGCTGACCATCGTGTAGCACAAGCGCATGGTAAAGAAGGTGATACAGAGTTGATTACAGCTCTAAATATCTTGAAGGATGTCACATTGGCAACCATTGCCAGAGACGCAATCCTTCGAAATAAAATGAAGGAGTACAACATGACGGGTAGTATCTTGCACGCAATCAAAGACATTATCTAGTATGTGCCACAATCAATATAAGTCTAACAAAGAAATACGGAGGCAAGGTGACAGTCATAAAAAAGCTGTCCCTTACTCCCGTAAAGAGAAGTTTAAGAAAGATTATCGTTACGACGATGATAACTAGTTTTCAAACAATTTAAAACATTTATCAAAAATGGCTAATAAAGAGAACAAAAACAATCAGCCGGTAGTAATCACAGCCGAAAATGTGATTGAAGAGCGCCAGAAAGGCAATGTACTAACCCCAGAGCTGCGTGCCAAGATGGACGCCGAGGTCAAAGAGGCAAATGACAAGAAAGTCATTGCTGAAGTAAAAGCCCGTACAACCAAGATTGGTTATATGGTAGACCTTGGCCTGGTAGAACAGCGCAACAGTAAGGAACTCAGCAAGATGGCTGGTTATAACACCAGACAGCTCGGTCGCCTGCAGCGATTCCTCACAGGTTTCACTGTAACAGAGCAGATTGTCACAGAGTTCGCCAAGACTAAGGACAATGTCCTTGAGTTGGAGAAGCTGGACAATGAGAAGAATCCCAAGGCTCTGATTATCTTGGTGCCTGCTGCTGACGGTAAGCGCGAAGAGAAGACCTTTAAGGTCGGCGATACCGTACCGGCAATCATCGACTACAATGAGTTCGATGATGGTCTCATCAAGCTCAAGAAGAATCTTGAGGAGATGGAGTCCGAGGCCCGCAAGAAGTACAACAAGGAGCTCGTCATCATCCAGAAGGCTGCTGGTGAATACTGGCGTGAAGACTGGCGTTGGAACATGCGCGTTGTTACCGCCAGTGGCGTCCGTGACGGAGCCCGTTATTAATTGTCGTAAGACAAGGAGTAGCACTATTATCCTAACGAATAGAGAGCCTTGAGCCAGTTATTTGCATCTACTATTAAGACGTAGACGAGCGACACGATAGAAGATGTCTAGGGGCCGGTCTATAGTAGAGTTCGTAGAGCCTTGAGCCAGAACACAGGATAAACACTGTCCACACGGTGTAATAATATGTGGTCATTTGATCAAAATCAGAATTATGCAGAGCCTAGAGCCAGCTAGTTAAGTCTAGTACATGATGATTTCAAGAATGCAGGTATATCCTTTTCAAGAGTCTAGAACCAGTAAAAGACACTGTACCAACCTTAGATTGGGCTTATTTTAAGCCGTTCTAAGCGTTTTTAATCCTTGAGTGGATTAGCTACCCACGAGAGGAGAGAAAACGTCTCAGAACGCCTTAAAACAGCCTTAAATCGAATGTTTTGACCGATCATCAAGACATTCACGACGAGAAAATACAGAATGAGAGAAGAGCCGTAGTGGTCAGAACAGAGGATGCTGTAGCGAGGCCGAAGTTGGAAGTTAATGTCATCCTATCGCTTCCTATAAGTCTATCGGGGAATACCACCTCTCATTCTTTCCCATCTTAGCGTGTCTGAGAATAAGCTGTTCGGACGGCGGTTCGAATCCGCCCAGGTCCACGAGATGAAAGACTCTCCAAAGCGACACCGCAATTCGGTCGTACAGTGGGGTGACAAAGCAAGTCCCCACATCCGGGCCTGTATGGATTTGACGGCAGCGAAAAGTAAGACATTAAGCGCTTCGATATAAATTTAAACGGCAATAGTAATATTGTTGACTACACGGGTCTCAAGGAGGCAGCGTGAAGTCGGTTGACCAAGACCTACCTAAGTGGGATTTGAGTGAGTAGCAGCGATGTGGGCTTGTAGTGGGTTCGAATCCCACACTCACTCCACTCGTGAGAGTACTATGAATTATAGGCATTTTAGTATTTATTTAGTTGCTAATGTTTTAATTTTGTTTCATGATTCCCCCCTCGGCGGAGGGGGTTTACTCTCACCTTAAGGAAGATGAATAATACAACTGGATACAAAGGAATGCTACGGGACAGATGTCCACTCGTAGTAAATTACGCTCTCAAATGGCAAAAAGCCAAAGAGCGATGGATCAATCACACTTATGATAAGTTTATAAAGATATGGACGAAGAAAGATGATAGGAATCGTACAACACGTATAATCCTAGGCATATCTAAATTCTACCGTAATTTTGATTTTCATAAGTCTATTGATTGGGAGAATCTTACACAAGAAGACAAAGCTTATTGGGAGCGTGTAGAATCTTGGGTACAATGGTTCTCTAAGAACTATATGTATATAGAAAATACATATAAAAACTCTCGTGAGAATGGCAAAAACGATTTTGATATAAAAGTCGATATTATTAACCGCCATTTGACTGCGTTTTTTCCTAAAGAAGATGCTACAATAGAAGAAGCAGAAGCACAATATGAATATATTGATAATCTTACTGATTTTCTATTTAAGTGTTTTCAAGGACGTATCTAAAACAACGATATGTTTAGTATATTTTCCAATATTTTAAGAGATCGCATTCGCCTGATATGTCAAGCATGCGATAGAAGACCCCACAGCATAGAGGAATATAAACTATCAGACACAGTAGATTTGATTACGCCGGGTGACAATATACCTCACGTAATAATTCCCTATGATGAAACTGAAGATTGGACTGATAAGATATTATATGAATATTGTAAGAATCAAAGTCTAAGAAAAGTGACTCAATTTGTTACAGATAAGATATTAGTAGATTGCGATAAAATGGACTATAAAACAAGGAATGTTCGTATTCGTATATTTACTGGTATGCTCAATAAACTAGTTGATAGCGGTCACTTAGATAAAACAATGGCCATTAAGATTCATATCGGTACAATTAAAAACATTCGGGACCTAATGTCTGACTTATGGACAGAAGACCTCCCATTTTAGGGCTGACAACGTAAGGAGATTCGTATTCTCACAGCCCACTAAGCGTTTCGGTTACGCAAACAGGAGTGACACCTTGATAAACCGAATAAAACTGTTTGATTATGAGCCCTAGAATTACTGAAGACGAAATCGCTCTAATCAAAAGAGCAAAGGCTGGTGATGAATTAGCCTTTAGTGCACTATACAACAGATATAAAGAATTTGTTGTAAATATCCTAATAGGATATATAAAAGATGCAGATGAAGCTAATGATATAGCAAATCTTGTATTTCTAAAAGTGCACAACAAACTCTCGCAATTCAAAGCTTATGACTCCTTTGGAGGATGGCTAAGAATTATAACTAATCGAACAGCTGTAGATTATCTACGTGAGACAAAAGAAAAAATGGTATCATTTGAGCAACTCGGAGAAAGACTGCCCGAGGGTGAGGAAGTAGAAAATTCTACGGAATCTGACCTAGTCAATCAGATGACGTATAATCAGATACTAGACTATATCAAATCGTTACCGCACGTGCATAGAAAAATATGCATGTTGTTTTACGCTAATAACATGACAGTTGAAGAGATTAGTAAAGCGCTGAAGGTTCCTAAAGGTACAATTAAATCTGTACTGTTCAGAACTAGAAGCAAGTTAAAAAAATCATTAAACATTTAACAACATGACCTTCATTTGGTTTATTTTTGGAATCGTACTTATTACTCTTATTGCTCGTTACAATGAGAGTAACGCACTGTTCTGGAAGCTTTTCCTTAGTTTCGTACTGGGAATTGCTGTTGCATCGCTTGTAATCAAGTGTAGTAGCAACAATGAACGAAATGAAGAAACTCTCACGCAGGTGTTACCCATGCAGGTATCGGACTGCATGTCAAGTAATGCACTTTACTTATTGGCAGACATTGACAATCCGATGTCCGTGAGCAATGGCTCAAACCCTGTAGGTAAGGTGCAAACACCTGCAACATGTGAGAATTTCTTTATTTCAAGTGAGGTCTTGGCTAATAGCCGAGATCAACCACAGTTCAATCTAAAACCACCGGAACAATGCTTAGTGAAAAGTATTTTAATACATCTTAGTGGGTGAATAATAGTATCCCATTGTGAGTAGTAACGTGGTTTTCCACAAGTTTTTAACCTTTAAACATTTTTATCAAAGAAATGGCAAACAAGAACAAAGCAGCTAGTGCTGCAAAAGAAGCAGCTTCTAAACAGGCTGCAAAGAACACTGAGAAGAAATCAGCACCTAAAATAGACCCTGTTATGACAGATGCTGCCAATATGGTAAGTAAAGCATCTAATTTAGGTGGTGGTCTCGATGCCAATCACACAGCAGATGTGTTGACTGGTATGCGTATTATGTTCCACGACGATCCTAACGCAGCACAGCGTTATGATATATCCCAAGAGAATGTTGACAGCATCAACAAGCTCACGGCACTGGGATATGTTGCAATTTTTGCAACGTCTGTTGTGAAAGACAACACTCCGTTCGCAATTACGATGCGCGCAGCACAGCGTGATAAGATTCTTGAGGTTGCTAGTGAACTCGGTATCACCATCGACCAAAAGATGCTTCCTGCACCCGATACAACAACGGGTTTGGTAGAGATTCCTTCATCTGCCGTAAAGGTTTCGAAAGAAGCCAAGGACGCCATTAAGGAGGAAATCGCTGCAGAGAAGCGTATCACCAAGAATAACCCCGCTGATATAGAGACTGAGCAGGAGTTGAAGGATGCTATCCTGAAAATCCTTGTTAAAGGTGGCGTAGGAGCTCCGTTCTACAACGCCGTAACAACTGCTATCAATTTCTATCGTTCTTACCTGACTATTCAGGCGAGTAAAAGCGAGAACAAAGACGCCGAGCTTGCCCGCATTAAGGAGCTTGCAAACGATGTTATTCTGGCAGATATTGCCAAACTTCTTGGTAAGTGTCCCTTCACCACTGGCGGTATGGCCAAACAGCTGTTTGACCTTACAGACCGTGCTAAGAGTCCTGTATACGCATTCTGTGCGTTCCGCGAGGCTTCACTCAACAAGAAGACTGGTATGCCGCAGATAGACGACCAGCTGTGTGCAGACATCGTAAAGGTGCTCATCAACTGGTATGGTCAGAGCAGAATTGAATCTGCTAATGCTAATCTCGAAGTCCTGAACAAGGATAAAGAGAAGAACAAGACCGCTATCTCTGGTGAAAATGCCAAGATTGCCCACACCCATGAGGTAATCAAGTATGTGATGAATCCAAATGTAGACTTCGTAAAGAAGTTTGCTGAGATTTATGTCGACAACAAGTCTGAGGGATTCCCCGCAGCTCGTATGATCGGCAGTAACATCTTGAAGAACTACTATCCTGGTGTGAAGGTGAAAGAGGTAACACAGGAGAGTCTTGTTCACAACATCTCTCAGTATGTTGGCGTAATCACCAACTTCTTCATGCCGACCTTGTCTAAGATTCAAGGTTACGCAGAAGCCAACATTGGCGAACTCGTGAAAGTTGAAGCTCCTGCAGAAGGCGACAAAAAAGAGAGCGGTGAAGAGTCAAAAAAAGCGTAACGGTTGATGAAGGTAACGCCATCGTGAAAGTAATCAATCGTACAGCGGCCAAATGGCGTGGCTGGCTCAAAGAATCGTTAGAAGCTTTCAAAGTATGAAGCGGTTTACAACAATAATTTGCTGTCTAGCCTTTATGATCGCAGGTGTTGCGATGGCTATACAGAAAAGTGACCCATCGAATAGCCGATACTATGGCTATAAAACGATGAGCGCTGCTACCCTTCCACAAGTTCGTCCAGAGCTTTTGAATGGCATGCAGCTACCCCTGGACCTTCAATTGGACCAGGCTAAGAGAAATAGTGCTCCGGATACTGTCTATATCACCAAGACAGACACCGTACCAAAGCAGGTAACTAAGGTGAAATGGAAAAAGGTTCCTGTACCTTATCCAGTAGTACAAAGAGACACAGTCCAAGTGCCCGTGTACTATATAGCAACACAGGTCGGCAACAAGGAAGGACCGATGGATAAGTGCATACAAGTCTATGAACTGCAGAAAGTAGACGAAATATGTCCCTAAATAACCAATTCCTCTACAACGCACACGCCACAGTGTGATCGTGGGGCTGGGAGTTAAGGCTCCCTACCCCACAATGTAGCTAAGTACGCTAAACGGGTCTCATTAGCCCAGGTACGAATAACACAACTTGATCCGAGAATATGTTAGCACGCTCAACGTGTGAGAAACCCAAAAGGTAGGATGAAATGCAATAAGTATATGCGTGTTACATATATGAAAAGCTTATTGTAAGAGGAGAAAGGGTATGTATCAACTCCTTCGGCCCACGAGAACCGCTTGGAGGTGGGATAGTAGAAAAGAACCTGTAAGTCTCGAGAAGAGCAAAATTGAGCCGTATCGTAAGATCTATGTTGAGGATACATAAATATAGAATAACGTTACACGAGTTGAAACATCTTTACAACGTAAGGGAAGAATATAGTACATGGCATGGCTGTATGAACCGATGCGAATCCACAAATAAAGATGATGTATCAATTTACTAAAGCTGTAGTCTAGTGTTCCAGGTCTCCACAACCTGTCTGAAGAGATGAAAAATAACATTGAGCAAGCAATATCAGTAGGATAATACTACTGAACTGTATGGTAAATACGGTGCCTATGTAAGTCCAGTCTGGTTCAAGTCCAGTGCCTCCGGTTGTGAAGGATGCGCGCGGGGGAGTAGGAGGGTAAAACGGCTGATTGTGATGAGATGTGACCGCCAGGCCTTGGTCGTTCATGCGGTATATAAAAGTAGAATGACAACTAGTTCGATGCAAGAACTAAATGCGAAGTAGGGCAGCAATGCTTAAAAGCTACGCGACTGAAGTCCGCGGTGAAAGACTATTGTGACATATATACTCTTGGTAAGCGAAGGGTTAAAATGAATTAGCAGAGGCTAAAGGAAATGTAACCTCGGCGTGGTAAGTCTACCATACAGACAAAAAATCTTATCGTGGATGCAATCACGATATTATTTTGCTAGTCCGTCCAAGTACGTACACATACCAGTGTATAAGAAAAGCGGCTAACAAGTCAAGCAAGATAATAGTTAGAAGTGTAAGACTATATTAGCTATATCACATATTCCCTGTGGGATAGAATCCGTTATAGTATGTGTGAATAAATATTTCATTACAAGGAGACTTCTTACGAAAATAATGCAGCGACGAAAAGAGAGGGTTTTGTCTTCTGTTCTCTACAATATAGTGAAGACATAATTAACATGTTTAACGTAAAATGGGTGTTACCCTATAGGAGATAAAGCGGAGTAGTAAACCGTTAACTTCTGTTGTATAGAAGAACTCTGAAGTAGGAATCCCGAGTGCCAACCGTAACTCTGAAATAATTATGCAGAATGAATAGCTCAGAAGTATAGACAGCAAATCTATGCGGTGCAGCAAAGTCATAGAGCAGTATACATTTAATCGATGGGCAGCTTTGCTAACTGATTAGACGCAGTGAGAAAATCGTATGCAGGAACCACTATCCCCTGTCTCGGGATGTGTGCAAAGAAGGTAAAGTGGGTGACAAGAAGCGATGTATGGGTTGAAGTCCCGAGTGTTCGTGCACTTCTCGAAGTAATGAGAGATAAAATAGCAGGAAGTAAATCCTATAACAAGAACAACCGTAGGGTCTGTGAAGCATTCTGGAGTGCCAAGATCGTCCGATAATGAAACGAGCCTGACGTATATACACACGCACGTATTAGCTGATATGGCAGCAAATCAGGAAGTGCCGGTTGAATGCCTAATTCAACTGTGAGCAGGTAAACAGTAGCATACGCCATAAAGTATGTAACATCAGAGAAAATCTGTGGTTAAGTAACAATCAAGTAGTAGATTCATGTATTTGGGAAAATATACTAATGAAGATATTACACAATTTTTGTGGGAATCCTCCATGAGTAGTAGTTACTTTATGTAAAATGCTATCAACGAGGTATTAAATAGATACTGGAAGATCTCCGGTAGATGTTTATTAAAGTATAAGCAACAATGATTCAAGTAAACTTAGCGATCGAATTCGCACAATTGGCATTTAAAGTTTTACAAAACATTGATGATGATGAGCATGGATAATCCTACCGTTGGATTCTCGTTTATATCTGAGCTTCATGTAGTAGAATGTAGTAATTCGAAAAGGAATATATCGATATAACAAGTCATCAGTGAAAACGTCTCTTCCCATTAGCACAGAGACCAAAGTAAACATAAGTCGAACGAATAACATCCTGACGAGCCTTTGAGCCGGATGCAAAAATACTCAAAGGTTAACCTTCCGCCACAAGTGAAGGATGTAATTAATCTTATCGTTGGTTTTTCAAAAACGATATCAAAAAGGATAAGAATATATGAAAACAATTGATGTAAACATCACAAACAACGTTGTAGCTAACAACGTACAACTCATCAGCAAAATAGGTTCCAACCTTGGAACACAGTTCTTCAAAGTAGACGTTCGTATGGCTTGGCAAGGTGGCCAAGAAGGTTTCGAGCGTGATAAGAAAGCCATTGACAGCGGCGACAAGAAGGGATTTATCCTGAATCGTAGTCCGCGTCGACTTCTCGCCAAGAATTTCTTGATTGCAGGTACTATCCTGTGCAAGGATCCTATGAGCGACGATGAGGTAGGTATTGCCATCAACCCGAAGGAGGACGGTACATGTGACCTGTTCTTGCCTATCAGCGAGACAACCCTCCGTACCATGGGTAAGACAACATCTGAGGCTGTTGCCGAGGCTATCAAGGGTGAGAAGGACCACTTCTTCCTCGATGCTAAGACCCTTGTTAAGATTCTGAACGATGCTATGCGTCGGGAGATTATGTATCTCGAGGAGCATATTGCTTCTTGTCAGAAGATGGTTGTTACTCTGAAGGGTGACATCAACAACAACGAGGCAAAGGCCAAGCAGGTAGAGGACCAGTGGATTCACTCAGCCCTGAAGACTGATGTTGACATGCCGAGTGGTAAAGCTATTGTTACAGTAACTACAGGTGAGGAATAATAGATGAGCCACAAGACCCTCACAGAGCGTTCTATCGCTCTTATGAAAGTTTTGATGCTGAACAGCGAAATAGCTGAAAAAGTCAAAGCTAAAGGTGCGGAGGGTAAATCATACGCAATTTTTACAATACGTGACGACGGAACCGTGGTTCTCGGAGAAACGCGTTATAAATTTTGGAATCAACTAGTAGGATGTCAAGTTAAATTGCCATTTGAAAGTTGGGCACTCGCTGTATGGGATGCCCTTGTGAATCTTTCTAAAGGGATGAACAAAGAAGCCCTGGAGAAAGGTTTAAGTGTGGAAATTGCAAAGAAGGCACAACGTGAAGAAGAGTACAATTGGGTAGTTGAACGACTCAACGATTGTTTTGATCATGTATGTAACCATAAAGGTGGAACATCCTCTGCGGGGGATCCGGGGAAGTCAGGCCCAAGTATGACCGAACGGGTTATCGTACGTGATGATAACGATCCTGTAGTTGTCAACATTAACGCCAACGGTATGAGCAAAACGTTGCGTTTTCCCGATGCTACGGGTAATGCATCGCTTGATTTCGAAATAGGAGTTGTAGGAGTACGAGCACATAAGAATTAATAATACTGCGGTATTTAGGGTAACAACTGCTGCGGCAAGAGTTGTCCAATCTTATAAGTAAGTATAAATATAAATCTGAACCGAAACCGAGAGGTGTAACAATATTTCATATTATCTCATCTTATGATACCTGCGGGTATTTAGGTTAGCAGTCTTGCGGGACTGCTAACCCAGAGATAATTGCTTTATGATGGGTTGCGTCTATCATAGAGTACAGGTAGATGATTCTCGAACTTAGTGATTATTAATAGAAGTTTAACTAAATCAAAATTTATAGTATATGAACAAATCAATTAAGTTGAATTCGGGAAACATCATTAACATTCGTAAGAACATTGACAATCAGAAGAAGAATTACTGGAAGATTATTCGAGCAGAGAACGTTATGTCTAATAAGGCCATTAAGGCTGGCATGGGTTCTGGTAAAGACCTTAAGGCTCTGTATAATGAGATTATGCAGATGTCAGAGAAGCTCGTGTACATCAAGGGCATGCTCTTCTATCTGAATATGGGTATTACGACCTTCAATAAAGAAGAGTTTAAGAAGACAAATAACTATAGTATTTTCATGGCCTGCGAGATGAAGGAGGCTATTGCTCAGCTTAAGATGATTCCTACACTGGATCCTAAGCTGAAGTCAGCTAAAGGTCTTAAGAACATTGGTAAGAAGGAAATCTTCACCAGTGCTAAGATTGCAGCCCTTATTAAGGATTTGCAGCTGAAAGCAAACAAGTATGATGCAGAGCTTGAGAAGTTTAACAGCAGTACGGAGATTGATATCACGAGCTGCGGTGAGGAGTTCAAGGACATGCTTGTTGCTTAAAGATATTATAGGCTAGTTAAAGATGGTTATTTATGAGGTTCGAACCCTCAGCTAGTCACAACATATGACGCATTTTAAGGCGTTCTAAGCCGTTTAATTCTGTTAGGTGAACAACTTATCCACTCATAGCGTCAGAGTGGCTCAAATCGCCTAAAAACGGCCTTAAACGCTAAGTTTTTAACCATTAAATACATTATCAAAATGAAGAAACAAAATACACCGGCACAAGTTGCCGCACCTGCTAATGCAGAGATTGAGGAGATTATCAAGAAATACAAGAGCTATACTCCTGGTGGAGTAAGTGACAAACTTCGCGAGCGTATTCGTAGAATACGTAAGCTAGCTAAATCTAAGGTTCCACCTGAGAAAATAGAGGAACTTCTCAAGAACGAGGACCGTCGTACGATACTGTGTCTTGTATACGGTACGTATAAGATGGAAGATGGTACTCGGAAGAAGACAGTCACTAAACGTGACGAGCACCACAAGGCTGTGGGAAAGGAGGAAATTGAAATTCCCAACATACTATATGGCGTATAT
>Ga0310695_10006561_pt1 | contig 19151 bp, 13 predicted proteins | sample RumenRJG_04DNA_FD_203882 | JGI IMG/M metagenome (GOLD analysis project Ga0310695, IMG submission 203882) | Bovine rumen microbial communities from Lethbridge, Alberta, Canada - RJG_04 (v2) (version 2) | ecosystem: Host-associated > Mammals > Digestive system > Stomach > Rumen | place: Canada...
CTTTTATCCATAAGGCAACGACTCCTTTGAGTTTCTTTGGTTTGTTAGCAACTCCATTTTAACTCTTTTTGGTGTTGTTGTCTTTATTTATTTTTGTGCATTTTTCAGATTTGCTCATTCATAGTATTGAAATTATTGCCATAACCGTTGTTAAAGTTATTGTTGAAATTATTGCTGTAACCGTTATTAAAGTTATTATTAAATCCGTTGCTGAAATTATTGCCGTAGTCATTGCTGAAACTGTTATTATAATTATTTTCGGGTATATTCATAACTGCAATACATGTATAAGGGTTAGCTGCTTTTTCACCGATAAGATCGACAACATATATGCTGTCACCCTCATTGCAAATAGAATAAACATCTTTTCTCGTGCGCACCTTTATGATTTTTCCGTTCAATCTCACTCTGACAAAAAGATTTGCACTGTTATCATCTCCGCTTCCGGATGCTTTGGTATATTTTGACACAAGTGTAGCCGGATGATATTCGGCATTATTTGACGCAATTATACGGTTCTGTATTTTCTTATTCTTACTCAGTGAGCTTAAACCAAGAATAAAAAACGGTAATGTTATAAGAATTGCAGCTGCTGAAAGCGGGATAAACATCGGCGGATATTGTCCGTATGCTAAAACCGGCACGATAATAAGCAGCTCAAGCAATAAAAATATGAAGGGATATGTAAAATAGTCAGGTACATAGCTATAGCTGTGTGCCGTTCTCAGTGTATCATAAAAATTATTGTCTATCCGTTTCCACATTTTTTATCCTCCGATCTTTTATCCGAACTATATTTATTATATCATTTTCCGAAAATAAAACAGTGGGATTTTACCATCCTTTCATTATGAATAATCAGTTTTTAACTGCGCCTGCCCCATATTGCAATAAGCGCACTATATACGAAATCCAATACGTTTTCTGCATCATGCTTTGCACCGTATTTTAACTTATATGTTATGTTTCCTTCAGACATATCATTTTCTGTAAACTGAAATGTATAGGTATAGTAATACCTAAGGCAATCAATAACGTGATCCATCTTATCTTTTGTATGATCTTCTGTGCCTTCGCAGGCATATACAAAAAAGTCGTATCTGTCAAGATCACTGTCTGAAAGCTTTTCTATAAGATCTTCACCGAAATATGTCTGATCGTCACGATCGTCATTAAAGCACCCTGCCGACATGGGAATGAAACGGGCAAAATAGTCAACGTCTTCTCCTAAAATATGCCACGCTACCGCTCCTCCCAGCGAAAATCCTGCAAATGCCCTATGCTCTCTTGATGCCTTTATTCCTTCATACGTTGTATCTTTCGCATAGGTCGAATATGTACTCTCTACGGCAGGTATTACAGCCTCTCTCAGCTCATCATTAAACTCATCCAGAAGCACATCTGTATCTATATCTCCGAATTTTATTTCATGTGAGGGATAGAACGAAAGATTTACAAATATACAAGGTTCAATATCACCGTTCAGTATCATATGATCAAGCATATTTTTAATTCTGCGGTTACTTCCCGGCTCTCCGAAATATGCTGTTTCATTTGTACTTACTCCGCCGACTATGTACACGATATTGTATTTTTTTGTTTCATCATATTCCGGCGGCAGATATACTACTGCATCCTTGGTATGATCATTGTGTGTATATGTTATATATTCGGTAGATAATGAGTTCTCAGCAGGCTCATAATATTCCTCGTCCGCACTTAACATATACTCTGAAAATGTTCTGTCCATATATTCAGGCTCATCATCTTCATCATCAGATTCTTCATCGCTGCTTTCTTCTTCATCATTTTCATCATCGGATTCTTCATCGTTACTTTCTTCATCATCGCTGTCTTCTTCGTTACTTTCTTCTTCGGATTCATCATTATCAGATTCTTCTTCATTACTTTCTTCTTCATCGCTGCTTTCTTCATCTTCATTGTCAGACTCTTCATCACTGTTTTCTTCATCTTCAGACGATGATTTATTTGTGCTTACTTCTTCAGAAACATCTTCACTGTTTTCTGTTTCTTCAACAGATGAATCGGCTGCGTTTTCTTCTTCAGTCGGAGCATCAGCACTTATTTCCTTTGATAATTCAACCATGCTGTCATTTTTATCTGACATCTCAGATTTAAGTGAATAAATTCCCCGATTTGAACAGCCCGAACAGCATAATATCAGCATACAAAATAGTATGCACAAAGTTTTCCTCATAACAAATTGAAACTTCCCTTCTCATTTTTTAACGATAAGTCAAAAAAAGTATCTGAATATTATAGATATTTTATCATATTCTACATGTTTTTTCAACAACAAAATATTTTTTTAGCCTTGACTATTTCTATTAACAATGATACTATCTATATAAAAATAAATCAAAAGAGGTGCTTTGAATGCCCCTGCAAATGATAAGAAATGATATAACAAAAGTAAAATGTGATGCTATTGTAAATGCTGCAAATACCAGTCTGCTCGGCGGCGGCGGTGTTGACGGTGCAATACATCGTGCCGCAGGGCCTCAGCTTCTGGAAGAATGCAGACATCTTCACGGCTGCAAAACCGGTCAGGCAAAAATAACAGGCGGCTACCGTCTGCCATGCAAATACGTTATACATACCCCCGGTCCTATATGGCGTGGCGGAACTCATGGTGAAGAAGAACTCCTCCGTTCATGCTATATCAATTCACTAAAGCTTGCCAAAAAATACAATTGCGAAACTGTTGCATTCCCGCTTATCTCGGCAGGCGTATACGGATATCCAAAAGAACAGGCTATACGCATTGCATACGATACCATAAGCAGCTTTATTGCAGAAGAATCTCCCGATATGCTTGTATACATGGTCTTATTCGACAAAAGCAGCTTTCTCATCAGTAAAAAGCTGCATTCAGACCTGACATCTTTCATAGATGATAACTATGTCGATGAAATGCATAAGGATCCTTCGCTTTTCGGTTCGAGAAACATATTCGCCATTGAAGAAGAAATTCGGTCTGACATGGATATGTCAGCAACTCAATATCCCACAGAAAGCAAGCCTCCCGAAAAGAAAAGAAAAACATTTTTCGGAAAAGAAAGCAAAGCTTTGCTAAAAGCTCCTATGGCTGAATCAGCAGCTATAACAAGCGACCATGTAAAGCTTGAAATGATGCTTAAAAATATTGATGAAAGCTTTTCCGAAATGCTGCTCAGAAAAATTGATGAAAAAAACATGAAGGATTCCGAGTGCTACAAAAAGGCCAATATCGACAGAAAACTTTTTTCAAAAATAAGAAGTGACAGACTGTATAAGCCAAGCAAAAACACTGTAATTGCATTTGCAATAGCGCTTGAACTGCCTCTTGATGAAACAAAGGACATGCTTCGTAAAGCAGGATTTGCACTTTCGCACAGCAGCAGGTCTGATATAATCATCGAATATTTTATACTGAACGGCATTTATGATATATTTACTATAAACGAAACACTTTTCTATTTCGACCAGAAACTTTTAGGCGCATGATATTTTGTCGCATGAAAAGCGACCATTTAAAAGCCTCCATAAGATATAATGTAATCACAGGGTAAGGAAACAAAACAACATTATATCTTATGGAGGTAATCATTATGAAAAAGAATATTGAAAAAAACAACATCACAGAACTGGTATTCATCATCGACAGAAGCGGCTCTATGTCAGGTCTTGAAAGCGATACTATCGGCGGATTCAATTCTCTCATCAGAAAGCAGAAGAAAGAGGACGGAAAATGCTATGTTTCAACAGTGCTTTTCTCTGACAGAAGTGAGGTCATACATGACAGGAAAGATATTTCCGAGGTCAGAGAAATGACAGAAAGGGATTATTCCACATACGGCTGTACAGCTCTTATTGATGCTATCGGCGGTGCTATAAAACATATTTCCGATGTACACCGCTATATCCGACCGGAAGATGTTCCCAAGCATACAATGTTCGTAATTACAACTGACGGTATGGAAAATGCAAGCCATAAGTATTCAAGCAAAAAGGTAAAGAAAATGATAAAATCCAAAGAAGAAGATGGCTGGGAGTTCCTCTTTATCGGCGCAAATATCGACTCTGTTGAAACTGCATCCCACTTTGGCATAAGAAAGGACAGATCTGTTAACTATCATGCCGACCGCAAGGGTACAGCCGTACTCTATGAGGCTGTATGCAGGCAGGTTTCAAACCTCAGATCATGCGGAGCTGTATCTGATGACTGGAGTGAATCTATTAACGAGGACTACAACAGCAGAAACTGACAGTAATATTTACGGACATAAAATATCGGCTGCCGCAGATAGATGCGGCAGCCGATAACTTTTGCTTTTTTATTTTATGCAGCTTTCTTGTTTCTTCTTTTTATCATCTTTATAAGTGCCCATATCTCATGTACAAGTACAGGCAAAAGCGAAATAACAACTACAAAAAGCCACATCTGGAGTGTCATACCTGCTGTGCCGAATATCTGTGTAAGGAAAGGTATCTCCGTAACGGCTACCTGTCCGATAACACCGAATGCAAGCGCAAGTATCATTATCTTGTTGTCAAGATGATTGAATGTGAATATCGAATTTTCCGTATCACGCATTCCTATTGCATGGAAAAGCTCCGAGAATGCAAGCGTACAGAATGCAAGTGTCTGTGAACGTACAAGCATATCCTTGTCTGAATAGCATTTGATTATCGAATTGATATCAATAGCTGTTCCGTTTGAAAGAAGATGCTGTATCGGCAGATACAGGAATGCTATCAGCGTTCCCAATGCTATAATTATACTGTAAATTCCCACCTTTGCATATCCGCCGTCTGCAAATATGGATTCGCCGTTTTTACGGGGCTTTTTATTCATTACGTCTGACGATGAGTTAGGATCTACACCGAGTGCAAAACATGGAAGTGAGTCTGTAAGAAGGTTTATCCAGAGAATATGTACAGCCGTAAGAGGTGCTGCAAAGCCTGCTGCTATTGCCGCAAACATTACTATTATCTCACTGACATTTGATGAAAGTGCAAAGAGTATGGACTTCTTTACATTCTCGTATATGTTTCTGCCTTCCTTTACAGCCTTTTCTATAGTTGTGAATTTATCATCCTGCAAAACTATATCCGCTGCGCCCTTTGCAACGTCTGTACCGGTTATACCCATAGCAACGCCTACATCGGCTGCTTTCAGTGATGGTGCATCGTTTACGCCGTCACCGGTCATACTCGAAACATTTCCGTTTGCCTGTATAGCCTTGACTATCTTCACCTTATGTTCGGGTGAAACTCTCGCAAATATCGAAAGTCCCGGTACTTTCTCTTTGAGCTGTTCATCGCTCATTTCGTCAAGCTCATGTCCCATGATACATTCTTCCGGCTTTTCTGCTATGCCAAGCTTTCTGGCGATTGCAAGTGCTGTATCTTTGTGGTCGCCGGTTATCATAACTGTCTTTATTCCGGCTCTCTTGAATGTCTTTATTGAATCCACTACCTCCGGACGTTCCGGATCTATCATACCTATCATACCGATATATGTAAGATCCTGCTCGACTGCATCCTTATTGTCATAGCGTATTGCAAGTGAAAGTACACGCAAAGCCTCGTTTGACATCTCGCTCATAGCTTTCATTATAGTATCCATGTCAGCCTTTGTTATCTCACGGGCTTCACCGTTTACCATTATATGTGTACATCTCTGCAGAAGCTCATCTGTAGAACCCTTTGTATAGGAAATGATTTTCTTGTCAGATGTAGTGTGTACGGTAGTCATAAGCTTTCTGTCAGAATCGAATGCCTTTTCATTTATTCTCGGCATTGTCTTTTCTGTTTCGCCCTTTTCTATACCGTAACGCTTTGCAAATGCAACAAGCGCTGTTTCTGTAGGATCTCCGACCTCTGTACCGTCTGAGGCTATGCTTGCATCATTACAAAGCATAAAGCCTTTGAGAAGTGTATCATGCTTGTTTTTGCTGAGTTTGTCAAGATCAATATATTCCCCGTTTTCATATGCTTTTACAACAGTCATCTTATTCTGTGTAAGAGTACCTGTCTTATCCGAGCATACATAGCTTACTGCACCGAGTGTTTCAACAGCAGGCATATTCTTTACGATAGCATTTACCTTTGCCATTCTCTGCATACCCAATGCAAGAACTATCGTAACTATAGTCGGTATGCCTTCGGGTATTGCCGCAACAGCAAGTGAAACAGCTGTCATAAGAAGTTCAAGCACTTCTCTGCCCTGAAGGAATCCTATAAGGAAAACTATCGCACATATTACTATTACGCCGATACCAAGAACCTTGCTCAGCTCATCCATGCCCTTCTGGAGAGGTGACGGCTTATCCTTTTCCTTGCCTACCATATCGGCGATCTTGCCTATCTGGGTATCCATACCCGTATGCTCAACGACACCTACTCCACGTCCGTATGTAACTATCGTTGACATATAAGCGAGGTCAAGTCTGTCGCCTATTCCCGTTTTTTCATCAGGAACAAATCTGTGGTCTTTCTCAACAGGAACGGATTCGCCTGTAAGTGCCTTTTCGTCTATCATCAGTCTTGCATCTTCAAGCACTTTCAGATCGGCAGGCACCTGTTTTCCTGCTTCGAGTACGACTATATCCCCTACTACAAGTTCCTCCGAAGATATTTCTCTTGTTTCACCGTCACGGATAACAGTCGCTTTCAGCACAGACATCTTTTTCAGAGCATCAAGAGCTTTCTGAGCTTTGCCCTCCTGAACAACGCCGATTATAGCATTTGCGATAACTATTACAAGCATTATTATGGCTTCACCGTAATCTCCGAGTATAATGGAAATGATGATAGCCGCCGCAAGAATTGCATTTGTGAAGTTAAGTATCTGCTCAAGAAACATTTGGAAAACAGATTTGGGCTTTTCTTCTTTCAATACATTTCTTCCGTTCTGAGCAAGCCGTTTTTCAGCTTCCTCCTGTGTCAGTCCTTTATAGGTCTGCATTGATTTTACCTCTTTTCTGTATTAAATTGTGAGATCGACATCATTTTTATTTTAGTATATTATTCAAACAAAATCAATACCCATTAATAATGATATTTAAATAAATAATTTTGACAATTTATTATGCAATATCTATAGAAATATGTTTAAGTTTATGATATAATGTTAAAGTCGGTACAAAACATACTATTTTTGTATAAATATCCATATCTCAACGGAGGAAATATATAATGAAAAAAATACACAGATATACAGCGATTTTACTTTCAATACTTATGATAGCCATGCTTTTCGGCTGTCATAAAAATACACCGCCCGAAATAAGCGAGCCTTCACCCGCCGAAAGTTCACAGGAAGAATCTTCAGAAGAAGAAAGTTCACAGGAGGAATCTTCAAAAGAGGAAAGCTCAAAAGAAGAATCTTCAAAAGAGGAAAGCTCTGAGCCTGAATTAACAGGAAATTATTCAGGTCCAGATACTATGAACAATCCAAGAGAAATTTACGCAAATCTTCAGGATTACTATGCATCAAACCATGATACTGTCGGATGGGTGGCTGTTCCGAATACACTTATAAACTATGTTGTTCTTAAATCGCCCAAAGACATAACCAATGCCGCATACAATGAAGACCCTTACTATCTTACAAGAGATTTCTACGGCAACTATTATTTCAACGGCTCTATATTCATGGATTTCAGAAGTGATATCTCAAGCAAAAATATGCTCCTTCACGGTCACTCTATGGCTGACGGTTCTATGTTCGCAGGTGTGCTCAACTTTGATAACCTCGATTTCTACAAATATGCCCCCACCGTTTCCTTCAATACCCTGAAAGAAAATGCCAAATGGAAAATAATCGCTGTTATAAAGGTCAATACAAATGAATATCACGGTACACCTTACTATTATCTCCGCAGCAGCTTCGGCAGTGATTATGATTTTCTCAATTATGTTTATGAGATACGCCAGCGTTCTGTTATCGACTGTCCTGTAACCGTAAACGAAAACGATACCCTTGTAACTTTGTCAACCTGTGCATATGATTTTGACGGTTTCAGGCAGGTCATTATCGCACGTAAAGTCAGACCCGGTGAGAGTACGGAAGTAAAGGTTGGCAAGGCAAAATATAACCCGAATCCGCTTTATCCTGATGTATGGTACAGCTATTACGGCGGAACAAAGCCCGTGACTACATCTTTTCAGGATGCTCTCAACAAAAAACAGATAACATGGTATGACGGTACTAAAAAATGGAGTGCAAAGGATGATGAGGCTCTGCAAAAGCTGATACAGGATTATAAAAACAATGCCGAAAAACGTATCCGTGCAAGCTACAAGGAAAGCAATTATACCAAAGAACAGGTCGCAAAAATAAACGAAATAATAGATATATATATGCCTGTGATAAAACAGGAAACTATAATTGCACGTATCAACGATTTTGTAAATCAGTGCATAGCCGTTCTTGATCTGTTTGAACCCGTAAGATAATACAATGTTCAATGTACAATGTACAATGTGCAATTACAATATAATAAAAAGCAGACACGGTTTCTCAAAATACCGTGTCTGTTTTTTGCACAAATTATTTATCTTGTCCTCTGCCTGCTATACGGATTATAAATTCGAGGATCTTTATATATATCCAAAGAATAGCGAATGAAAGTCCGAATGCTACATTCCATTCGTATTTTACAGGCATTTTCTGCTCTACTGCCTGCTCCATAACGTCAAATTCAGATACAAGCAAAAGTGTTGACATAACGATAGAGATCAGTGTAAGTATTATTGACACCCAGAAATTTCCGAGTATTCTTGATACAAATGTGTTTACTCCGGGAATAAACGAACATATAAGTGTTATAAGTGATATGCCGAGCATTGACAGAAGCAGCGTCATAAGAACCATTCTGAACTTATTATTGACCTTTATGATGCCCTTTGTATAAAGAATTGCCATAGTGAACACAACCACTATCGTTATTACAAGTGCAAGAAGTCCGAGATACTCCATGTGATTTTCGCCGCCGAGTACAGTGAAGATGATACCCGAAATTATCATGCCCTGTGCCATTGAATACAATGTACCCGAAACAGGTATCGACTTAGGCGCAAATGATGCGATAAGCTGGAAAATAATTGCTACAATAGATGCTCCTAAAATCGTTATTGCCTGCGGACCAGACAATGAAAACGCAAAGCCCTGATATTTAAGACCGCTTATCTGTTCCTGATGCTGAAACCATTTTGTCTGTGCAAAAATATATATAACCATACCCACAACAGTCATCAAAAGAAAATAACCTGTCTTAATGGTTATGCCGGTATAGCTTGCAGCAGCATCCTTTTCCGCCGTTTCATTAACGGTCGTTACCCTGTTCATTACCGGATTTGGATGAAGCAGAGTATTTCTTTTTACGGATGTTTGTTTCATAAAAGAAGCCTCCTCTTTATTTAATTTTATTTATAGTAAATGGCAGTACTTTTTATACTGCCATAAATACTATCAGAACTTCATATCATACCAAAGGAGAAATGCGTAAATATTGTAAATGCGGCTCCACAAGAATTCTTCTCCCGAAACATAGCGTGTCCAGAGAGAATTCATCTCATCTCTGTTGAAGAACTTACCGGAAGTTTCACCGAAAAGCTTATCAGTAACAGACGAATTATATCTTTCGTCTGCAAGCCATTTGCGTATCGGAACTGCAAAGCCTACTTTTTTACGGAATGCAACTTCATCGGGAAGTTTACTGCTTGCTGCCTTTCTGAATACATATTTATTCTGATCGTTCATGAATTTGTATTCGCCCGGTATCTTTCTTGCAAGATCGAGCAGTCTGAAATCACTGAAAGGTGTATGCAGCTCTATGCCGCAGGCGGTACTTGTGCGGTCTGTATTGAGATAGATATCTCCCTCAAGCCACAATGAAATGTCTATTGTAAGCTTTTGTGAAAGCTCATCCTGTCCCTGAACCTCGTTCCAGTACGGCATTACTGGATCAGCCGCTTTTACTGTTTCATCATAGTCAGGCATAAGTGCTTTTACTGCATCCTCTGACATTATGTGCGAGCATGTAAGATATACCCAGCCTTCTTTAAGAGGATTCTTATGAGAATTGTATCCGCCGAAAAATTCATCTATACCTTCGCCCGAATATACGACCTTTGCATGTTCGCTGACTGCCTTACAGCCGAGTGAGAATACTACAGCCGATGCATCACCGAGCGGCTGTCCCATTTTATCCATTACCTCAGGTATACGCTCAAAATATTCCTCAGGGCCTATCATCTTAACTGCAAATTTTTTACCGAGTATGTCTGCCGTTTTACGTGCAAGTACGGATTCGTCAAAATCATTTTCCTTATAGCCTATCGTATTAGCACACACCGCATCACTTGCAGCAAAAAGATATGATGAGTCAACTCCGCCTGAAAGGAATGATTCCTTATAGGGTATCTCTGTATCTCCTCTTTCCTCATCAAGTATCTCATCAACAGTATTTTTTATCATCTCCACATATTCATCAACAGACTTTGTTCTGTCAGACTCGAAAACAGGCTTGAAATAGCAATGGAGAGTTACCTCTTTGCCGTCCCATTCTGCATAATGTCCCGGCATGAGCTTATATACTCCCTCATAGAATGTATCACTGCCTATCGGATATCCGTAAAACAGATACTGCTGCAGCATACGTTTATTGAGCTTTTTACTGCCGCCAAGAGCATCTGCAAGCTCATTTATATCGCCTGAGCATAAAAATTCTCCGTCCTTGACGGTATAGAACATCTGCTTCTGACCAACCTGATCTCTTATGCAGTATGTCTTTTTGGATTCTGCATCAAATACAGCTATTGCAAACATTCCGTAGATATGGAACATCATTTCAAGCTGCCATTCAGAATAGGCTGCTTTCAGTATAGCCTCTTCTCTGTCTTTGCGGCTGAGTGTCAGCGAAATATCAAGCTCATTGCAAAGGCTTTTCCAGTTACGGATATATCCGCTGAAATATTTTATCTGAACATTATCGTATGTTTTCATATGTACCCCTTCTTGTCGGATTTTTGTATTTATTATATCATTTTGTATGTTTACGGTCAATGTTTATCTAAAAAAACATACATGGCTGCCTCATCAATGAAGTATGCCATGTATGTTTTGTTTTAGGTGATATCAGACACTGAAAAGAAGTGTTCCGTATGACGGATATGGCCAGAGCTTTGCTGACATATTTGATTCCATTTCATCGGCAACAACTCTCAGTTCCTGCATTGCGGAAAGTACCCTGTCTTTATAATACATTGCATTCTCGGTAACGCCCTCTATCTCCTTTGCTCCTACAACTGCCTTATCAAGCGCATCTATTCTCTTGAGGAAGCATGAAAGCAGATTTGAAAGCTTTCTCATAAGCTCAACTTCATTATTCGTTATTATTTCCGGATCTACAGACTTGATGAGATTTGCAGTTTCGGCAAGCTCTCTTATATATGCGGCAACAGCAGGAACTATGTCCTTCTTTGCCATGTCAAGTGCTGTAAGGGCCTCGATATTTATTATCTTTGAATAGTTCTCAAGAAGTATCTCTGTTCTTGAATGAAGTTCTTTCTCTGTATAAATACCATGCTTTCCGAAAAGCTTTATGTTCTTCTCGGAAATATACATCGGCATTACCTCCGGAAGTGAACGGAGATTAAGAAGTCCTCTTCTCTCTGCCTCTGCTACCCATTCATCAGAATAGTTATCGCCGTTGAAGATTATTCTCTTATGTTCAAGAAGTGTTTTCTTTACAAGTGCTTCTGCTGCTGTCTTTACATCCTCTGCCTTTTCAAGCTCGTCTGCAAAGTCGCTGAGTACGTCTGCAACGATAGTGTTTATTATAGTATTTGTACAAGCAATATTTTCGGAAGAACCTACCATTCTGAATTCAAACTTGTTTCCTGTGAATGCAAACGGTGATGTACGGTTACGGTCAGATGTGTCCTTTACAAAGTTCGGAAGTACGTCTGCGTTTGTCTGCATGATAGGCGCATCCTTCTTCTCGTACTCTTTATCCTCCATGATAGAGTTGAGTACATCTGTGAGATCATCTCCAAGATACATTGAGATGATAGCCGGAGGTGCTTCGTTAGCGCCGAGTCTGTGATCGTTTCCTGCGCTTGCAACGGAAAGTCTTAAAAGATCCTGATGCTCGTCAACAGCCTTTATCACTGCTGCAAGGAATACAAGGAACCTTATGTTCTCTCTCGGATTTTTTGACGGATCAAGAAGGTTCTTACCTGTATTGGTGGACATCGACCAGTTGTTGTGCTTACCTGAACCGTTGACGCCTGCAAACGGCTTTTCATGGAGAAGGCATACAAGACCGTGCTTATCAGCTATTGATTTCATTGTTGCCATTGTAAGCTGGTTGTGGTCGGTTGCAATATTTGATGAATCAAATATCGGTGCAAGCTCATGCTGAGCCGGTGCAACTTCGTTATGCTTTGTCTTTGCATATATGCCGTACTTCCAGAGTGCTTCGTCAAGCTCTTTCATATATGCGGATACTCTCGGCTTTATAGTACCGAAATAATGGTCATCAAGTTCCTGTCCCTTAGGAGGTCTTGCTCCGAAAAGTGTCCTGCCGCAATATATAAGATCCTTGCGTTTCTTATACATTTCTTTATCAACAAGGAAATATTCCTGCTCAGGTCCTACAGTTGTTTCTACCCTATTTACAGATGTATCACCGAATACCTTGAGTATTCTCAAGGCGTGTTTATTTATTACCTCCATTGAACGAAGAAGGGGGGTTTTCTTATCAAGTATCTCACCTGTATATGAACAGAATGCTGTCGGTATGCAGAGTGAACCGTCCTTTATGAATGCATATGAAGTAGGATCCCATGCAGTATAGCCTCGTGCTTCAAATGTTGCACGTATTCCGCCTGACGGAAAGCTTGATGCATCAGGCTCGCCCTTTATAAGCTCCTTGCCTGAAAATTCCATGATAACACCGCCGCCTGCGGTCGGTGATATAAAGCTGTCGTGCTTCTCGGCTGTTATGCCTGTCATCGGCTGAAACCAGTGTGTGTAGTGTGTAGCTCCCTTTTCAAGCGCCCATTCTTTCATAGAATGTGCAACAACATTCGCTATGGTTATATCAAGCGGCTTACCTTCTTCAATAGTCTTTTTAAGCTCCTTATAGGTGCCTTTCGGCAGACGCTCCTTCATAGCAGCATCATTGAATACAAGACTTCCGAATATCTCAGGTACATTTGCCATAAATAAAACTCCCCATTCATTAATTTGTAAAAAAAGCGAAAAGGGCACTATAGGTCATAATACAACCTACAGCGCCCTTGCTGTTCGTTGTAAAAGATTATAAAACTTTTTTACGCTAAAGTCAACCGCTTTTCTGACTTATCGCATTTTTTGTCGAAGAATATGTTTTTTTTACAGGAATTGAGAAAAACTATGATCATTTTGTCCAACCTTATATATATATATCAGCCTGTTGCCATGTCAGGCTTTTTTCTTACTGATTGACTTTTTTCACGGCTTGTAATATAATTATCATTGATAAATAAGCTTGAATTTTAAATTTTGAAACTATATCCGGTGAAGTACTATGCCTAAAAAATTTTTCTTCAGTGTCAATCTTATAATAAGAAGTGACTCACATCTCGAAAATACAATAGCATCTGTTATTGCCGATGAAGCATTTTTCCTTGAAAATACCCAGCTCATTCTTATAGATTCTATATGCAGTACGCTGAGTCTTGAGATCTGTACCAAATACAGCCGGAAATATCCGGACAATATATACTTCGTTGACGCATATCAGAAAAATGACAGCGAATGCTACAACGATGCCAAACCCCTTTGCACAGGAAAATATATCGTCTATACAGATAACTACGGCGAATATTCAAAGAAAACCTTTAACAAGGTTTTCAAAATGCTCGACGGCAGTAATATCCCTATACTCTGTATTGATCCTATGGTGTCTTTGTCAGGCGATAATCCTGTAAAATATGCTCCTTACGTTTCAAACGGTATAATTGATATAAACGAAACACCCGACAAATTCATATTAATGATAGGCTGCTGCTTCTTCAGCAAGGCGCTTACCGCTCCTCTCAGCTTTGATCCGGATACAAAATTCTACAGTAATATTGAATTCATTATAGATATAATGCTTGCATCAGGTTCATATGTTTTCTTTGATCAATGCTCATATACATCATATTCGCCATCCGAGTTTGAACCGTTCAGATATGCCCCTCAGTATCTGAGAGCTTTTTACTCACAGACTGTAACCGATTTTATCATACCTGTACTTAAAAAACACAGTGATTCGGTATTCGTACAATATATAATGCTTTACCTCATCGAAACCGCATTCTCTCTTAATGCCAATGAAAAATACAAGCATGTTATAATAGGAAACTTTATAGATGACTATTTTGAAAAGGTTCATACTGCATTACAGCTCATTGATGACTGCATAATACTCAACAAAAATATATGCAGAAGATGCAGTCTTGATGAAGAAGCGTCATTCAGATTCCTGAGAATAAAATATGCCGATGATACCCTTAAACCGGATGTTGATATTGCAGTACCAAAAGAAAAAACAGAAAAGGTATATCTCAACGACTACGGCAGACCTGTTGTCACTGCTCTGAGTGCGGATTTTGCTGCCCATGTAGGACAAGCCATTGTCGGAACATCAAAGGATATTTTCGCTGATATATCTGCAATAAATTTTGATAATGAAGGTCTTTATATAGACGCTGTTCTTTACGGCTGCTCATATCTTGAAAGCAGCGAGTTCAAAATATTCGTGAATATAAACGGTGAAAAACAAGAGGTCATACAATCAGAGATATATACACTCAAAAAATTCTTTGACGTCCCCCTGCTTAAAAGATTTTCATTCCGGTTTTTTGTACCGGTCAGCAGCGGAAAAGCTATTGACACGATATATCTTACAATGAAATATTCAAAGCTCGCCTTCCGTATCGGAATGACTTTCAACAGCACGTTCTCACGTCTTTCCTCCGCTATCAAAAACAGCTACTGGCATTTTTTAGACCGTATTATGACTTATGACAGCAAAAACCGTTCAATAATAATCAGACGTGCTACCGACAGTCTTATAAGACGCTGTGAAGGTAAATTTTTAGGTGAAGCAAGAAAAATGCTCTCCGTTACCCAGATGCTTTATTACCGTCAGTTAAGACGAGCTGCTATTAATGCCGAAATAGAAAAGGCTGAAAACGGCGACCGCAAAACCATACTATTCTATGATGAGAACGGTATAAACTGTAACGGAAATATTCTTTTCCGCTATTTTTCAAAGTTCGTCAACTACGAAAATCTATCGGTATTCTTTACCGCAAAACAGGGTTCGGATGAGTATGAATTTCTTATTGAGTCGGATTATGAAAATGTCCTCGAAACCGGCTCCAAAAAATCAAAATTTACTGCCCTCAAAGCTGACGTTATCGCTGCAACTGACTGTGATGTATATGAATCATTGGGCTTCGACCAGACAGATATCCTCTTGCTCAAAGACCATTTTAATGCAAAGATAATCTCCATAAAGAATTTCTTTATGACATATGCAACCGCTCAGTTTGACAACCGTATAAGAGATAATGTCCAGTTGTTCTTCTGTGCATCCGAAACTGAAAAACAGCATCTTCTGAAAAATGTCTATGACTACAACGAGGCTATGATCCGTGTTTCCGGATATCCTGTACTTGACGCTCTTTCAGATAAGCGTGAAAAACTTATCCTTATCGCTCCCGGCGAAAGACGACAGTTCTGTATATACGAAAACTCAAAGCATTATCTTTTCTCGGAAAGCAGATTTTTCAAGCTGTACAATGCATTGCTCACCGACTCACGACTTCACAAAACTGTAAGAGAAAATGGCTATGAGCTTGCGTTTCTGCTCCCGCAGTCAATAGAAAAATTCGGAAAACTCTTCCACTCGGATGAAAATGTCAGAATATACTCTATGTCCGACCAGTGTGATACAGACCTTATAAACAGAGCCTCTATGCTCATTACCGACCATTCGGACATACATTACCGTTTTGCATATCTTGATAAACCGATAGCATATTACTTTCCTCACGGACTTCCCATCCAACAGGAATATAAAAATGAGGGACTTGCAAAAAACAGTTTCGGTGAGCTTTTCTTTGACCATGACAAGCTTATCGACTATGTTCTTGATACTATTGACGGCGGTTTCGTCCAGCCTGAAAAATATTCCCTCATGTGCAAAGATTTCTTTACATATCACGATTCATCAAATTCAAAACGTATATGCCGCTCCATAATAACAACATTTTTCCCCGATATAATCAAATAACACTATTACAATGTGGAATTTGGAAAGTGGAAAGTGGAATTAGCAAGTTTCAGATTTAACAGATTACTATTCAAAGAAAGAAGGTCAGAAAAATGACACCATGGACACCATGCCTCAGACGTAAAATTGCTCCCGATATGGTATTCACATTCGGTTTTTTCCCCTCTGTATCCTATCCTCTTATGTTCGGAATGCTCGGTATGTTGGGAACATCCTCCTTTGTTCCGCAAAACAACAGCAAAAACTTCTTCCCGAATCCACCCAAAAGCATAAACTTCTGTACAAACTGCGGTGCACGTCTTTCTGTACCTTTTCAGAAGTTCTGCACCGAATGCGGAAACAGAATAATTTAACCAAAAAACACGGCTGACTTCAAATTTCAAGTCTGCCGTGTTTTTTGTTATATGAAATTATTTCTGACAAAAATAAGATATTTTCTTTCCGTCAGAAGCTATTATTATATCACCGTTTTTATCTGTGCGAAAAAGTTTCGCATGTATGCGTTCAACTACTTCCCTGTTCGGAAGATATTTATTGTATTCACCGGCAGATATAACCGCATATTCCGGCGATACTTCATCATAGAATTTTTGTGTAGTTGATGTTTTGCTGCCATGATGTCCTATCTTCAATACATCCGAGCGCACATATTCATCGGCGGAAAGTATGTCCTTTTCGGCTTTCTTTCCTGCATCTCCCATAAACAAGAATGATGTTTCCCTATACGAAAGCCTTACAACAACAGAATTTTCATTACTGTCCTCATAGTCCTTTATTGGTGAAAGTACTCTGAGTACCGTATCACCGAAAATGTACTCTCCCGGTTCGGCTATTATGATATCTGTTTTATGTTCTTTGACGGTATTATAAAAAAGTTCCTGTCCGGATGTCTTTTCTTCTTTATCCATATCATACCGGCTTACCATGACATTTTCTATCTCAAAGCTGTCCGCTAAAGACACAAAATCTCCGACATGATCACTGTCTGTATGTGTAGCTATAAAAAGATCTATCTTTTTTACACCGTATTTTCTGAGATATCTGCATACCGGCTTTTCAGAAGAAAATTCTCCTGTGTCTATAAGTATGTATTTTCCGCCGCTGTCTATAAAAATGCTGTCGCCCTGACCTACATCTATAAAATGTACCGTCAATGGATATCCGTCTGCACTATGACAGAAATCGGATATTCCGAAAAACTTTCTCAGAACGCTTTCGTTTATCCCGAAAAATTTATCCGCCGAAACAAGCAGCAATACTATACTCAGAACAACAGCCGATACAGGCACAATTACTCCATAAAAAATATTATGGCTGCGCTTCTTCCGCTTAGTCATCTTTTTTTCTTTCGAGAAGTACTGCCGTAACGCTGTTTATTCTCTGATCCTCGACCTCGTTTACAGTTATGTCAAGCTCACGGTAAACAAAATGCTCTCCCTTTTCGGGTATGTCGCCTATCTGCTCTATTGCCCAGCCGCCTACTGACTTGCTGTCTGTTTCTATGTACTTCGGATTCAGCTCAAACAATTCCAGCATATCGCTTATATTCATATCTCCGCTAAGCTCATATTTATCCTCGTCAAGCTTCTTGTATTTGCTCTCTATTTCCTCGTCTTCATCCCATATATCTCCTACAAGCTGTTCGAGAAGATCTTCCATAGTTACTATACCCAACGTACCGCCGTAATCATCAGTAACTACGGCAAGGTGCAGTCTGTTATGTTTGAAATCCGCAAGTATGGCTGAAAGCTTTTTGGAACGGTAAATGAAATATGCCGGCTGTATCATTTTATACAGATCGGGTTCATTTGTTTTCAGCAATGCCTCAAGATAATCCCTTGTATGAAGTACTCCTATGATATTATCAATGTTACCCTTATAAACAGGCATTCTTGAATACCTTTCAGCAAGGATTATTTCCTTTATCTTTTCGGGATCATCCTCAACATCTATTGCGGTCATATCAACACGAGGCGTAAGAATATCATAAGCTGTTTTTTCGTCAAAATCCAATGCCGACTGTACAAGCTCGCTTTCCTGTTCTTCAAGAACGCCTTCATCCTCAATGCTCTCGACTATATATTTCAGTTCATCCTCTGTAACGGTAGGCGCTTTCTCCTTGCCTCTTCCTGCGATCTTCTTTACAACACCATTCAGTTTGAGCAAAAGGAATGTCACAGGTGTAAGTATGACCATGAGCACATACAGGAACGATGATGAGTTCATCGCCATTTTTTCACTGTTTTCCATAGCTATATTCTTCGGCAATACTTCACCAAATATGAGTACTATTATCGTAAGAACTACCGTACTGAGTATAGTACCGGTTGCTTCTCCGAAAAATGAAACAAAAAACAATGTGGCAAGTGATGAAGCTGCAATATTTACTATATTGTTTCCTACAAGTATAGTAGAAAGCGCTTTATCGTAGTTTTCCGATATGTGATAGGCTTTCTTTGCTTTCTTATTGCCGTTATCCGCATAGCTTTTCAGTCTTATCTTGCTCGCTGCGGAATATGCCGTTTCAGTCGATGAAAAAAATGCCGAAAACATTACCAGCAACAATATTATCGCCGCATTTGTCCAGGGATTCAAAAAAATCACTCCATTAACATAATATTACGATTATATATTATATGCAGTAATTTACGTTTTTTAATTCCAAATAGGAATTAAAGTCGGGTTTTTGACAGTTAAAAACAGAAAAAATCTCTGGAAGGCGCATAGCGCCTAAATTTTTTTGTCAAATCTAAATATTTTACTTGCGGTATGTGGCGGGATGTGGTATAATATAAAAGGGTGCAT
>Ga0310695_10006562_pt1 | contig 19151 bp, 19 predicted proteins | sample RumenRJG_04DNA_FD_203882 | JGI IMG/M metagenome (GOLD analysis project Ga0310695, IMG submission 203882) | Bovine rumen microbial communities from Lethbridge, Alberta, Canada - RJG_04 (v2) (version 2) | ecosystem: Host-associated > Mammals > Digestive system > Stomach > Rumen | place: Canada...
TCGCACAGCCCATCTGGGTGTATTCATTGACCAGCAATATGATGGCGATGGATTGCGCATCGAGGAAGTCATCAAGCGTGGACCCTTTGCTGAGCGCAACACGGGTGTGAAGGCTGGCGACATCATCGAGAAGATAGACGGACAAACCATCAAGCGTGGCGAGGACTACAACTACATGCTCGATGGAAAAGCTGGCAAGCGCACGCACGTTACCGTTTACAATCCCAAGGATGGAAAACGTCGCGACATCATCATCAAACCCGTCAGCCAGACAGCCCTCGATAATCTTCTCTACAAGCGTTGGGTGGATCGCAACGAACACTTGGTGGATAGCCTTTCAAAGGGTCGTTTGGCTTATGTGCATGTGAAGTCGATGAACAGCGAGAACTTCCGCAATGTGTATAGCGAACTGCTGAGCGACAAGAACCGCAACCGCGAAGGTGTCATCGTGGACGAACGTGGCAATGGTGGCGGATGGTTGCATGACGATCTCTGCACGCTGTTGAGTGGCAAGGAGTATCACCGTTTCATGCCTAACGACAAATATGTGGGTCGCGACCCTCTGAACAAGTGGGTGAAGCCCTCATGTGTGCTGATGAATGAGGATTGCTACAGCAATGGTTCCGGATTCCCCTGGGTTTATCGCGAACTGGGCATTGGCAAGCTTATCGGTACCCCAGTAGCTGGCACTGCAACCTCTGTATGGTGGGAGACGCTGATGGACCGCACCCTCGTGTTTGGCATTCCGCAGGTGGGCAAGTGGGACAAAAATAATCAGTTTATGGAAAATCAGGAGTTGTTCCCAGATATCGAAGTATTCAACACGCCTGAAGACTATATCAACGGCCATGACCGTCAGTTGGAAACGGCCATCCGTGAGATGCTGAAGATTGCTGGAAAGTAATCGTTCAAGAAAGGTTGTTTGTGGATAAAAAAAGGATGGGCTACTGAAGGTAGTCCATCTGTTTTTTCAATGCTTGCAACTCGTCGCGTACGCCCAGTAGTCTGGTCAGCACCTCGGCTCGTTTGTCAGCGCCATCGCGGTTGCTATTGATTATCTTCTTGGCAGCTGCCAACTTGAAACCACGCACCTTCACCAAGTTATGTATTAACTTGATTTGTTCAATGTCCTTCTCCTGATACTGGCGTATCTTGGCAGGTCCGCTAGTCTTGGGTTTCAGATAGGGGAACTCTGTTTCCCAATAGCGCAGGGTACTCTCGTTCAGACCGAACATTTCGGCTACCTCCTTGATGGAATAGTACAATTTCAAGTTCTTATTCAGATTCAATGCCATAACCTTTTCTTCTTTATCTCGTTTGCAAAGTTACAATTAACTGAGGAGAAAAACAAAGGAAAATCATATTTTTTTTGTTCTGACTTTGGATTTATCAGAAACAATTTGTATTTTTGCAACGTAAAATTAGATTGTCTAACTCATTAACAATTAAAATTAAAATGAAAATCAAAATGAACATGAAACGATTCATGATGACCCTTTGCATGGGCATTATGACCTTGGCAGTTTCTGCCCAAAACGAGGCTATGAACAACGAAACTGTCTTGACGCTGTTGAAAGAAGGATTCAGCTCAGAGGAAATTATTGGAGCTATTGAAAATAGTACTGAGCGTACCATCCAGTATAGTATCGACTACATGCGCCAATTGAAGGCTGCCGGTGCCGATGCTAAGCTGACCACCTACATCCAGAAGATTGCCAAGCAAGACTTTGGCTACGAGGGAATACTCTGGTGGAATCCCACAGGCGGAGGCAAGCCCAAGAAGATGTTCCGTACCCAGTTTGAGAAAGAGTCAAAGGGATTCAACCTAGGAACTGTCGCTGCAATGGGTGCCGGTGCCCTGATCGTAGGCTCAGCCGTATCAGGCAGCAAGCCTTCTGGTGGTGTAGCTGCTGCTGCCACTGCCGGAACCATTGCCTTGATGTCCACAGGCAAGGATATCCAGAAGCTCATGTTGCCAGGAGCTACCTCAAAGTTACAGATGGAAGGTGAGAACGGTCGCCATCCCGTGTTCCGTTTCTACTTCCCCAAGCGCGACCCCGAGAGCTTCCAGCAAGCCGCAGACAACTGGTATCAGATTGTGATGAGCAACATCCAGAACCCCAACGAGTTCCAGTGCATCAAGATGCAGGTCAAGGAGCCTAAGAAGAGTGGCAAGGGCGGTCGCCGTCTGTTCCCAGAGAAGATGTCATACAGCGTACTGGGCTTCGAGGGTACCAATGCCTCTAATCGTAACATCATCGATTTCGAGATTAACGAGATTAACAACAACACCTTCGAGGTAACCTTCCCCAAGGAGTTGGAGCCAGGCGAATACTGCTTCTTCTATAAGGGCGGTTTGGGTTCAGACTCGTTCAAGGAGCACCCCTTCGGCTTTGACTTCAGCGTGAAATAAGAAATATACGTTTAACTATTTAAACATAAAAGCCCTATGAAAAAATTATTGATGACACTGGTTGCACTGGTTGCGATGTCCGTTACTGCCAGCGCTCAGTCCGTTTATGTATCTACAGGCGATGGTGCCGTTGCCTACCACAAAAGCAAGTCATGTAGCTATCTCGCTAATTCCAAAGACGTGAAGAGCGTATCTGTTGCCGAGGCTAAGAAGATGGGGCGCCACGAGTGCACCCGTTGCTATGGCACCAATGCTGCAGCTGCTAAGAAGACTACCACAGCTAAGAAGACTACGACTCCAGCACGAGATGAGAAGGGTCGTTTCATCAAGAAGGCTGACACTGAAAAGAAAGCTGCTGAGAAAAAAACAACTACCACCAAGAAGGCTGCTGAGAAGAAGGCAACTACCACAACCAAGAAATCTACTCCCGCTCGCGATGAAAAGGGACGCTTCGTGAAGAAGGCCGATACAGAGAAGAAGGCTGATAAGAAGTCAACTCCCGCTCGCGACGAGAAAGGTCGTTTCATCAAGAAAGCCGATACAGAAAAGAAAACTACAGCCAAGAAAACTAAGAAGGCTGCATAACACCTATTTATATATATGAAGAAAATCCTCATGATGGCAGCGATGGCACTGCTCTGCCTCACTGCCAATGCCCAGAAAGCACGCCACTTGCCTGGCGACATCACCGTTCAGCCCATGATTGGTGTGTCTGAAGGTTTCCTTTCAGGCAAATACAACAACTTTTCTTTCCGTAGCGACGACCCACGCACGGGTCTGACCATCGGTGCTGAAGGCGAATACTTCACCAACACCCGCAATCTCTCACTCACCGCAGGTCTGCTGTACACCCAGGAGGGATGGATGGCCAAGGGAACTGGTCCGCAAACCACCAAGATCAACTTCATCAACGTGCCCTTGATGGTCAATTACTATATCCTCAAAGGCTTGGCAGTGAAGCTTGGTATGCAACTGGGCTTCAGAGTGAGCGCTACGGAGGGCAACGAGAGTGTGGGCGACCTCTATGAGAGCTTCAACCTGGGGCTGCCCATTGGTTTCTCCTACGAGTTCAAGAGCCCCATCACCCTCGACCTGCGCTACATCCCAGCCCTGACCACCATCAACAAAGACGCCAACAGCGACTGGAAAATGTACACCGATGTCGTTACGATAACCATCGGCTATAAGTTCGAAATCGTCAACTAAGGCTGGGAAAGTAAGAAGCGCCTCGCATCTTATGCCGAGCCCCTGCGCATCTTGTGCGCATAGGCTCGGCATTTGCTATAATCTCTTTGCACTACTTATGTGCAATAAGGAGCTGACACAAAAACTCATTTATTCATCTTCCCTATACTCCAGAATGTCACCAGGCTGGCAATCCAAAGCACGACAGATGGCCTCGAGGGTAGAGAATCGGATGGCTTTGGCCTTGCCCGTTTTGAGGATGGAAAGGTTGGCTTGGGTAATGCCAATCTTCTCAGCAAGGTCCTGCGATGACATCTTGCGACGTGCCATCATGACGTCTAAGTTTACGATAATCTGTCCCATAGGCTTTTAGATAGTGAGTTCCTGTTCTTCCTTCAAATCCTTGCCCTTCAGGATAATCTGCGAGAGAATCATCAGCACAAGGCCGAAGATAACGAAATTGATGCTGGCAAATTGCCAATAGATGTCGTAGTAAGCCATCAAGACCTGCTCACGGAGTATCTGAATCTGGATGTAGTCCGTCACATTCTCCACGAACCAGGTGGCAACGAGCAGCCAGCCCGCCATTTCCAGGCGTTTAGCAATCTGCGACACAAAGATTTCGCCTTTATAAACAGAACGTATCACCTTCAGGACGATAACCATCAGCCAGATAAGCAGTGGCAGCGTAGCACATGACAACAGTGTCTGAGTGCACATGAAATCGGGCGATGCTTTCTCGAAAGGTACCTTTAGTTTCACTTGCTGCATATCCACCAAACAGGGCTCTCCCCTGAGGTTGCTATAGAGGAACTTATCGTTGGCACCACGGATAGGTCTGACGGGAACGCTTATTTCAAACGTCGGCTTGAAATGCACAGTCCATGAGGAGGTGGTGCTGGTGTCGCGCTTGCCGTTAGCGGTGTCCACTTTGACAATTGTTTTCCTGTCAATTTTTGCAAACTCTTCCTTCAAAGAATCCAAGGTAAGCACCTCTCCATCGCGATGCTCAAAATAACAATTCTCGTAATTGAACGTGAGAGAGATGGCTGTTCCGACCAATACGATGGCCATCAGAACACTGTAGATTTTCAGTTTTTTGTTCATAACTGATAAGAATTTATTGTTAAACGATAATTATTTTCGGTGTAAAGATATATCGTTTTCGTGAAACAACAATGGAAAACAATGTTAATTTATCGTAAAACAATAATTTTTTATTGAAACAGGGGATATTTTCTATTTCTCAACAACGCGCATGCTGAACTCGCAACCGCAGTATTGCTGATTGTAGAAATTATATTCGTGGAGCAAATGGTTACGACGATCCTGAAGTCCACCCTTGCGCCAATTCTGCGCCCAGAAGGTGGTGCCAGGAACAGCTGCTTGGGCGCGCAGACCTGCCTCCGTGATTTGCTCAAGACTCTTCCACCGGGAAGAGGCGAGTGTGGTGGTGAAATATTCTAAACCTAATGTTTTGGCTTGCAGGGCAGCAACCTTCAAACGATAAGAGAAACACTGAAGACAGCGCCCACCTCGCTCTGGCTCACCCTCCAACCCACGGACAGCCTCTAGCCAGCGCTGATGGTCATAGTCGCCATCAATCCATTGGAGTCCTAAGCTCTCTGCATGTCGTTTGCTTTCCTCCTTGCGAATAATATATTCCTCGAGGGGATAGATGTTGGGGTTGAAATAAAAAATGGTGGGGCGAACGTCGTGTTGCAACATCCATTCCACAATAGCCGAAGAACAAGGGGCACAGCAGGCATGCAGCAACACTTGCTGCACACCTGCTGGCACCAGAATCTCATTCTTTTTCTTACTCATTCTTAGCAAGGACGCTTCTTAGGCAGTTTGAACACATCCTGCACCTCCTTCATCTGTGCGTCGGTCATGCCATCGGGCTCTGAACCCATTGAACGGGCACACATATAGATGTTGGCAGCCTTGCAAAGCACATCGGTCTGGTCGAAGGCATCCATGATGTCAGTACCAACGGCAACGGTTCCATGCTTCTCCCACAGCACTACATCGTGGGTCTTGATCTGCTCAAGGGTAGCCTCAGCAAGAGCAACACTTGAGGGCAGGGCATAAGGTACGATGCCAATGCCCAGAGGAGCAAATGCCAAAGTCTCAGGAATCATAGACCAGAGCACGCGTGTCATCTCATCGCCCTTCAGGAAACGCTGGATATGGCTCATGGCTACGAGCTCGATGGGATGCGTGTGCAGGGTAGCCTTGTAGCACGAACCCGTCTCCAGCAGATAGTTCTGCAGAGCCAGGTGCGTAGGCAACTCTGACGTAGGCACCACGTTCTCGTCGGCAATCACCTCGTAGCTGGCACAGTCGTCGAGAATACGGATGATGCTTCCGTTCTGCATGGGTTCCTTGGCGAGGTCGCGCATACGCTTGCCAGTACCCTTGCAATAGAAATACTTGCCCTTCAGCTGGGGCAGAACCATACCAATCTGCTTCACTTCCGAGATGGGCTTCATGGCCTTGCACTCGTCGTCCATAAACTCAGTAACATTCACGGTAATGTTACCACCGTTACGCTCAGCCCATCCTTTCTGCCAGAGGTAACCAGTGACCTCAGCAATCTGATAAACAACCGCTTTCAAACCATCGCGGCCTTCTAATATACTTTTCATGTTCTTAAGCCCCCTAAGTTAGGGGGAAGGGGGTCTGAACAAGCGTTATCAGCCCCTTTTGTTATTACTTCTTTAGGAGTCTGCGCTTGTTCAGACCCCTATGCCCCCCTAACTTAGGGGGCAACAGATCCATAGCGTTCCTTCGTAATGTCCTCAAGGGCACGTCCACGTGTGTTGGGTACTCCGATGAAACCTACCACGAGAGAGATGGCCAGCAGGGCAATCATGCAGAAAGCTGCAATGGTGAAGCCCTCGCCATTCTCACCATAGATATAGGTGAAGATGAGTCCCCATACTGCTGAGAGACCTCGCACGATGAAGAACATCAAGCCCTGCGCACCCGCACGGAACTTGGCAGGGAAGAGCTCTGAACCCCACAGGGCATAGAATATCTGTGGTGACGAACCACCCTGCACACCCCAAAGGATGGCAAAGAGCCAGAGCCCCACCATGCCATTGACACCAATGGTGACGATGACCAGCCATGCAGCAATAGCCACCAAGAGTCCGAAGGTATAGATAGCCTTGTGGGACGACTTGTCGATGAGCTTGGAAACGACAAATGTGACGCTGACGATGATAGCCCACTGAATGAAGTTCATCCAATTAGCCTGCTCATTGGTGACACCACCAGCGGTCTCGTAGATATGAGGCTGGAAGAATCCCATGACAGAGGCCACGAGGTTCCACGTAAGATAGATGACAGCCAGGAAGATAACGGTGCGCACGGCAATCTTGTTGGAGAACAGTACCTTGATGTTATCCAGCAAGCCCGTCTTCTCTGCCGACTTTTTCTGTGCAGTAAACTCAGCGCTCTCCTGCAACTGGCGCTGCAGGTTCCAGGCAATGAAAGCTACGACGAACAGAGTGAAGAACACGATGCGCGACGAGAAGGCATTTACTGCCTCCTCAGGCATATCAGCACCACCAAACAGGTGAGCCACACTTTCCACCCAGCCAAAAAGATAGCCTCCAGGGGCGAAGAGCATGCCAAACAAGAGGATGCACATGGGTCCGAAGCCCCACGACATCTGCGAGATACAGATGTTACGTCCACGATTGTTCACCTCCGACGACTCAGAGATATAGGTCCACGAGGCAGGAACACCCACACCCACTGAGATTCCCGTTACAAGGAAACCAGCCAGCAACATGGGGAAGTTCATGCTCAGCATGATGAGCAACACACCCGTCATATACACCAGCAGGTTATAAGTGAAGATGAACTTACGTCCATACTTATCAGCCAGGAAACCACCGATGATGGCACCAATAGCAGCACCCAGGCAGTTGGCAGAGATGAAGTTGAGCCAGCCAAGATGCACCTCAGAGAGTCCGAGGTAGTTCTGCCAAAGCGTCAAGCCAGAGGCACCAGCCACAATGGCACCAGCATCGAGATAATTGGTAAGAGACACTGCGATGGTGCTCTTCAAAGAACCAGAATTTGCCATAATTCAAATTAGTAATTAGGAATTAGTAATTAGAAATTATGATTACCTGCAAACCACGTCACACTCGATGTTGAAAATCTTGGCAACCTTCAGGATGGTGTCGATATGATGACCCACGGCAGCAGCCATGTGGTGGGTAGGACCAGCCTCGCTCCACTTGTTCACAAACTCACGGCACGACAATGAGAACTTGGTGCGCATGTTGGTATCGCCGAAAGTAAAGATCTCGCCTTCCTCGTTGATGCCTTCAGCCACCACAAACTTGAACACGCCGTTCTTGTCCTGTGTGATAGCCAGATAGGTGACAGGACCCGTAGGAGGATAGAACTGGGTGAGATAACCACCACCAGCCTTGCCGTGGAACACAGGCACAATCTTCATGGTCGGCTTCTTGGCCTGCGAGATGTCAAAGTCGCCAGAACCAGAGTGTCCGATGATACAGATATCCTTGGGGAAGTCGATGCTGTACATCTCAGCCAGTGTTCCCGTGCCGGAGATAGTCTTCAAGATAGACATCGCCATAGCGACTTTCATGTCACCCTCTACGGCACAGGCAGTATGCTGTTTGATGAGCATCGAGAAAGCAGGAATCAGCATAGAGTCGAGCTTGCCGGCAATACCCTGTGCAAAGCCATCGTAGTGTGAGGCTATCATACCCAACTTCTCGTCCTTCACCCACTGCTCGAAGGCAACGACATACTTCGCCATATCCCAGACCTTCTCAACGGTGCCGCCACCCTCGATGTCAAAGGTAGCCAGGATATCCTCAGCCTTGGCACGGATGGCAGCCTCGTCGGTGATGTTGTCGGCAATCGCCCACATCTTCTCCCAGTCGAACTGCTTGGTATAGACGAACATACGATGATAGAGATTGGTCTCGTCGATATAGAGGTCCATCATGCCAGGATAGGGACGTCCGATCTGTGCGATGTTGGTATCGCGGAAGCGACGACGCACCTGAGCAGCACGACACCAGTCCTCGATCTCAGCCTGACAAGCAGGGTCACCACCTTCTACCACACCTGTGATGACAGCAGAGCGCTTGCCTGCACGGTTCAGGTCGGCTACCATCTCACCAATGGCGCCACATGCATAGAGCTCGCCCAGCCAAGTGGGAATATCTGTCTTGGCATAGTCGGGAGCCAACTTCTTCTGTAGGTTCACGATGACAACGGGCACGTCGAGATCGCGAACGGCAGGAAGCATATTATAAGAGGTGCAATAGGTCAGCATCTGCAGGATGACGAGATCGACATCTGCAGCACGGAACTTGTCACCGGCAGCCATCGACTGCTCCTTGGTGGTTACCATGCCACCATCGATAATCTCAATGGTATCGGGCAACGTCTTCTTGAACGCTTCATACTGTGCCTCGAACTCTGGAACGAGTTGGGGAAATTGTGGCAGGTATGCCTGCAGAGCTATGCTGAACACGCCCACCTTTGCTTTGGTTTCTACTAATGGTTTTGCCATAATAATGTTTTATTTTTGATTTGTTATTTTTAGATATTTCTCATAAGCCTTGTCCCACGCAGCCTTGTCGCCAGCAGGATGATAGGGCACCATTTTAACGCTATTGGCAATAATTTGGCGCATCGCCCAGATGTCGCTGACGTCACCAGAAGCCTTGGCCTGCAACATCATGTTACCAATAGCTGTACACTCCTGAGGACCAGCCAACACCTCAACACCACAAGCATCTGCAGTGAACTGAGTAAGATACTTATTCAACGAACCGCCACCAATAACGTGTAGTACATTGATGTTGAAATCAGCAAACTCCTTCAACCATCCAAACACCTGACGATAGCGCAGCGCCAGCGAATCGAAGATACAGCGACAAATCTCTGCAGGCGTCTCAGGAACGGCCTGCTTGGTTTCACGACAGTACTGCTGGATAGCCTCAATCATCGAAGGAGGATTGGCAAAAGCCTTATCATCTGGATTGATGATAGAACGGAAAGCCTCCACCTGCATGGCTGAGCCTTGCAATTCAGGGTGCGACAATTGGCGAACCTCCTCAGGCCACTCCTTACGGCAACGCTCATAGAGCCACATGCCACAGATATTCTTCAAGAAGCGGGTTGTTCCCTCTATGCCTCCCTCGTTGGTAAAGTTGAGCTCATAGCTGCGATCATTGATGATGGCATCTTTCGTCTCGATACCCATCAGGCTCCATGTACCACTGGAAAGATAGGCAAAATGCTCGTCCTTAGCAGGAACAGCAGCAACAGCAGAACCCGTATCATGACCAGCAACAGCAATGACTGGAACAGCACTTAAGCCTGTCATCTTCTGCACTTCTTCTGTCAATACGCCAATCTGGGTGCCTGGTTGTACCATACGTCCAAACTGACTGCGCTTCATACCCACGCTCTCGATAAGCTTTTCGCTCAAATCGCCCGTGCGAGGATCCAACATCTGGGAAGTCGAGGCAATGGTATATTCGCAGACAGCCTCGCCCGTAAGCATCCAACTCAAGGCATCGGGTATAAAGAGCACCTTCTTACAATGCTGCATAGCACTGTTATTAGCCTTGCGCATGGCATACAATTGGAACAGCGAGTTAAAGTTCATAAACTGGATACCTGTGATATCATAGACCTCACGTTGCGGAACAACGTGGCTCAAGTATTCTTCCATTGCACCAAAGGTGTGGGGGTCGCGATAGGCCATAGGATTGCGCAGGATGGCATCGTCGTCGCCAATAAACACGAAATCAACGCCCCAGGTGTCAATACCGATAGAGGAAAGGTCAATGCCTCGTTTGCCCACAATCTGCAGGCCCTTAATCATCTCCAAATAGAGGGCAAAGATGTCCCAATAGAAATGACCGCCCGTCTCTATCAGGTTATTGGGAAAGCGGGTCAGTTCCTCTTGTTCCAGTTTGCCATCCACCAATGTGCCCAAAATGGTTCGTCCACTGGTAGCACCAAGGTCGACAGCAAAATAGTATTTTTTGTTCTCCATATATATAATAATGTGTAGTTTGTTTTTATATAAAAAAGACGAATACGCACTGAATGCGTCCTCGCCTATTTTAGAAATTTAACGGCTTACCATCGTAAGTGAAGTCTATCAGCTCGTATTTTTCTGAGGCTTGCACGTCAAACATGTTCTGACTCTCCACTTGGATGTTGCGCATCGTGATGTTATTGCATCGCGACAAGGGCATGTCCTTTCTATCGCCAGGCTTGAAGAACTGCGACCAGGGATGGATGTAGAGCATACGTGTACATTTTCCCTGGAACACATATTGCTTACCCAGCGTATTGACATCCACTTTCGTGGGTTGTTGGAACCAAGCATCCATTGGCGTACCATCAGGCCATGTTTCCACCACCTGCTTCTTGCTTTTGGCCATTCCCGTCAATACCAACATTGACAAGCATGTCAGCAACACTTTTCTCTTCGTCATAGCGATTACGCTTGAAGATTAATCGAAGAAACCAGGCTGTTTGTATTCAATGCCAAGTTCTCTATCAACAGTAGCCAAGATGCCTTGCACTTGTCCGAGTGCGAACATACGACCTAACAGGGTATAGCCAGCATTATGTCCATGACTGCTCTCGTCGAACACACCACCAGGCTCATCCGTGAAAGTCATACCGTGGTCTACACGCATAGGCAATGCGGGATTCTCCTTCTCGAAGATACGACACAGCTCTATCAGGTCTGCACGTCCTCCGAGGTGACTAGCCTCTGTGAAGTCGCCATTGGGGAAGATATGACAAGAGCGCAGGTGAACGAAATGGGTACGCGATGCGAACTTCTTGGCCAAGTCAACCACATTATTATAAGCGCCAGCACTCAGCGAACCAGCACAGAAGGTCAGGCCATTGTGCTTGTTGGGCACAGCATCCAAGAACCACTGGATATCCTCCTCGGTACGGACGATACGTGGCAAACCGAGAATCTCAATGGGGGGATCGTCAGGATGAACGCACATGTTCATGTTGCACTCCTCGCAAACGGGCATGATGGCCTCAAGGAAGTACTTCATGTTCTCGCGAAGCTGCTTCTTGTCGATACCCTTGTACAGGTCGAGGAACTCGCGGAACTTCTGAACAGGAGCCTCATCGTTCTCGCTGAAGTTACCAGATACGAAGCCCTGCGTCTTGATGACAATGTTCTCCACCAACTTGTGGTCTTTCTCTGGGGTCATCGTCTTAGCCAACTCATCGCACTCAGCAATCACACTACGACCTTTGCCCCAGCCCTCTGGGAACTGGAACTTCTCCCATTCCTCACGAGCACCTGGACGCTTCAGGATATAAATGTCGAAGTAGGCAAATTCGGCATAGTTGAAGTACAGGTTCGTAGCACCGTTGGGGTTGTCGTGGAACAAATCCGTACGAGCCCAGTCCAAAACTGGCATGAAGTTGTAGCAGATGCAATGGATGTCCTCTGCAGCCAGATTGCGCAGACTCTCCTTGTAAACCTCAATCTGATGGTCACGATCAGGACCACCATATTTAATGGTCTCTACTACTGGCAGACTCTCCACCACACTCCAGCGCATGCCATAGCTCTCAATGTAAGTCTTCAGGTCGTGAATCTTCTCACGAGTCCATACTTCACCAAGGGGTACATCATGCAGTGCAGTAACGATACCTTCTACTCCGATTTGTCTCAACTGGGCAAGTGTAATCTTATCTTTCTTGCCAAACCATCTCCAAGTTCTTTCCATAGTTTATTTTTTTTAATAAGTGATGCAAAGATAGACAATAATTATGAATTATAAATGATGAGTTCAAACTTTATTCGCTTTGCCTGCTAAGAATTATGATTTTTTAGATATTAATAACCTGCATTCTGCTTATAAAGACCTTGACGGACTTCCATCTGCGACTGAGGGATGGAATAAATAATCCTAAAAACTTTTGCTTAGACGGAGGAATTTGCTTACCTTTGCATCTGGTTAATATTTCAGGACCTGAAATATTTATTCCACATCCTGGAATATATATTCCAAGGCCTGAAACATGGAGCGCATAGTATAGGAATTAAAAATAGCACAAGGTACAAGAAAAAAAAGATAGCGATTATGGCAAATTATGTAGTAATGGAAATGCCTGAGGGCATGAACAGCAGCAACGGTAAAGCATTCCCCAAAATGCAAGTCTATACCGAGTTCGACTACGACAAGGTGGTGGAGCTCATCAACTCCTATTCGCCTGCATTCAGCAAGGGTACTGTCAAAGGCGTGCTCGACACGCTGGCTACCGTCATGAAAAACGTGTTGCCGATGGGGCACACGCTAAAGATAGACAATCTGGGTGTGTTCTCGCTGGCGCTGGAGTTTACAGACAGCGAGGCGGAGGATGCTGATGCAGAGGCAGAAAAGACCAAATACCACCACGTGAAGGCAAGAAATGTCAACTTCAGGGTAGACCAGAAGCTGGTGGATGACATCAACAAGGAGAACACCTTCGAACGGAGCGCTGAGCTCAAAGCCTCGCCCTCGCCCTTCTCACCTGAACAAAGGCTGCAACGCGCCTTGACATTTATCGACAAGCATGGAAGCATCAGGCTGCAAGAATATGCCAACCTCAACACCCTGAGTCGCACACAGGCCTCCAGGGAGTTGGCACAATGGGTCAGCGACCCCACCTCTGGCATCAAAGCCAGTGGCAATGGTCCCCTGAAATGTTGGGTAAAAGGTTAAGGAAGTATGTTTAGCAGCCTAACATGGCTGCAGGTGTTATACCAAGTGTCAGACATAGCATACGTGCAATTTTGAGCGTAGGCTCTGCACGTCCGGAGATGTAATCACTAATTCGCGACGGGCTTACTCCGATTTCTTCTGCCAACTGTTTCTGACTCATGTTCTTTTCATCGAGAGACAACTGAATGAGCTGTGCTACAGTTGGCTTAGCGATGGGATAGTGTTCTTTTTCATACTCTATCACCACATCCGACATCATTGTCAGTTCCACCGCATTGCGATCATTTGCAGGGGTGTTATCATCTACCATTGGCAGCAGTTCCTCAATGCGTGCCAATGCGAACTCGTATTTCTCCTTTGTAATCTTACTCATAATCGTCTGGGGCAAAGATAATCGATAATTTTGTAATACACAAGTATTTGCCGAATAATTTTTGTTTTTCAAAAGAAAATGCATTTCGGCCCCCTGAAATGTTGGGTAAAAGGTTAAGGAACAAAGAAAGACTTCGTTGGATAACAAGCCCTTAATATAATAAGCCGAACAGCCAGAGGGGAATCTTGTCACCATGACCGATATCAATGTTGTCACTTACTACAAAGCTGTCCTCTATATTCTTGATTTGTGAGAAGCCCTTGTTTTGACATTGTCTTATCCTTTTAAACCTGCGGCAAATTTACAGATTTTACTTTAGAAAAACAAATTCATAGCTATTTTTTTACTTTGGAAAAACGAAAGTTTAACTGTTATTTTACTTTCAGAAGTAAAAATTGTGGAGCATTTGTTATTTTGCACATTTTTTCATTCAGAAGAACTATTTAGTATGATCGCGCAAACCTTACTATAATTGCAAAAGTAGTCGGTTCTCCCTCCCAAAAATCCCATTGAAATGTTCAGATTCTATAAAAATCGTACAATTTTACAGATTTCGGAACGATTTGAATGATTACAATGGGCTTTTTTTACTACCTTTGCACTCAACAAACGATACTTTGAACTAATGAACATCAAAAGAATACAACTGATAATTGCCGTACTGGTAGCAACAAACAATATTTGGGCAGGTCCAAAAGATACCATTTCGCTGAACTACGGATGGGAGTTTAGCTATGATTCGCTGTTTACCCATATCCACCAAGTGGATGTTCCTCACGATTTCCAGATAGAACAGCCTTGGGTGGCTCCATCCGCTGACGAGCGTGCAGACCAATCGGATGCCGCAGCCAACATCAAGAGTCGCTTGTCAGCCAGAGGTTTTAAGGAGATGGGCACTGGGTGGTACAGGAAAGAGTTAAGATGGAAGGAGGATGAAGGAAGAGAAAAGCGAGTCTTGCTGGATTTCGAAGGTATCATGTTCGTGGGCGATGTCTTTCTGAATGGCAAGCGCATGGGGGGTACGGACTATGGCTATGTGGGCTTTCAGATTGACATCACGAATCAGTTGAAGGAGGGTGATAACGTGCTAATGGTCAAGGCTTCCACCATGAATGAAAAGAACTCCCGCTGGTACACAGGTGGTGGACTGTATCGCAACGTCAGCCTCATCAAGACTTCAGCCGATCTTTATTTCGAGCGCCATCCGTTGTACATCACCACGCACGACAATCGTTTGGTACAGGTTACTACAGAGTTGACCAATCGTACCAAGTCTCGCACAGCTCGCATTGGATTGAAGATATACGACCCACAAGGGCAATTGGTTTATCAAGGAGAGAATCGTTGCAAACGCATCTCTCCTGCCCGTACCATGGAAGCTAAACTGACTGAGGTGGAGATTCCAAATCCACAGCTTTGGGACACAGACCACCCCAACCTTTACACAGCAGTAGCCACCTTGATGCGTGAGGATGGAAGCGTGGCTGACGAGGTGAGTGAGCGTTTTGGCATTCGTACCATCGAGATCGGTCCAGACTTTGGTTTGAAGGGAAGAGCCCCTGGTACATATCGCCATTCAGGAAGACAGCCATGCAGACATGATGTGGAATGGTGTGCAGACGGGCAACCAGCAACTATCCGAACTCTGGAATCGTGAGGAAGGCAGCAAAGTAAACCTGTTTACCTTCACCAATTGCGATGAGGTGGAACTGTTGCTCAATGGCAAACGGATAGGTCGCAAGACGAATCCGAAGGATGCCCAGCATCGCAACCAGATTTCGTGGGAGAACATTGCCTATCAGAAAGGAAAACTGGAGGCTGTAGGCTATATTAATAATAAGGTGGTGGCCCGTCATGCCTTGGAGACCAGTGGAAAACCCGTGCGTATCATCGCTGAGCCGGATAATTCCCATTGGCAGGCAGATGGTTTAGACTTGCAGCATGTAAGACTGACTGCTGTTGATAGCAAGGGCAGACGCGTCAGGACCTACAACGACGAATTGTCGTTCGAGGTGGAGGGCGATGCCAAGATTGTAGCTGTCACCAATGGCGACATCACCAGCGACGAACTGAACACCACCAACCATCGTCGATTGTGGCAAGGCAGCGCGATGGTTATCCTGCGTGCAGGCCAGACACCCTCGAAGATTACCCTCAAGACCCAGTCGGGTACCTTCAAAGATGTCATCACAAGATTAGAAACCATTCAAAAATAAAACAATGATGAAAAAATTATTTCTTCTATGTCTCGTATGCTGCACTTTTTCCGCAGCCCAAGCTCAACAAGAAGTCCTAAAGACAGCCCAAAAGGCCAACGACTACTTCATGGCAAAGTATAGCGACCCCACCGTTCCCACCTTTGTCAAACGAATGCGCGAGAGCAACCTCTGGACGCGTGCGGTCTATTACGAAGGTCTGATGGCGCTTTATGGCATCGACGCAGACCAGCGTTACCTCGACTATACCAAGCGCTGGGTTGACCATCACCAGTGGATGGCCCGTGGTGGTGTTCAGGCCACGAATGCAGACAACCAGTGTTGCGAACAGACATACATTGAATACCATCAGCTCACTGGCGAGGGTTCGTTGGAACTGACCCGCCAGAACCTAGACTATCAGATAGGTACCAACCGCATCGACTACTGGACATGGATTGATGCCATCCAGATGGCCATGCCTATCTATACAAAGATGTATGCCATCACGAAAGACAAGAAGTATCTCGACTATGCCATGAAGAGCTACAACTGGACGCGCAACACCCTCGGGGGTGGTTGCTTCAACGTGAAAGAAGGACTTTGGTGGCGCGACAAGGACTATGTGCCTCCCTACAAGGAGAAGGATGGCAAGAACTGCTATTGGAGTCGTGGCAACGGCTGGGTCTATGCTGCCTTGGTTCGCTGTATGAACGACCTATCGCCTAAGAGCAAGGAATACAAGGCCTTAAAGAAGGACTTCATCCTGATGAGCGAAGGTTTATTGAAGTGTCAGCATGCCGATGGATTCTGGCATGCCAGTCTGGTTTCGGATGTCGACTATCCCACCCCTGAGATGACAGGAACAGCTCTCTTCCTCTATGGCATGGCGTGGGGCATCCAACAGGGCATTCTGAAGGACCAGCAGTATCGTCCTGCCTGCGACAAGGCATGGAGCGCCCTAAAATCTTGTCTGCACAGCGATGGCTTCTTGGGCTGGAACCAAGGCACAGGCAAAGAGCCCTCAGCAGGTCAGCCCGTCACCTTCAACAGCGTGCCCGACTTTGAAGACTATGGCACAGGTTGCTACTTGTTAGGCTTAACCGAATATTACAAACTGCTGACGAAATGAAACGCATCCTCCTTTTCTGTCTCGTATGCTGCGGTTTTACCGCAGCCCTAGCCCAATCTTGGCCATCTGCATTGCCTGAAGCCAAGGCTGGCACCCGCTGGTGGTGGCTCGGTTCGGCTGTTGACAAACCCAATCTGGAATGGAACCTCAGCGAATATGCCCGTGTAGGCATTGGTGCTGTGGAGATTACTCCGCTATATGGTGTTCAGGGCAACGAAAAGAATGAGTTGCAGTTTCTTTCTCCCCAATGGATGCAGGCACTGAAAGACGTGCAGGACATTTCGCGTGAGAAAGGCATCGAGGTGGATATGAACTGTGGCACGGGATGGCCCTTTGGCGGACCTTTGGTACCTATCGAGGAAGCGGCATGCAAGGCTGTCTTCGTCGGCACCCTGATTCATGCCAAGAGCATTGACGTGAATACCATCAGTCTGCCCGCTCCCGCCAAAGAGCGCCCTTATGCCCAATTGCAATGCATCAAGGCCTTCCCAACAGGACAAGCGGACTGAATGGCGTTGTGAGGCTGTTTACAAAATAAAACTGTTGAAGATTTGGCTATCACAAGAATAATGTCTACCTTTGCAGCGACAAATTAAAAAAAAACTATTAAAAAACATGTCTACACTTACAATTTGTATTGTTGTCCTCTTCTGTATCGGCTATATGTGCATAGCCCTGGAGAGTCTGACCCGTGTGAACAAGGCAGCCATTGCCCTGCTCATGTGTGTGGGCTGCTGGACACTACTCATGCTCGGTCCTACGCCCTATTATCCAGAGGTTGCCTCTGGCGACGTTATCCATCACATTGCTGAAGTCATCGAGCACCATCTGGGCGATGCCGCTGGCACGCTGTTCTTCCTGATGGGTGCCATGACCATTGTCGAGATTGTTGATTCCAATGGTGGTTTCAATTTCGTTCGCGACACCATGAAGACGCGCTCTAAGCGCAAACTGATGTGGCGTGTGGCCTTCATGACCTTCTTCTTGTCGGCCATCCTCGACAATCTCACCACCTCTATCGTCATGATTATGGTGCTTCGCAAACTCGTACAAAGTCGCGAAGACCGCCTGATCTATGCCGCTTTGGTCATCATCTCAGCCAACTCGGGTGGAGCCTTCTCGCCCATCGGCGACGTGACCACCATCATGCTGTGGATCAAGGGCGTCATCACCACACAAGGCGTTATCAGCGAAATCTTCATTCCATCACTCGTTTCCATGCTCCTGCCCGCCTTTATCCTCAGTCTGCAACTAAAGGGTAAGTTCGACAAGGAACAGAATCTGCCCAAGGCCGATGTCAGCCAGTTCACCAAGGTTCAGCGCGACATCATCTTCTGGCTGGGCGTCGGTGGTCTTATCTTCGTACCTATCTTCAAGACCCTCACCCACCTGCCACCGTTCATGGGCATCCTCTTGGTACTGGGCATCCTGTGGACTACCACGGAAATCTTCCACTACAACACCGCTGAGGACGACACCATGGCCAAGCGTGTGAGCGACATCATGACCAAGATCGACCTCTCCACCATCATGTTTTTCCTCGGCATCCTCATGGCTGTTGCCGTATTGCAGGAGGTTGGCGTACTTACCATGCTGGGCAAGGGACTCGACACCACCTTCGAGGGCAACCACTATCTCGTAACCGGTATCATCGGTGTGCTCTCCAGCATTGTCGACAATGTGCCTCTCGTTGCCGGTTGCATGGGCATGTATCCTGTTCAGGCTGCTGGCGACTTGGCTGTCGATGGCATCTTCTGGCAGTTGCTCGCCTACTGTGCTGGTGTGGGTGGTTCTATGCTCATCATCGGCTCTGCCGCTGGTGTTGTTGTCATGGGCTTGGAGAAGATTACCTTCGGCTGGTACATGAAGAAAGTCACATGGATTGTCTTCGTGGGCTACCTCGCTGGTATCTTCACCTATTGGCTGGAAAAGACGTTCATTTTCTAATCCGGGACATCTTAACAGACAAGAGGGTGTGTCAAAATAGGCACATCCTCATTTAATACTTCCCAACCAGCAGTCACGAGTGATATTCTTTACTCGGTGGCTGTTTTCTTGTTTTTCCAAGTCTATCACCTCCAAA
>Ga0310695_10006564_pt1 | contig 19148 bp, 18 predicted proteins | sample RumenRJG_04DNA_FD_203882 | JGI IMG/M metagenome (GOLD analysis project Ga0310695, IMG submission 203882) | Bovine rumen microbial communities from Lethbridge, Alberta, Canada - RJG_04 (v2) (version 2) | ecosystem: Host-associated > Mammals > Digestive system > Stomach > Rumen | place: Canada...
CTCTATGGTTTAGATGGGAAGGATATTGGCATCAGAGGACTTGTATTGTATGCTATTTCCAAAGGAATGAGTCATTATCTTCATTCAAAAAGGAATGTGACCAAGATGCTGTCTGAAAGTGCATATATTGGAGGCATCAAAGAGGTTAGAATCAAAAGAAAAAATCCAGAGTACTGGTTGTATAATGACCATTCTAAACCCACTCACATTGAAACAGTTTCCCATATCCCTTATCCAGCTATTGTCAGTAAAGGGTTATTTGATGCTGTCCAGAAAAGAAAACTGGACAATAGAATTTTGGTGGATAAGAGTGTAAAGCATGAGACTATCTTATCCAAACTAATTGAGTGTCCAGAATGCCATACCTTTATGATGGGTGATTATAGAAGAGATAGACAAAGGGCTTGTTATAGATGCAGCAAACATAAAGGAACAGGGAAATGCAATAATAGTTCAACCATTAGTATGCCTTACATAGATTCCTTGGTTTGGTGTTATTTAAAGTCAAATGTCAAACAGATTATTGAGGAAATACACAAGAAGAACTATGATGTTGATGTTTCTGTCATTGAAAATGAGATCTACAATTGCCAAGAGAGGAAAAGAGTTCTTCAAGAGGAATTAAGAGCCCAGAGTATCATCTTTAAGAATGAAGTGAGAATTCTTGGTCTTGATGATGCTCAGAAGAAGTATGATAGTGCAGTGTCAAGAATAGAAAGACAGGTTGGAGAAATCAATGAACTCATAGATTCTCACAAGAAGAAGATTACTGAAATCAAGAGTCTTTCTTCAACTGTGTTGTCAGATGAAGATATGGAGAGGGTGGAAGAAGACAAGAGACTGATAAGTGAGTACATCCATCTTCTGGTCAAGAAAGTGTTAGTATTCAATTTCAAGAACTACACTTTCATCAGAATTATCCTTAATGGAGATGATAACAGAACTTTCAGAGGGATATTTGCCAACAAAAGAGATACCATTAGGATTGAGGCCTTTGGATTCAAAAGAGAGAAGGATATGCCCTTTCATATCAAAAACAAGGAAACCAAAAATGATGATGGTGATGTTATTGAATGGGTGGATTCTGGTTTTGAACAATTAGAGATGATGACACTTCTGGATGATGTTGAGTTATATCCAATAAAGTTCAAGAGACTTAAAGTGTATGATGAGGATTTGAAGTAAAGAAGACAGGTCCCAAGAGAAGGGGTGGAGATTGAGTCTCCACCCCTTCTCTTGTATAATAACCCAGAAGGTATTCTCTTTGGTGGAAAATCCATACCAATCTTTGTAATATTAGGTTTTCTAAATACAGGTAGTTTGTTTTTTTTGCTATATTTACCGTATAAACTACTGAAACCATGGCAGAAGAAAGGTCGGCTGAAAACTGTCAGATGCTCTGTAAGAGTTGTAACAGACGCAAATCCAACAAGTAATGTCTTGTTTTTTTCTAAATGAAAAGGTGAAGAAAGATGACTTGGTTGAATAACGACTTGATAATAGTTTCTTTGCCATAAGATATACCACAAATACATTTTAATATGAAACACGCTTTGTTTTGTTTTGTTTTGCTTTGCTTCGCCTTCAGTTCTTCTGCCCAAAATGTTGAGGATATTATTAGTAAAGACGGCGGTATTATTCATGTTTCTGAAGTTGTTCAGACACCCGGTGTGTCCAAAGATGATTTGTTTTCAAATTGTATTGTTTGGATATCTGAACATATCAATAGTCCTAAAACTGCCATTCAGACTGAAAACCAACAGGCAGGTATTATTACACTGAAATCAATGGTTCCCGCATCAAGTAGTGGTAATTATTATTGGAAGTTCAATTTGACCATTCAAATGAAGGAAGGCAGGTATAAATACGATTTCACGAACATTATGTATTGTCCCAGCGAAGAGACAAGACTAAATATTGCCGAGTTGGGTTATATTATACAGGATTCTCCCATAGAAGAGTATAAATGGGATGATGCTATAAAATGGAGAGAGAATACATACCTCATTTTTGAATCCACGATTAAGTCACTAAAAAAGAAAATGGTAGAAGAGTCGGGCTGGTAAAAAGGATTGATGATAGCATTATTTCTAAAAGTTGTAGTGTATAATAATCATTTATAATCAAACTGTTATGGGATATTTGGATAATCTTTTCTCTGATGTGCCAGTATTATTACTTTTCTTCGCTTGCTGGCTCGCAGTTCTTCCATTTATTGCAGCGTGTATCAGCTGCGGTGTTATGGCATCAAGATTAGGGAGAAGTGTAGTATGGTGGGTGCTTCTATCCATTCTTTCGTTGAACCCTCTTGTTTGCCTTGCTTGTTTATATGGAATGGGCGAGAGTAAGGAACATAGGCATAAAAGAATCCTTGAAGAAGAGGGGTGGAAAGACAAGGTGAGCATCAGTAAATACCTATCAAAAGACTGATAGAGTTATTCCTAAAAGACAGAGATTGATGCAAACCGCTCACTGTCTCTTAACAAATAAGTAGAACAAAACGGGCATAGAACAATTTTAATAACTCAATAATAAGCATATATGAATACTGGTCCTTTTGGGCTTTATTGTGGCTTTACAGAAATGCTTGACGATTTCGCTAAGGCTAATCCGCAAAAATTAACGAATCCCGAGTCTATCTGTTTCTTTGTTCATAAATGGAGTAGGTATTATCCTGTATTGAATATCGAAAGTTCAAACGCCCACGAAGCTCTCATTGTTGTAAATCCTCATTTGTATTGTATTGAGCCAACGCTCGCGGATAGTTCATTCAAGGGAAAACAATTCTTATCTTTGGCGGAAAAATACCCTGAAGCGAGCAATGGTTGGTGTTGGTACCTTTTCCAAATACTATCATGTCCCAAATTAAATCAGAGTGCTAATATGAGAGACAGTTATGGCAAAAAACATTGGGATATCAATGCTGAATACTCAAAAAAAGGTATTTTTATTATCAATCTTTATGACGAAGATTCTATCTATTAAATGTGGCAAAGTTACACCATCCTGAGCCTTTTCTCTACAACATGATGTCTTCAATGGTAGTTCCGTCCTGTTCTGTTTCCTTCTTGGGTGGAATCTGCCTCCAGTAATTAGCAACCCCTTGTGATATGTGGGTTCTATGGGTGATACTCTCACTTTTTCCCTTGAGGGTCTGCGATATCTTCTGGCGTGTCTCTGGACTGACTGACCTGTCCTGCCTTTTGTACTGCTTTTGTGGAGTTGAAATCGTGTTCATATCATTCTTTTCTTTATAAATATAGCGTAGAATGCAAAATAGACAAGGAAAGTGAGATAGGATGCCTTTTCCTGGGGCAAAAACCGAACTAAAAATTCTCTTGTATAATAACCCAGGAGGTATTCTCTTTGGTGGAAAATCCATACCAATCTTTATGAGATTGTGCCCGCCTGCAGCGGCTATCTCGGCTCCGCGCTTGGCCCCTTCCTGGCCGATTATGTCCTCGAAATCCATCACGCCGGCAGCGGGCATGGCATGATGCCGCGCCCGCTGCATTTTCCTCCATGTGCGGGTATTCCTTACAAGCAGTCCTTCGCACTCCTCACCGGAAAGGATGCGGACGCAGTCAGCGAGCGTTTCTACTCCATAAATGGAAATATCGGTGAACTCGGCCGCCTCCAGGGCGGAATGTAGTGGAAGTATGCAGGCTTTCATGCCCCTTGAACGGGCCATATCAACGATAGGAAGGGCTCCTGCGATGTCGCGCACCGCGCCGTCCAGCCCGAGCTCTCCCATAACGAGATACGACCCGAGGTCAGGGAAGGAGCGCTGCCCGGAAGCAGCGATAATGCCCAGTGCGATGGGCAGGTCATAGCCGCTCCCGCTCTTGTGCAGGTCTGCGGGCGCGAGATTGATGACTATCTTGCGCCCCGGAATCCTGTATCCGAGCGCCTGAAGGGCGGTGATCGTCCTGAGAAGACTCTCCTTGACGGCGGTATCGGCCAGTCCGACGAGGTGGATCCCTATGCCGAGGATCACGTCCACTTCGACGGTGACGGGTACTGCATCGATCCCGATGCACTTGGCTCCTGTGACATTTATAAGCATGGCGGAACAATAGTTTTCCGCTAAGATGCACCGCAAAATCATCTTTATCCTATCAAAAGATGTTTTTGTCAAAGAAAAATGGGTTTTTGTATGTTTTCCCAGTAAAAACTGCCGGATTCACATGCCGTGAACCACTTTTTGACGGAATTGACACGATTTTTTATGCGTCTTGTGCGTTTTCTGCCTATTTTTGCGTAGATAGAATCAACTTAATAACATCGAAACGATACCGACATGAAAAAATCACTCATCTTGCGCATCGCGCTCGTTTCGGCCTTGGTCCTGCTGTCCTGTGCAGCGGCATCCGGCCAGAAGAAATCAAAGAAGATCGACGTCGGTGAGGCCCTTTCCGGGTATTTCACCGTTGCAACCGACGAGGCTGCCACTCCCGACTCCAAGGGATTCATCAGAAGGTGGCTGCTCCTCGAGCCGATCAGCAAACCCAACCGTTCCAACACCGTCTTCACGGACAGCTATATCCGTGATGCTTTCGCAAAAGAGCCTTATGAGGGCATGTTCACCACCCTCCCCAAGGACGGACAGAAGGTGAAGGTCATGGTTGAGAAGCAGGCCCCTGTCAACCTCACTGCAGGCCGCCCGCAGATGCCGACCGGACCCCAGGAGCCCGTTTTCGAAAAGGCTACCCTCACCTGGTACGCCCTTGACAGCAAGCTCTTCAACGTGAAGCTTTTCCGCTTCGCTACCGGGCTTGACAAGGAGCGTTACGGCGCCATCTTCGAGGCTTACACCGTCGTCGAGTGCGACGAGGATATCGAGAATGTCCGCATGGCTGTCGGTTCCAACTCCGCATCCATGTGGTGGCTCAACGGCGAAGAGGCCGTCATCCTTTCCGGCGACCGCCGTATGGTCGCAGACGACTGCATGTCCAAGCGCCTCACCCTCAAGAAGGGCCGCAACATCATCCGCGGTTCCGTCATCAACGGCCCCGGCATGAGCGACTTCTGCGTCCGCTTCATCGACGAGAACGGCAAGCCCGTCAGGAACCTCAAGATCTACAGCAAGTAAAACCCCTAAAAGACATTCTACCATGAAATCAAGGATAGCACTTCTGGGGGCCGTTGCCCTCGTTTCCCTCTTCGCATCCAAGACCGCCATTGCACAGGTCGGTGCACCTTTCATCCACGACCCTTCCACCATCATGGAGTGTGACGGCAAATATTATACTTTCGGTACCGGTGGCGGCGGCCTCATTTCCGAGGACGGCTGGAACTGGCACAGCGGAGCAGTCCGCCCCGGTGGCGGCGCAGCTCCTGACGCAGTAAAGATCGGTGACCGTTACCTAGTCGGCTACAGCGCCACTGGCGGTGGTCTTGGCGGCGGCCACGCAGGCCGTATCCTGACCATGTGGAACAAGACCCTCGATCCCGAGTCCCCGGATTTCGAGTATTCAGAAGCTGTTGAAGTGGCCTCATCGCTCGTTGACGAGGACTGCGACGCCATTGACGTGGGTTTCCTCCTCGATCCCAGCACCGGCAGGCTCTTCTGCGTATACGGCACCTATTTCGGATTCATCCGCCAGGTTGAGCTCGATCCCAAGACCGGTCACCGTCTCGAGGGCAACGAGGCCATCGACGTGGCCATCGACTGCGAGGCCACCGTCATGACCTACAACAACGGCTGGTACTATCTGCTTGGCACCCATGGCACCTGCTGCGATGGTGTCAACTCCACCTACAATATCGTCTGCGGACGTTCCAGGAACCCTAACGGTCCCTTCATCGACAATGTAGGACGTACCATGATCGAGGGCGGCGGCAAGATGGTCGCTGCAGCCGAGGAAAGGCGTTTCGGCGCCGGCCACTTCGGCCGCATGGTCCTCGAGGAGGGCGTCGAGAAGGCTTCCTTCCACTGGGAGGCTGACCTCGACCTCAGCGGCCGCAGCACCCTCGCCATCCGTCCTCTCCTCTGGAAGAACGACTGGCCGGAGGTCGGCGAGCTTGTAGCTGAAGGCACCTATGAGATCGAGTCCGTCCGCAGGGGCTATGCCCTTGAGCTTACTGTTGATTTCGTCCGCGCACAGGGCGGCATGAGAGGCTTCGGCCGCGGGGGCGACCAGCCCAATGTCGTCATCGAGAACCAGAAGCTTGAGGAGGTCTGCGAAAGCTGGCCCGAGAAGACCGAGATCCGCATCAGTGACTATATGAACCGTCCTCACCAGAGATGGTCCTTCGTGGCAGTTCCCGAGGCAGGCGGTTATCTTGGCGGTCCTTACTTCAAGATCGTCATCGAGGGCACCGACAGGGCTCTTACAGCTACCGCTGACTGCGAACTCGAGAGCGCTCCGTTCGCCGGCACCGACGCTCAGCTCTGGCGTGTCGACCAGCTCACCGATGGTACTTACAGGATCATGCCTAAGGCTGTTCCCGGATGCGATGAGGCTCTCTGCCTTGTCTCCGTTGCCGACAGCACCCCGTCCCTCGCGAAGTTCAACTTCAACAGCGACAACTGCAAGTGGAACCTCAAGCACTTCAACGCACTGAAGTAAGACTTACTGTAATATGACTGAAAGTCCGCGGCTGTCTGCCGCGGACTTTTTTTATTCGTTCCGATGCAGTATTTTTGTAAACAGTCCGTTTAGAGGTCAAAACGCATTTTGATATGAAGAAGACCGTCAGTTTCATCGCAGTCTGTTTGCTTGCCATCGGAACCCTTTGTGCATGCAACAAGCAGAATCCAGACGACCCGGGCAACGATGTTCCGGACAAGCCTTTTGAACCCATAACCCTCACAAAGGCCGAACGGGAGATCAACACCGCCTCCAACCAGTTCGGATTCGATGTCTATCACAAGATTTACGCAGGAAACAATATCCTCATCTCGCCCCTGAGCCTGTCCCTCGCCCTTTCAATGGCGACAAACGGAGCCGAGGGCAAGACTGCGGAAGAGATGCTCTCGACTCTGGGCTTTGCAGGCCAGGCCAAGGACGATATGAATTCCTACTACCAGAAGATGATCTCGGCGCTTCTCGAAGCCGATCCCAAGACCACCTTCGAGGTCGCCAACTCCATCTGGGCCAACGAGAGCATCGGCATAAAGAAATCCTTCACCGACGTCACCAAGAAGTATTTTTCATCGGAAGTGTATCCTGCAGACTTTTCGGAGCAGGCAACGATAGATAGGATCAACAAATGGTGCTCGGACAAGACTCACGGCAAGATCCCTACCATCTTGGACGGTCCTGACCCTGATTTGGTAATGGCGCTCATCAACGCATTGTATTTCAAGGGGACCTGGGCTTTCGATTTCGACGAAAAGGTCAAAAAGGAGGATTTCACCACGTTGTCCGGGAGCAAGTCCAAGGTCGAAATGATGACCGCCCAGCGCGAGTCTTATGCTGAATACGACGGTTACGGCATGGTAAGCCTGCCATACGGCAACGGCGCTTTCACCATGGACGTCATCCTTCCCCCGAAGGATGAGGACTTTGCAAAGGCGGTGGCACGCTTTGATGCCTCTACCTTTATGGCACTTGCGGCAAGTTCCAGACCCGCCAAGGTGAACCTCAAGCTGCCGAAATTCACCTTTGACTACACCACGACGTTGAATGATGCACTTCAGGCACTGGGCATTAAGGCTGCGTTCAATGGTTCTGATGCAGATTTCTCCGCTATGGCGGAAAAGCCCTTGATGATATCCATGGTCAAGCAGAAGACCTTCATAGATGTAAACGAAAAGGGTACCGAAGCCGCAGCCGTCACATTCATAGGATTCGTGACAACGGCATACAGACCGGAAGAGCCACCGACAGTGGATTTCTTCGTCGACCGTCCTTTCCTGTTCGTCATACGGGAAATAAGCACGGGCGCGGTATTGTTTATGGGACAGAAAGTCAGTTGATGTACGACGAACGGCAGCTTTCCGAGCGATGTGCAAGAGGAGAGAAGCCGGCCTGCAGGGAGCTGTATGACAGCTGTGCAGGACGGCTCCTTGCCCTAAGTACGCGCTACACCGGATCCCAGGAAGCTGCTGAAGACGTACTCCAGGAAGCCTTCATCAAAGTATTCTCATCCATTTCGTCATTCCGCTATCGCGGAGAGGGATCGCTGTACGCCTGGATACGGAGGGTGGTGATCAACCAATCCCTGGACTGGCTGAGAAAGGAAAAAAGGAACGGGACTGTTCCTATCGAGGAAACGCGTACATCCGCGGAGGTGGATGAGGATGAGGTAACCGTCATCCCTGAAGATGTCCTTGCAGGAATGGTCGAAGACCTGCCGGACGGATACAGGACGGTTTTCAACCTTTTCGCCATCGACGGATACTCCCATCGGGAGATAGGCAAAATGCTTGGAATCAAGGAAAAAACATCCTCTTCACAGTATTTCAGGGCCAGGGCCCTGCTGGCAGGAAAGATCAAGGAATATATAAGGAACAATGGATAACAACAAGCATAACGACTGGACAGGTGCTGTCCGCGAACGGCTGGAGGGCCGGGAGCTGACGCCGTCCGATGCGCTCTGGGAGCGGATCGGCGCGGCGGTGCCGCAGGCGGGTGCGCCGCGCAAGGTGCGGCGGCTGGCCTGGGGCGGCGCCATCGGCGCCGTGGCTGCCGCCGCCCTCGCCGCCATTCTCTTCCTGCGTCCAGCAGGGACCCGGGAGGATGCCGGCCGCATAGAGGTCGTTCCGACCACAGCAGCGCCCATGGCTGAGCAGAGAGTCATCGCGGAGCAGGATGCCGTCACCGAACCGGCTGCCGCTACCGAAACCCAAAGCGTCGTTGCGGAGATGCCCTCCACAACGATAAAAATAGTGGAAGTTCCCACCCTCATCGAAGAGGTCCCCTCTAACGCTGAGGCTATTGAAGTCACAAACGTTCAGCCAAAAGTAGAAGAATACACTCAGCCGACGGTTGCGGCCGTGCAAAAGACAGATTCCGGTGCCGCGATGAGCATGGAGGACTTCCTGAACGTGGAAGACCAGAAGCGCAAGCCGGGCCGCCGCCTGACTGCCGCAGTCTATGCTGCGGGCATGGTTTCCACAAACGCCCTCATTTCCAATGATCTACCGGTCATGCAGGGTAATTACGCCGTCAGCAACAATGAAAAGAAGGGCGCATCCTTAGGTTCCAGCACAGGATTCGTCAACGCGGACAGCGGCATATCATACAATCCCGAGACTCCGCTGGAGTCCAATCATTTCCAATACTATACCAACGACAACGGACTGAACATGAACCATTCAAGGCCGGTCAGCGCCGGTGTCGCATTGTCATTGCCCTTGAATGACCATTTGTTCCTGGAAAGCGGGCTTTACTATTCGTACCTGCATTCCACTTCCCATACTGTTTCAAACCAGTCCCTGCATTTCGTGGGCATACCGGTCAAAGCGGGCTGGCGTATGGGCATGTCGCGCCGCACTTCGCTGTCTTTCAGCGCGGGCGCGAAAGCGGAAAAGTGCATCCTGGCATTACGCGACGGGCAGAGATTCAAGGAGCCTGGCATCCAATTGGCTGCAGTCGGAAGCGCAGCCTTCCAATACGACTTTACCCCGCACGTGGGCATATTCCTCGCCCCCGAGCTTTCCTATTGGTTCACCAAGACGGAACTTCCGACCTACAATACAGAGAACCCCTTCAACCTCTCGCTCAAGGCCGGTATCAACCTCACGGTCGGGAACTAAATTAGAAGCGGCTCCAGGACATACTGGAGCGTGCTGCGGCTACCCTGCTTGACTATAATGTTCTTGCAGCGGAGGAACTCCTCCTCGACAGGAGTCGGTCCTTCGGCACGGTAGTGCCTGACGGTAAAGAGTTGCAGACCGATATTGTATTTCACGCTGAAACGGTCGGACAAGCGTGCCAGCAGCCCCTTGAGTTTCGCCTCATCATAATCGAAACAGATGGAGAGCATGAGCGCGGAAGTCTGCATCATGTTAGCATGGATATGCAGTTCGTCGCAAGTGGCGAAAACTATCTGGAGATTGTGTTCGTTCATGAACGAATAATCCCGCGGCGAGATGGAAACCAGCACCTGGCGGTCCTTCACAATATACGAAGGGACAGACGCCTCGCGTGATGACGAGCGCGCATCCTCACTGCCATCGATGACGGTAGGATCGGACGAAGGGTCGAGGAAAGACTGTACCTTCAAGCGTATGTTCTTGTTCTGCAATGGCTTGATGGTCTTGGGGTGAATGATGGTAGCCCCGTAGAAAGCCAGCTCGATGGCTTCGGAATAGGAGATCCTGGGAATCTTCACCGTATCGCTGAAACGCTTGGGATCGGCATTGAGAAGTCCGCTGACATCCTTCCAGATAGTTACTTCCTCCGCATCCAGGCAGTTGGCGAAGATGGCAGCGGTGTAATCCGAGCCTTCCCTTCCAAGGGTAGTGGAATCGACCCCGTCGGCAGTGCCTCCGATAAAGCCCTGGACAACGAACACTCCCCCCGGTTTATATGCCGCGTTCAGCGGTTTTATCCGCCGCGCAGTCTCATCCCAATCCACTCCGGCGGCGCGGAAAACGCGGTCCGTGATGACATAGTCCCGTGCATCCAGCCATGTCGAAGGTATACCCCTGCTCTCAAGATAAGCGCTGACTATGGTAGTGGAGATAAGCTCGCCGTAACACACCGTACGGTCATAGTGCCGGTCATAGTCCGGCTCCGGCTCTTCCAGATGTGAGCGCAACTCTTCGACGAGATGCGAAACTGTCTCGTACACAGGATGGAAGAGGTCCGGAAAAAGCCCGGACATGATGCCTTTATGATACTCTATCAGTGGCTGGATAGTCCCGGCATCGGGAGAGCCGTTGCAACGGCGGTACTCGGCCAGTATCTTCTCCAAAAGGTTGGTCGTCTTGCCCATTGCGGAAACTACGAGCAGGATGTTTTCACCCACCCTTGACGAGACGATATCCGCAAGGTTGCGGACTGCGGCGGCATCCTTCACGGACGCACCTCCGAACTTGAATACCTTGTTGATTCCTGACATACCGGAGCTTTCGATTATGCTATGCAAAAATAACGATTTTTGCTTATCTTTGTAAATATGGAGAAAAAACAAGCTACCCGCATACAGTCTTCAGTGCTGAACGCCTTGGAACACAAGGTTTTGATCTGGCTTGCCGCACGTCAGCCCAAATGGGTGACTTCCGACATGCTCACCGCGGTCGGCACTGCCGGCGCATTCCTCATCGGACTTGGATATGCCCTCACTTCCATAAACATCAATTTCCTTTGGCTTTCGACTTTCGGACTGTTCGTCAACTGGTACGGGGATTCCCTTGACGGCAACCTCGCCAGATACCGTCGCAAACAGCGCCCGATCTATGGTTATTACATTGACCACACCATGGATGTGATCAATGAAGCCATGATGTTTTTCGGCGCCGGTATGGCACCATTCTTCGACATGAGGCTCACTGTAGCCGCATTCGTTCTATACTTAGTGCTGACGCTGAATGTCAGCATGAACGCACATCTCAGGAGCGAATTCAAGCTTACCTATCTCAAGTTCGGTCCTACCGAGTTCCGTCTCATCATCGCCATAGCCAACACAGTGATGCTGTGTTTCGGAGAGCGTATCCTCAGTTCCATCGTCCCCAATTGCTTCATCGGATTTGTAGTTTTGATGCTGTGCATCATTTATGTCATTACCGTAATCTCCGACATCAAGTACTATTCAGCGATCGATCCGCTGCCGAAGGATGACAATGAGCAATGATAGTCCAGACTCCCTTCACAGGCTTCCGAACAGCCGTTTCACCCGCCTGGCGATTTCCCTGGGCAGGCTGCTGTTCTGGCGGAGGAAGGTATATGGCAAGGAAAATATAGATCTCTCCAAACCCAGCGTTTTCACCTGCAATCACGGAAGGACTTCCGGACCGGCATCGGCGGTGATACATCTCCCCGTCCGGTTCAAGCCTTGGATCAATGCCTGCATGCTTAACCGCGAAGAGGCTACTGCGACGATGATGCGCACTTTCAGGGACAAGTTCACTTTTCTCGGTAACGGTATCAAGCGACGCTTGCTCTACGCAGCGTCCGGGGTAATATGCCATTTCCTCAACTCTTTTGAGCCCATACCAGTATTCAAGGGCAAATCCAAAGAGTCCCTGGAGACCATACACCAGAGCGTCGACGCACTGGCGCAAGGATACAATCTCCTGATATTCCCGGAGAAGCCGGGAGACCGCTATGACGAACATTCATACAAGGAGTTCAACACAGGTTTCGCCGCACTGGGAAAAGCCTATTTCGAACGTACGGGGGAACGCCTCGACTTCTACCCCATCTGGTCAGACGGCAAGTCCCACAGTTTCAGGATCGGTAAGCCGGTCAGCTTCGACCCTGCCAACGAAGACCGTGCGGAAAAGGTCCGGATATCCTCCGAACTCAAGGAACGCATGATCGCGCTTAAGGATTCATAATTCAACTCTAAATATTATCACTATGTCTAAACGGATCTCCTTAATGCTTGTCCTGGCCACGGCGATGGTCTTTGCCGCCTGCCAGCGATATGAGTATCCTTTCCAGAACCCCCGTCTCAATATAGACAAGAGGGTTGAGAATCTCCTGTCCCTTCTCACTCCCGAAGAGAAGATCGGACTTATGATGAATGGGTCGGTGTCCGTCGACCGTCTCGACATCCCGGCTTACAACTGGTGGAACGAAGCTTGTCACGGCATCTGCTACGACGACGTGACGGTTTTCCCCCAGGTGATCGCCCTCGGAGCGACATTCGATGCCGACCAGCAGTATGAGATCTACACCGCCGTGTCCGATGAAGCGCGCGCCGTTTGGAACACGACCGACCATCATGTCCTCGGCGTCAACGAGCCCAACGGAAGCATCTGGCATCAGGGACTTTCATTCTGGTGCCCCAACGTCAACATCTTCCGCGACCCCAGATGGGGACGCGGCCAGGAGACCCCCGGCGAGGATCCCTACCTCAGCGCCGTGATGGGAACCCAGACCGTCAAGGCCATGCAGGGCAATGACAAGAAGTACTTCAAGCTGCATTCGTGCGCCAAGCACTATGCGGTCCACAGCGGTCCTGAGCCGCTGCGCCACAGATTCGACGTATCCGTCTCTATGCGCGACCTCTGGGAGACCTACCTTCCCGCATTCAAGTCCATCGTCGAGGACGGAAATGTCCAGGAAGTCATGTGCGCATACCACCGCTATGAGGGTGAGCCCTGCTGCGCCAGCGACAGGCTGCTCCAGGACATCCTCCGCGACAAGTGGGGATTCAGCGGCATAGTGGTATCCGACTGCGGCGCCATCAACGACTTCTACCGTACGACCAACCATGGCACCCATCCTGACGCTGCCACCGCATCCGCGGATGCAGTGCTCTCAGGCACGGATGTCGAGTGTGGTACCGCCTACAAGTCCTTGACCGAAGCCATCGAGAGGGGACTCATCTCCGAGGCCGACATCGACGTGAACGTCCGCCGCATACTCCGCTCCCGCTTCGAGCTCGGTATGTTCGATCCTGCCGAGATGCTCCCTTGGGCCAACCTCGGACTGGACGACCTCAGCAGCCCTGCCCATACAGAGCTTGCCAAGAAGGCTGCCCGCGAGGCCATCGTCCTTCTTAAGAACGAAGGTAATGTCCTCCCTCTCCGCAAGGACAACATCACCATCGCAGTCGTCGGCCCGAATGCCGACAACGCCCGGGTGATCCTCGGCAACTACAACGGCTACCCTACCGCAGCCAACACCAAGACCATCCTCGGAGCCATCCGTGATGCAGCTCCCGGTGCCAAGATCATCTACGAGCAGGCTTGCGACCTCGCAGATCCTTCCATTACCACGCACTACATCTCCCGTTTGAACGGCGGCGCTGGTCTCAAGGCCGAGTATTTCAACGGCACTGAGTTCGGTGGAGCCACCGTGGCCACGGTCAATTACAACCAGCCGCTAACGCTCAACACCACCTCCCCCGCCCTCGCACACGAGGACTGCGCATGGGTAGAAGGGCTGAATCTCACCAATTTCTCCGCGCGTTACAACGGAAGCTTCACTTCCGACTTCACCGGCGACATGGCCTATACCGTGCGTGGCAGCGGCAAGTACACATTTAAGGTCAACGGTGAGACCGTAGCCGAGCAAGCCGGCGCTCCTGCAGGCCGCGGATTCGGAGGTTTCGGCAGGGGCTTCGCTCCCACCACCTTCCCCGTCGTTGCCGGCAAGACCTATGATATCTCCATCGAGCTTTCCCAGCCTGAAGCACGTTCCGCATCCTTCTCATTCGACCTGTTCAGCCGCAAGCCCGCGGACTTCGTACCCGTCGTTGAGAATATCCGTGACGCTGACGTGATCGTAATGGTCAGCGGCATTTCCTCCGACATTGAAGGAGAAGGCCACGACCGCTCCTACATCGAACTCCCCGAGATCCAGCAGCAACTCCTTGCCGCACTTGACGCCACCGGAAAGCCAGTTGTCGTCGTCAATGTTTCCGGCAGCGCCATAGGCTTCGGTCCCGTTGAGAAGCAGTATGACGCCCTCGTCCAGGCATGGTACGGCGGCCAGGCTTGCGGCATCGCAGTGGCCGACGTCCTCTTCGGTGACTACAATCCCGCAGGACGTCTCCCCGTCACTTTCTATGCCTCTACCGACCAGCTCCCTGATTTCCAGGACTACTCCATGGACAACAGGACCTACCGTTACTTCAAGGGCGAACCGCTCTATCCGTTCGGTTACGGCCTGAGCTATACCAGCTTCAGCTATGGCGAAGGCAAGGTCAACGGCGGCGCCACGAATATGACCCTCACCGTTCCCGTCACCAACACCGGTGCACGTGACGGCGAAGAGGTTGTCCAGGTCTACGTCAAGGCGCTCGACAATCCCAACGCTCCTATCAAGTCCCTCAAGGGCTTCAAGCGCGTGAAGATTGCCTCCGGCAGCACCGAGACCGTTACCGTTCAGCTCAGCGACGAAGCCTTCAACTTCTATGATGAGAGAGTCGACGGCCTGTCGCTCAAGCACGGCCGCTACCAGATCCTCTACGGCGGGTCTTCCCGCGACAGCGACCTCAAGGCCGTCGAGGTGACCATTTAGGATAAAAGAAAAACGCTCCGTGCTTCACAGCAAGGAGCGTTTGCAATTCTAACCAAAATTTAACCTATGAAAAAACTATTCACTTACAGATATTGCAATGACTATGCCATAACTGAAAAAAGTTTTAACATAAATCAAATTTATTCGTCAAGAATGATTAATCTTTCGCAAGGGTGATCGAAACGATCTTGACATCGTTCAGGGGACGGTCCTTCTGGTCGGTCTGGACGGCTGCGATCTTGTCGATCACATCGAGCCCCGATATGGTCTCGCCGAACACGGTGTAGTCACCGTCAAGTGCAGCGCAGGCGGCCTCGTTCTGCACGATGTAGAACTGCGAACCGGAAGACTCCTTCATCGGGTTGGCGGCGTCGCCGCGGCGTGCCGCGGCCAGGGCGCCCTTCTTGTGGGTATACTCGGGAACGAACTCGGCCGGGACGGTGTATCCCGGACCGCCGGTACCAAACTTGTCGGCATTGGCGGGATTCTTGGTGAGCGGGTCTCCGCCCTGGATCATGAATCCGTTGATCACGCGGTGGAAGAGCAGTCCGTTGTAATAGCCCGAAAGGGCGAGCTTGGCGAAATTCTCACGATGTTTGGGAGTGCCCGAATAGAGTTTGATCTTCATCGTGCCCATGTTGGTGACGATGTCAAATACCGGTTCATCCGGCAGTGTGGCGATAGTGGCCATGGCTTCTTTCTGTTTTTGTTGCATTTCAACCTGCTCGAGCGAGTCGAGGCGGGCCTGCTCGGCCGCGGCCTCGGCGGCCTTGCGTTCGGCTTTCTTGGAGGAATTGCCGCAGCTTGCGGCGAGGAGGACGGCGCCTGCTATGCAGAGCGCGCCTAAAAGGATTCTTTTCATATCATTAAACGTTAATCAAGTCTTCGGTAATTGTATCCCATGACTTCGAGAATCTTCAGTTCATGCTCGGAGAGCTTGGTCCTGAAGCCTTCGAAATCCTTGTTCTCAGGCTTGCACCACTGCACCTCGCTGAGGGCCATCAGGCGCGGCAGCAGCATGTACTGAAGGTGTTCCTCCGTGGCGATGTACTCTGTCCAGAGATTGGCCTGGACACCGAGGATATGCTTCCTGCCACTTTCCGGAATGCCTTCAAGCGGCTCGAAGCCATATACTTTGTCGAGCGGGAGGAAACCGCCGATGCCTACAGGCTCATTGTCGGTATCCTTGCTCTGCATGTAGTCGAAATAGAAATGCGACGTAGGAGTCATGATTGCATCGAAGCCGTGCGAGGCGGCTTCCTTGCCGCCGTCCACACCCCGCCAGGACATGACGGTAGCGCCCTTTGCAAGCTCACCCTCGAGGATTTCGTCCCAGCCGATTATCTTCTTGCCCTTCGTGGCAAGGAACTCCTGCATGCGCGAAGTCACATAGCACTGCAGGTACTGTTCCGCGCTGAAGCGGTCATCGGCCTTTAGCCCCAGTTCGGCAATCTTGGCCTGACAATGCGGACACTTCTCCCATTCCCCCTTCGGGCATTCGTCACCGCCAATATGGATATACTCGCCTGGGAAGAGGTCGGCAATCTCTCCGAGGACATTCTCAAGGAACTCGTAGGTCGTCTCCTTGCCGGCACAGAGCACCTGGTCGGCAACGCCCCACTTGTGCCAGGCCTCGTAAGGGCCGCCGCTGCAGCCGAGCCAAGGATAGGCCGACATCGCTGCGAGCATGTGCCCGGGCAGGTCGATCTCCGGGATGACCGTAATGCCCAGTTTCGAGGCATAGTCCACGACCTCCCTTATCTGGTCCTGGGTATAATATCCGCCATAGCGGATCCCGTCGTCGGAATTGAAGTCCCTGCCGATCATGGTACCGCTGCGATACCCGCCTACCAAAGTGAGCTCAGGGTACTGCCTGATCTCGACACGCCATCCCTGGTCGTCGGACAGATGCCAGTGGAAGCGGTTGAGCTTGTAGACTGCCATGATATCGAGATACCGCTTGACTACTTCCACGCTGAAGAAATGCCTGGCGCAGTCGAGATGCATGCCGCGGTAGGAGAAACGCGGTTTGTCTGAAATCACGGCGCAAGGAAGGTACCAACTGGCCTTGACGCCGACGGATTTGCCATAGATGGCCTCAGGGAGCATCTGCTTGATAGTTTCAACCGCATATCTCAAGCCGGCGGAACCGGACGCCCGGACTATCACGGACTTCTTGCCGATCTCGATGCTGTACCCTTCATCTGCGATGTGCGCATCACGGATGAAAACGAATCCCTTGATCTTGCCGGCAGCGACGGAGGAAGAGATGCCTACCGGCACGGCAAAAGAACTCACCTTGCCGGTCGCCAGGGACATCCTGGCGGCGAAATCCTGGGCCACCGTGCGCGACGCTTCATCGAATGCATCGTCGCAGTTGACACTGGCTCCTATGGCCTTGAAGGTCCCTCCCGTCAACTCGATACTTTCGGGTTGAGGTACGATGCGGATGAACAAGTCCTTGGCAGAGCCGGTAAAGGGCAGCATTATCAGCAGTACAGCGAGTATCGTCCGTAATCTATTCATGGTCCGGAAATTTAGCGGATGCTAAGATAGTCAAAAAAATCAATACAGCAGCAGGCCCATCACTCCCGAAAGGACGATCAGGAGGATGGGGTTGACCTTGAACTTGAACGATGCCAGGAAAGCCGCCGCAAACAGGCACCAGCTCTTCCAGTCGGGGAAGTTCTCTTCTACAACCTGCAATGACGGGACAAGACCGTTCCAGTCAACCTTGAACATCAGGACGATCGCAGCGGCGCCGATCAAGCCTACCACGGCCGGACGGATCACGCTCATGACACCCTCGAACATAGGACTGCCTTTGACACGGTTGTAGAACCTGACCAGCAGAAGGACGATGATGAACGACGGCAGCATGATGGCCAGCGTGGCCGTAAGAGAGCCGACTATGCCCATCAGATGCCCGGCCCCGGAGGTAGCCAGGACATCATAACCCACGTATGTGGCGCAGTTGATGCCTATCGGGCCGGGGGTCATCTGCGAGATGGCCACGATATCGGCGAACATACTTTCGCTCAGCCATGCATGCTTGACCACCACCTCCGCCTGTATGAGCGAGAGCATGGCATAGCCCCCTCCGAACGTGAACATGCCGATCAGGAAGAAGGTCAAGAAGAGTTGCGCGAGCAGTGCTATCATTCCCGTTCCTCCTTTCCTTTATGCTCGCGGAACACCGTGACTGCCACGGCCAGCACGATCAGCACAAGCAGTATGTATATCGGAGAGAATTTCAGGACGACAACGGCAACAAGCGCAGCTGCGGAAATCACCCAGGCCCACCATGTATGGTTGTTCTTGACCGCCATGTTGATCATCGGAACGGCGATGAGCGAAGCCACTACCGGGCGGATGCCCTTGAATATCCTGATGACCACTGGAGAATCCTTGAACGAGGAAAAAAGGATGGCGATAAGGAGGATGGTCACGAAGGAAGGAAGCGTCGCGCCCAGCGTAGCGGCGATGCTGCCCTTTACGCCCCGGAGTTTGTAGCCGGCAAAGATGGACATGTTCACGGCGAGCACGCCAGGAGCGCTCTGCGCCAATGCGATGATGTCCGGAAGCTCGTCTTCCCCTATCCATCCGCGCGAATTCATCTCGCGCTGGATGATGGGAATCATGGCATACCCTCCACCTATGGTGAAGGCCCCGACCTTGGCGAAAACGCCGAAAATTTCCATTAGTGAAACCTGCTCTTTCATCCTCTGTTCTCCCATGGGAAAACAAAGATAAGGAATTGCTTCCGAATGATTCAGGGAAAGGGAGTTTTTTTGCCTTTTTTGTCAAAAAAAATTTGCTGGGAAAGAAAAAGTAGTTATCTTTGCAGCCCGTTTCGATAGAAGCGGCCAGTTATTTGACAATATTGAAAAATAAGTACAAGCAAGTACCGAGAATAGAAAGAATCGAGAGCGTTGATTTCTTTGAAAAGCGTCAGGACAGACTAGAGTTATAAAGAATTATACAAAGAAGAGTTTGATCCTGGCTCAGGATGAACGCTAGCGGCAGGCTTAACACATGCAAGTCGCGGGGCAGCGCGGG
>Ga0310695_10006565_pt1 | contig 19148 bp, 14 predicted proteins | sample RumenRJG_04DNA_FD_203882 | JGI IMG/M metagenome (GOLD analysis project Ga0310695, IMG submission 203882) | Bovine rumen microbial communities from Lethbridge, Alberta, Canada - RJG_04 (v2) (version 2) | ecosystem: Host-associated > Mammals > Digestive system > Stomach > Rumen | place: Canada...
GCCTATAGGAGCGCAACGAGGCTATGAGCCAATCCTACTTTTTGTAGATGGTGTCGCTCACGGTGAGGCGCTTGCGACCCTTGGCGCGACGACGGCTCAGAACAGCACGACCCCAACGGTCTTCCATACGGGTGCGGAAACCATGCTTGTTGGCGCGCTTACGATTATGAGGCTGGAATGTTCTTTTCATTTTAGTAACCTTTATTAAAAGTCAAATTTTTGAGTCTCAAAATTAGAAAATTTCCTAGATAAATCAAGGGGTTAGGCACCACCGTAAGCAAGTTTTACTCACATTTTCGGCCTTTCCCCAGCGGTCATTCCAAATTATCAACAATCTATCAACACCTATTTTCAACCCACCCCTAAACGACAGCCCATTCATATCGACTCAGAACAAAAAGTTATATTTCCCCGCGTTATGAAGAAGAAAATCATTCTTGCTATTTCTCTTTCGGTAGCGGCCCTGGTTACCGGCTGCTCTAAAGGCCTCAAACCCAGCGACCCCGATGTGTATCGCAACAAGACGGGTATTATCGGCGTTTTCCGCCAGACCGCCTTCTACTGCGAAGATGTAATGCCCCAGTACATGACTCTCGGCACTCAGAAGATAGTGGTAAAACCAGGCTGGAGTCACGATCAGGACAACCTGTTCATCAGCGAAATGAAACCGGGCGTCGCCCCGCTTTATAGCTACGAATACGCCTGCGGCATCGACGAAACCAAGCTCAAGCTCGACACCGCAGACAACGGCAAAAAGCCATTCCCCTACGCCGTAAAGATTCCGGACAAGGGATTCTGCAAGATCGTCATCTCGTTCTTGGAAAACGACAACCTGTTCTCTCATAACGATGACCTCCTGAGCGAATTCTTCGAAAAGAACGAAGTAGCCGCCGGCTACCCCAACATTCCCTACTGCGAAGTCATCGATACCAAGGGTAGCACCGTCACCTTCATGGACCGCGACTCCCTTTACCGCGAACAGTATGCCGCAGCCGTCAAGAACGCAAAGAATCTGACAGCCGACGATATTTACCCGCTGGTATCTATCGACGGCAGTTCCGACATGGCGACCTTGAGCGGTGACAATTCGCAGGTGGTGCTGGTAACTTGGCACAACAATCCCGATGACTTTAAAGACGGCCAAACCATCACCCTCAAGGATAAGGTTATTTGGGCCTTTACCGATAAGGAATTCCTGAAATGGTTCCGTGAAAACCACGCCAAGGTGGACAACTGGGATATGCGCCTCAAACAGCTCATCGGCATGTCTCCCGCAACTGACAACAGGTACTTTACCGTGTTCTGGGCCAACGTGACCGACGTGTTCCGCCCGGCATTCTTCCCCGAAATAAACAGCGGCATGATGAACACCACCTTTACCAACACCTTGGAAGAAGACACCAGCGAAAACGCCATGTGGTTCAAGAACTGGTTCGACAAGACCAGCGCAACCATTTATAGCAGAGATGGTGGCCACCCGTGGACCCGCCTAGGTTACACCTACGACTGGGGCAATCCCAATAGCAAATACGGACTTTCTGAATTTATCGTGAAAGAAGGCGCCCAAATCGAAGTGAAGTTCACCCGCAAGAACCGCGCATTCCTCACCTGGATGAAGGACAGACTCTAACTACAACCTTGTATAATTCCTGGCCGGCGGATTGATACTTTCGTTCAAAGGCGGTTTCGGGATTTTCCGGATTGAAGGCGCCAAACCCCACATTCATTTTGAGCGAAAGTGCATCGCCGAGAATGCGGGCGGCTTCAGCGAATTCGCGGGCGTAAATTTCCCAATTGGTGCGAAGTTCTGTCTCCGGGCTCAAATGCAAAAGGGTCGGAAAAATCGGGTGCAAATGGAAACGTCTGGTCGCTTCGCTTTCCTTGGGCCAGGGATTCGGGTAGTAGAGCGCATGGTACAAGATTTTCCACTCCCCCGCATTTACCTTTTCAAGCGCAAGCCGCCAAAAATCCAGTAGCTCGGCACGCACCCAAAACACATTAGGAGGAAGTTCCTGGCTCCCAGCCACGGCCTGCTTTAGCTGATGATCGTTACCGGCCTTGGTGAGCCGCTCTGCCGACTTGTCCACCCCAATCACAGGAACGTTCGGGAACTTGCGGGCCAAGTGGATGGTACTTTCACCCGTACCGCAACCGGAATCCAAAACGACCTCGAAGCATCCTGCAGCATCCGTTCCATAAAACGTTTGCACAAACTCGCAGGCATTTTCAAAGGCCTCCCGGGTATGATCCGCCACCGGGCGTAAAAAAGTCGTGGCAGCGTACTTGCGCACCACGGCTTCTAAATTCTTGTAGATGTCTTCTTGGTTTGATTTTACCGAATGAACTACGTTACCATTGGATTGCTTCGTCACTCCGTTCCTCGCAATGACGTATAACTATTTTTCCCAAATGGAAAGACGATTGCCACCGATGAGTTCAACATCGTCGAGCCAGACTTCTGCATAACCGTCTATCGTCTTGAAATCCCAAGCCAACTGGTTAACACACTTGAAGGCCTCCCTTTCGACCGGCAGCGGCACACTCACGCGTGTCCATTCTTCTTCAAGACCATACTCGGATTGAATCAACTTCTGATGGTCCAAATCCAAATTGGAATCGATGATATTAAAGACAACGGAACCGATACCCTTGATGCGGAAGGCAATGGAATCCACCGACGAGATGTCGTTGCAAAGGGCCTTATCGCTCTTGCCCAGTTCGACACCCATAGTCGCCCAGGGCCAGTAAGCGACTCCGGCAGAATCCTTGACGATATCGCCGAAGTGGGCTGCCACGTGAGCAGAGATGTTTCCGTCTTCGTTTGCAAGCGTAAAGAGATGAGTTTCCCCGATAACAAAGTCGGGAGTCACATTTTCGCTAGAGAAGTCAAAATACCACCAACCACCGTCATAGGTACGCGCAGGCATAAAGCGGTTCTGGTAGTTGGAATCCTGGAAATCATCCAAGAGCAAAGCGCGGCTTTCGTCGGCAAAAGTGCTTGCCACCGTCTTCTCGCCAGCCATGACCTTCAAGTAAGTGCTGCTGGTATCGCTCTTCTCGACATCCGAAATAAACACAAGACTCAAAGCGCCTTCGGGCAGGGAATCCAGCGTAAAGATGCCGTCTTTCACCTTGGCAGAATGTTCCAGGCCACGGACCTTGACAACGCCCTTCAGGGACTTGTCACCCACGCTACCCGAAACAGACGCAGTTTTCTTGAGTCTGTCCTTACCGAGGTCAACGCTTGCACCGTTCACCTGAACCGGAATCTGCAAAGCTTCGCCACCGAGTTTAGCTTCGAGGGTGTAGTCACCGTCGGCAACGCCTTCGATTACCACTTTACCGTCCTTGTCGGTTTCGGCAGAATAAGCCTTTTCGCCATCCAGGCCTTCGCTATCCATAAGGCGAACCCTGGCGAGCGCAGCCGGAGATTTGTCAGCTGTTAAAATCTGTGCCGTAATGGCGTTCCCCGCTTCGGTACCGCTGGGGCCGCCACCCGCCGTTTTAGTCTCGCCACATGCCGAAAGGCCAAGCCCCATAGAAAGGGCAAGGATCGAGTATGCGGCACACTTAGCCGTATTTGCGGGATTCCTACTTAGCACATCCCAAAAATACAAAAATTTATTGCGGGTCATCATTATACCCCCTTGTTTTGCGGAGCGGCTCCCGTGTCGGGATCGTCCACTTTATCAGACAAAGGGAACATCGCAATATTTAAAGCATACACGCGGTCGGCACGTTCGCTCTTGCGGGCAAACTGCAACAGGCCACGACGAAATTCTTCGATACGGTGACGGATTTCAGGCAGGTCATCTTCGTCGGCAGTAAACACCACAGAAGAAATATCTCGTTCTTCGGGTTTGTGACGATCGATTGATTCTTGCGCGAGTTCAAGCGTATGCCTGTGGAAATCGCGCACCGCCTGGCTCTTGACTTCGCCGCCAGTGCTGATAATCTGATCGGTAATATTCCAGCCATTGTTACCATCGGGCACCACAAGGCCAAGCTGTTTTAAAATGCCAAGAGCAGAGCGTGCTTCGTCCTGAGAAATAGCAGGGTTCAGTCTCTTGCCCAGCTTGCCGATATCGCTGGTGTCCTTGGTGATACCAATCAAGGCTCGGAGTGCGGCACAGGCCCAGCTGCCGAAATAAGAAAGTTCCGGTGCAGAAAGCACGCGGGTTTCCATGGAACGGAGTTCCATGAGGCGATAATACAATTCCGAAAGGGTCTGCTTCGCCTTGGTCTTGTTAAAACGATATAGAGTCTTGAAGTATTCGGCACGGCGATCGTCGAGTCCACACAAGCGAATAAACGCCGGCAGGGTTCCCTCGTTCAAATGGCCTTCTTTCTGGAATACACGAACAAGCCAGGCCGGGTCCACACCGGTCTTCTGGCCAAGATAGCGGTACGAGGTGAAGGGGCTGCCTTTCTTGGTTTCGACAAACCAATCCTTCAGGAACTCGCGGTATTCCAAATAGTCTAATACTTCGGGCATATCTATAATTTACCCTTTTAAAGATAGGAAATGTTTACAAATTTCAAAATGCTTACTATTTCTGTTGCAAAAATTTCAACGCGGCCAGCTATTCCTCATCAAGGTTCATCAGGCGCATGGCGGCCTTCCATGTCTCCTTGTTTTCAAAACCGTCCCGCTTGCCGCCGCCATAACGGGCATGAGCAAACTCCTCGACAAGAGTTTCCCACCCTTCGAGCTTACCCTCTTTCACTAGATTATCCAAATTCACCGCAGACTGGGCAATCCCCAAACAATCCGCCACATGTTCCTTGCATACACTTTCCAGCTCCAAGAGCCATTCGCGGCTATCGGCGGAATTCACACGCTGCTTTAGAACCACCATTTTTTCGCGTAAGGCGCTTTCTGCAGCGTTTTTTACAGCCACGGCTTGCCGTGCAGCAGCACGGCGGCGAACGCGCCAGAAACCCGCCAACAGTACGCAAAGGGCCACCACTAGCCCAACACCTATAGGAAGGGGGTTAAAAGGCTCATTCACGCGCACAGGCACGCTTTCGCTACGCAGGTCTAGCGGTCGCCCCACCGGCGTCGGAATCTCGAACCGCAAGGCAGGAACATTCAAATTACCCGTATCCTGCGCCACAATCTTGTAGGTAAACGTAATGGAAGCCACCTCGGCGCCGTCCTTAACAGACCGCGCCGACTCCTGGGACATCGCCACCTGCGTAAGCCCCTTTGCATTCGCCGAACTTGCAGGCACCACCAAAAGAGCGCTCCCCTGCACGGCCCAGGAGACCGTCACCGGGAAATCAAAGGTATCGCCCACCGTTACCGCATGCATGCCGCCCTGGGGCCCCGACGTAATCGAAATACCCAACTGCTCGGGAGTCGGCAACTGAATTTCAGGCGCCGCGACAACGCTATCACCAGCAGGCTGTACCGAATCTGCCGCTACATTTTCCACATTCAAAGAATCGTTTTCCATACGCCAAAATATACTAAATGGCTGCCCCCCAATGATAATCTACGCCAATATGCTAAATAAAACAAACCTTTCAAATATTCGACTTTATTTTATTATATTAAGAAGTAATGTATTTTTTGCATCCTAGGCACCCCCGAACGCTTAGGGTAAAAAAGGTGAGCAAAAGGAACACACTCAATATGAAATTTTCCAAGAACCGAATACTATCCTATATCACCGCAGCATCAATCTCGGTGTTCTTTGCCTGTGGCGACGACAGTAGTTCTTCCCCTAATCAAGAAAACGTAGAACCTATACCCAGTTCGTCGGCAACGGCATCCGATTCAACGAATCCCCCCAACAATCCAACGCTTTCTAGCGCAGCTACCACTGAGACGTCTTCGGAGACTTCACAAATCGAGCAGTCCAGTTCCTCGGAACAAGTCGATCCTAATATTGGAGAATCCAGTTCTTCCGTAACCGAACTCCCGGCAAGCAGCTCCTCCAAGTTCCTTCGCGAACCTACCGAAGAAGAAATTGCCGAAGAACGCATTTATACAGCAAACTCCGCCACGAACGAATTCCAGGATTTACCAACTGTATACAAGAATCTCGACCCTACCGACAAGGTAGCCTTCGTCATCCGCCACGCACAGCGCGAAAAAAGCACCGGAGTCGAATCGCAGCTGACAGAAAAAGGAATTGAACAGTCGAGAACCCTCGGCACCTACCTCGTATCCGAAGAACCCTTCTCCTACGGTTCCACCAACTTTGTCCGCACCCGCGCAACCGCCCAATACATTTCGGAAGGCCGCGGTCAGGAATTCCCCGAACCGATCGTTCTCCCGGAACTTGTCGCAAGTACCTTTGTTGCAGACGAAGAAAAGTTCAAGGCTCTAATGACTGAAGCCGGATACATAGACGAAGCCTACATGTATTCAGAATGGGCTTTCGACGGAAAATACACCGAAGCGTTCAACGATTTGGAAAAGACCGGTGTTCAAATTATTACTCAGGCCATTCTCCCGAGGATGTCCACCGAGAACCGCGTCAACATCTTTATCAGCCACGACATGTTTCTCGGGCCTTTCATCGCTTACTGTACCAACAAAGAAACCAAGGTATTGCGTAAACACGCTATAACGACCGAAAATTGCACCGACTGCCGCTGGATACAATACCTCGAAGGAATCGCCATTATCGTAAAAGCAGACGGAACACGTAAATACGTGCCCGTTTCGGGCAACATGTTGAACAAAAAGTAAGTACGACAACCGAATAAATCATTCAACGTATTTCGCATTGAGAAAGCCCCCGACCTTTGGTCGGGGGCTTCTTTAAACGAGAGATTTAGATTTTATTCAGCGATGCGAATGGTGCGGACCCAGTTGCTTGTGCCCTGCTTGACACGGAGCATATAATTGCCCTGGCGCAGATTCAGCGGAACCTGTTCAGAGCTCGTCATGCTGAAGCTAGAGACAACTCTACCCTGCAAGTCCATCACGGTCACACGAGCAAGATCTGCATTGGGAAGCTGAATCTGCAAGAAACGCCCATCGACGTTCACGCTCAACTTGCCCGCAGGAACAGAAGTGCTCACCAGTCCCAAAGCCTGTTCTTTAATTAGGTCCTTACCGTCAGGGCCAACCAGTGACAAGTCAGAAATATCGACCTGCGGATTGTCCATCAAATTCAAGGACAGGTAGTAAATCATTTCTGCACTAGTCGCAGTAAATTCGCATTCGACGGAAAGTTCATCGGTATAGCTCAGCTTTTTCGCGGCACCGCAATACTTCTTGGAATTATCAAGCTCATCGGCATAAGCTCCGTACGTGAGCCAAAGGAGCGTATTCGCCGTTGTAGCCGTCGGATGCGTCTGAATCGCCTTGAACGAAAGCTTGTAGCTAGCACCAGTTGTCAGACCGGTAATGTGACGTTCCACTTCGCGATGATCACCTTGCGGAATCACCTTGCCGATATGAACGCTCGTGCTCGTTTCATTTTCAAGTTCAGCCGTAATAGAATTCCAGCCAAAGGCACCCGAATTCTTATGATATTCAATAACAGCATTGCACGAATCCGGAATCACAATTTCCTGCGGAGTAGAAGGCTGTAGCTTGGGGTCAGCAAAATTCACCATGTTTCCCGACATCAAAAGACCGGTCAACAGACGCAGGCTGGAGTGGAAATATCCCGGCTGCTGCGACATCAACGCACTGTAGTTCGTACGAAGCTTGTCACTGTACTTTTCATCAATAATCAGCACGGAACTCAGAGAACCGATGGAAGAACCATTGGCCTTACAACCGTTAGATTTACAGGGTTCTCCCTGCATATTCGCAGTTCCATCCGTCTTCATGTTGATGTAAAGCTGGCCAAAGGGCTTGGTGTTCACCCAGCTTGCAAGCTTTTCGGACAGGTCCTTCGCCTGGGAGTGTCCATACCAGGCATAACTCCAGGCCCAGCGCCACGGTGCACGCACGGCATCATAGTCGTAACCAGCAAAATTGTAGCCGTTATTTCCCGTAATCGGGCTATAGGAGTTCATGTCCGCCCATCCCGAAGGAATACCCGTCGAAGAATTGCGGTTCTTTACAAGGATGCCGTAGTTGGTCGAAATAGCCTTGCTCCAGAAGCTAGCATCGTCAAGCTCCTTGAAGATTTCATAGGCAGCTGGGCTCACGTAACTCGGGTTCAGATACGGATCCCACTGGTTACCCACCTTATGGCGACCATCGCTCGCGAATTCCTGCTCACGCATATTCGCAATCAGAGTCGCAGCAGCCGTCTTGTACTTAGTGTCACCAAACTGATGGTAAGCCATAGCCAAGGCAAAGGCCACATCTTCTTCGGCATCGGTTGCACCACCAGTACCCTCAGCGCCACCAAAGCCACTGATTTTCCAGTCCATGATGCCATTACGCGAATGGGACTGGTAGTATTTCCAGAGCTTGTCAAACTGACTCTGGTAACTCTTGGTGTTGTTACTGAAGTATACGCAAAGAATCATGCCATAGCCGATACCTTCGGACACGGTCACGCTTCTGGTATCGAACTTGATACGGGCCTGATCTCCACTTTCTTCGTAGAAATCTTTCATGTACGTTTCAAAATGTTTCAACAATTCCGTAGAAGCATTCTGCCCAGCACAATTCACGTATTCTACAATGTTCTTAGCATACGGATAAGTTTGTGCCTGCGGATAAGGGAACTTTACCGCAGCCATAGAAATTGTTGAGGCGGCCAAAAGGCCTGCAAAAATCAAGCGTTTCATTACTTATTCCCCCAACGAATGGTCTTCATCGCCGAAGAACTCTTAACCGTTACAATATAAAGGCCTTTTGCCATGTCAGAGAAGTCAACCGTATTCGTACCGGCAGACATAAAGCGAGATGCGTTACGGGCAATATTGCGACCGGCCACATCAAGCACCTGAATGTTCACGAAACCGGAACGTTTTACATCCACCACAAGCTGGTTACCACGCATATAGGCGTTCGTAGCAAGGTTCTTGCGGGTCTGCGGAACGATATAGTCAGTACCATCAAGACCAAATGCCTTCTTCGCCTGGGCTTCCAGTTCAGCATTGCCAGCCCCAATGGTCACAGTAATGTAACCAACAAAGCCTTCGTACTGTTCCGTTTCGGAAACTTCACCCTTGATAATGATGGTTGCGTCCTTGTCTCCTGCAACAAGCTTATCGCCTTGCTGTTCAGCATAGCCTTCAGGGAGAATCGTGTAAGAGGGAATAGCCCCACCACGAGCCTTGAGCGAAAACACCTGCGTCATAGAATTCTTCTCGACAGTCTTATTCCCAAAGTATTTCGGATCAAGCCCCTGTTCAGCTTTCTTGAGCGAGAAGGTAAACGTTGTATCGATAGCGCGGAAACCAGCGATAGCCTTTGCCGTTGCATGAATCTTGGCCGAACCCAGAGACTTGAAGGTCGCAATCCATACCTGCTGGTTCTTGTTATCGCCATAGCATTCGTTACTGGAACAGGTGGCCTTCGCCACAGAAACAACATCCGGATTATCGGATTCGTAAGTAATTTCAGCACCTTCGACAGTCTTCCTAGACACCTTCATCAGGTATTCCAGCTTGGTTGAAGCAGCCTGTCCCGAATAGTTAGAACAGCTTCCGCCACCGCCAAGGCGGCAGACAACATCCGTCTGGCCAAAGGTCTGGCTCGGGACGGCGGTAACCATAACAACCGACTGGGAATTGTCATTACCCGTCATCACGGCGTAACCTGCACCATTGATCTTGATGGTACCCGCTTCAACCGTAGCAACCGTCGGATCGCTAGAGGTGTAGGTACAGGAAGAGCTAACCTTGCCCGTGACCGAGCCATCCAATTCGCTTGCCGTCACGGCCTTAAAGGCGCAGGAGCCAGTATTCTTTCCCGCAACCAGCAATTCAGCCCAATTTCTGTCATTCTTGTGCTTAGTCAAGTAGGACTTTACGAGGCTTCCGGAGGTCGAGTAGGAAGCAGCATCCAAGGCAGCCTTGGAGTTAAGCACCTTAGAACCAGCAAACATAGCTGAAGCTTCGTTCTTGTCGCCCACTGTTTCATGACGCAAGGACCAGTTGCAGTTCGGAATCTGCTTTTCGTCCATGTAAGCGGTCCATTCGTTTGTACTTCCGGAACTTACGCTACCGGCACCGGAAGCTTCGGTAGTACCCCATTCCGTAATAAAGACAGCTCCGTTACAATTTTCGATGTTACCCTTGAACGAATTAAGGGAATGCGTGGCTGCATAGAAATGGAACACATAGCCAACGTTAGACTGGTTCACGGTACCGCAGCTACCGCTTCCCATCTGCGACCAGGTGGGAGTACCCACCAGGGCCAGGTTCGGCGAGTTTTTTCTGATAGCCGAAATCACGGTATTCGCGTAGCTCGCAATCGTTCCCGAGCTCGTATTCACGGGTTCGTTGTATACTTCCCAAATGATGTTCGGGACATCCTTGTACTTTGCGGACATACGGCTAAAGAAATCCGTTGCCAGGCTCTGTTCGCTTTCGGCGCGGTGGCTGTGCCAGTCCACGATGATGTAGATGTCGTTTGCGATAGCCGCCTTCACCATGTTGTCGAGCTGAGCTTCCTTACCTGTCGGATTGTACTTGTAAGCAACATTGGAAGCAATAGCACCACTCTTTGTATCGTCTTTGGTACATCCACCGCCGTCACTATTGTAACAATCGATGCCCATTGCAAAGCGGAAAACATCGATACCAAGCCTATCAGCAGCCCAACCGATGACTTCGGAATTGTAATACGGCGTACCCGTAGCATCGGACCAGAAAAGGCTCATACCACGAAGCATCACCTGCTGGCCAGTTTTCTGGCTAACAATCTTCTTGCCACTTGTTCCCAAAGCTCCATAAACAGAAACTGGTCCCAGTCGCAGAGGTTTTGCGTCTACTGCCGCTTCTGCAAACGACACTGCACAAGCAAGCATTGCTATTGATAAAAATTTTTTCATAATATTCTCTCGTTTTTTGCAATCCACACCCAAATACAAAGATAATATTCGTAACCCCAATTCAAACCTATTTTTCAGCAATTCTTTGTTTACATAGGTAGACAAAAAGGCCTTTTTTTAAAGGCCTGTGAAGAATTTCACACTTTGGTGGGGCAATACGCCCCGAAAAAAGCTATTAAATTTTAACAAAACCACCATTCATCAAGGTACTGAACATGAGGGTCAGGATTTCCTTGAAGTAGGTTCCCGTATAACCCACAGCCTGGTACGCATTGACAGAGGCCGTGAAGTAGTCAAAGCAGGCGTTGTACCATGTCGGATTTACACCAAGGCCCATCAAGCAATACGCCCCAATGTAGTGTTCACCAGCTGTCTGACTTTCCGAAAGGGCCCCTGTGCTATAGTTGTAAGACGTTTTCGGCAAGGAAGCCGGAGTGTTCGAAGTAGCAGTCGAAATGAAGTCGGCCATCTTGGTCAGAATCTCGCTAGACTCGGGGCTCTGGTTCCAGTAGTAGTCCCACGCAATACGCCACGGCACACGGACCGATTCCTTGTCAAACAGCATGTAGGTATTTGCAGCAGAACCATTCCTGGGATCAACCGGTTCACCAGCCGCATTCGACCAGTCCGGGAAGAGGGGAACAGCTCCAGCAGCCTGGATGTTTTTCATATAGAGGTAATTTGCATTGAGGATGTCAGCCCAGCCACCTTCAGGTTGCACTTCCGCAAACATACGGAGCGCAGCCGGAGAGAAGTAGCTCAAGTTGTAGACATCCTTATTCGTCCAGGTGTCACCCGGACGAATCAAATTGTTGGCAAGGTTAATGCCCTTGTTCTTGATAGACGTCAACAGAGCCTTGGCATCTTCAAGATAATGAGCGTCGCCCCACTTTTTGTAGGCAAGAATCAGAGATGCAGCAACGTCAAGGTCGGCATCGAGTGCCGCAGCAGTCGAAACGGTAGAGTTGAACGACAAGAGTTCCCAAGGCATCAGCCCATTGACATTGTAGCCACGGGCAATAATGTTGTAGGCCCAGAGCTGATTATACAGTTCCTGGTCGCCATGGAAGTAGGCAATAAGCATACCGTAGCCAATGCCTTCGGACACGGTACAGCCAATCTTGTTCGTAAGCGCAGCCGTAATGGAATTGCCCTTCCAGGTTTTCAATCCTTCAAGCGCACACTGATTCTTGTTTCCGCCATCCCAAATCACACGTGCCGGATTCGAGGTTGCCAAGGTTCCCATCTTTGTCGCAAGGGTGCTTTGGGCAAGATCATCTTCGTACATGCTGTAATTCAGAGTAGAACCACCGGCCTTTTCTTCTTCCAAGGTGATAATCCAGCGGGATTTCCACGTGGCATACAAAGCTGTTGCACTAGCCATATTGGCCGTAGGAGCCAGGGCGACAGCCGAAGGATTGGTATTACCTCCCGAAGCAGAAGAATTGTTATCCAGATTGGGATTCTGATTGCCACCTTCTGACGCAGAAGATAACCCCGGATTATCGGGATTGGGCGGAACAACGGACTGAGAGGACTGGTCTACAGGATCGTCTGAAGGTGCAGCACTGGAAGAATCGTCACTTCCGCAAGCAAACAAGCCAAAAGCCAACGGCATGGCTAACAGAAAATGTTGGAATCGCATAAAGCCTCTTTATTGGGGTTGAAAATTTTTTTTCTAATATATATAAAAAAAGGGATTCCGTCTAATCGGAACCCCTTTTTTTGAGAAATCTGTGAGGAAGATTACTTCACGAGAATCTTCTGGCTCATGTGGACGGACTTGCCGGACACGCGAACCATGTAGACGCCTGCATCGAGGCTGGAGAGGCTGATGGAAGAAGCGACCTTGCCGCTCTTCACAACCTGGCCCTGGAGGCTCACGATTTCGAACATGCCGTCCTTGACGCCATTGAACGAAAGGGTACGGCCAGAGAGCGTTGCCTTGACGCTACCGGCAGCGGCAACAGCCTTGATACCGATAACAGATGCGCCGCAATCAGCATGACCATCGCCGTCAGCCTTGCAAGTGAAGGAAGACGGTTCGGTAGCAGCAACGGACTTGCCACCCTTACAGGTACCAGCAGGACCAACTTCGAAAACACGGAGCTTACCATCAGCAGCGGAAGCACCACCATCGAGCTTGAACTTCACGGACTGGGCAGCCTTGAATGCGTCAGCGCAAGAAGCAAGCTTGTTTTTAGCTTCAACCCAGCTCGGCTGCTTAAAGCCAGCGATTTCGATGCTTTCGGTCTTCGGAGTCGGAGAAGCCTTGAGTGTAGCAGAGCAGGAAGCATCACCGGAAGTTGCTTCTGCAATTTCGAGGGTAACGTTTATGTCAGAGGTATAAGTTGCACAAAGGCCACCAGCAGCAGTGATGTCCAAGGGATCCTTAGTGCCGTTCACCAGGTTGAAGCCGAAACCAACGAAGTTGTACGGATATTCAGCAGTCTGACCGGTTGTGGTCGGATCTTCCAAGTGATACTGAATCACAACGTAACCGAGGTTTTCGATTTCCGGCTGAATCATGGAGCCATAATAGCCCGTGGTATCGTACGGATACATGGCATAGGAACCACCGTGGTCGTTCTTACGGTCATCGTAGTCGTACCAGTAACCCATCGTGGAGTTGGGGCATTCGGTATAGTCGTACTTGCAGTCTCCACCAGTTTCAACCTGCTGGTCAGAACCGTCGAACCAAAGCGACGTATTAACAGTCTGAGCCATCGCGACGGATGCAACAGACGCAATTGCAGCGGCAAAGATTTTCTTTTTCATAGGATTCTCTCTCTTTACTTACCTTTCGATAAGTGGTTTTGGGGTTGTTTGTGCTCAAATATATATTCTTTTTTTTAAAAAAGAAGGGGATTAAATGTAAATTCACAAATGTTTGTGATATTTTACACTATTTTTTCTTTTTTACGGAATAATCCACTTCCGGACGAAGCTGCAAACCGATAGTCACCATAAGCGAAACGATATTTTCGTTATGGTCTTGGCTCAAATCGTAAACAGCGACTCCCGCCATACCATCGTCCTTTACCATGCCACAAATCGCTTTCATCGAGGGAATCCCGGTGAACACGATCGTTTCGGCATCGCTTACCGCCACTTCGGAAGCAGAAGATTCGTCAAAGGAAACCTTGTAGTCCGGAGCTTCGAACTTTTTCATGAGTTCCTTGTAAGGCAAGTAGCCTTCGTTGCCACTACCGGTACCCTGATGGGAAGAACCCAAGCCCGAAGCACCTGCAAAAGACTTTCCGTAAAGGGGAACAACCGGAATAATCTTATCCTTGGAAACGCCCTTGCCAGTAAGGCCGGCAACAGCGCCTTCAATATCTTGCTTAGACAGGTTCGGCTTCACCGAAGATTCGGATTCATTCATCTGGTCGCCTACCATGACCACCACGTAGTCAGCCTGGTTCAAGGCTTCGGAATAGGCATCCATAGAATTGCCATAAGCCAGCACAGAAACTTCCTTGGAAGAAAGCTTGGACTTAAGGGCGCTCACGGTTTTGCCGATCGATTCGGCATCTTCGGCGGTAGCGTTTTGCCAGTCGAGTTCGACACCGGCAAGATTGTACTTTTCAACCCATTCGGCAGCAGCTCCGCAAAAGGATTCAAGCTTGGAATCGTCTGCGGCAATTGCCTTTAGGTTTTCTTCGACTTCAAAGCCGCCCAAGGATACGATGAGCGAAACATTGTTCGCAGCAGCATTCTTCGCCAGTTCTTCGAATTGCGGAGCATCATTTTCGTCAGCAAACGCAAGGGAACCGTCTTCAGCCGGGGCTAAAGAAGCGTAGTGGATGTGCGTTACAAACTGGTAGCGGACATCTTTCGGATAGAACTGGCTATACTGTGCCCAGTAAGGATAATAGCCTACAACCCTGAAAGGAGCGGCAACCGCTGTCGCGACGAGGGCTGCAATGGCAAGCAAAAAAATCTTTTTCATAACGATTACCTCACTACGGATTTTCAATCAGGTAAATTTCCCAATCAGCTTCGTCCCTGCAATACAGGTCGGCAGAGAAATCCCACACGCGATCTTTGTTTGCGGCAGGAGCCACGGCGTTCGGACTGAGGGGAGCAATTATTGTTTTCTTTCCAGGAACAAGGGTGGAATCCACCTTGACGGAATCAAGCTTTTCGGTCGGAGGCGGCTTGATGGTATCCGTAATACTCAATGTAGGATCTTCTTTCATCTTTTGGCCACAAGCCATATTGGACACGCATGTATCACCGTTCGAAAGCAAGAACTTCCAGGTAGATTCTTCGGCTTCGATAATGCGAACCGTATCCTTGAACGTGTAGGTCCACTTATCCTTTGCCGGATCGGGAACGACCGTTACGTCAAGTTTTTTTGTTTTAACGGCAGGATCCTTAAAGTCAGTATTGCGGCACATACGATAGGGACGGCCTTCGTAGCGACCGGCATACAGGAACTGTTTTTCGATAAGGCTCGAATCAATCTCGATGGTCTTGATGAAAGCGAGATCCTGGGTTGCCGTAAAGCCAAAACGGTGGAAGTTCTTAAAGGCACTGCGATATTCCATAGCACGGGGGCCATTGATAGCATCAATCGCAGTGTCCCCCGTCACCGGGTCTACAATGAACATACCGTTAATAAGTGCGGAAAGTCCCGGCCACATTTCTTCGGAAAGTCCCGCATACTCCGTAAAGAGTGTCTTGACGGAAACTTCATCGTCGAAGAATACCGCGACTTCGGAGCTGTCGCTCATCGAAATCGTGTACTTGTTAGCCTTGAGCTTAACATTATTGGAATCCGTTGCTGTCAGCGGCTCCGGAGCCTTCTTCTCGGCCGTAGCAACCAGCAAAGAGTCAATCATCTTTTCACGAACGGCCTGCATATAGACTTCGTTAGAATCAGCAATGACCGCAATGATCTGGTACTTTGCCAAATCGGGATTCGCCTTGGAATATTCAGTCAAGGAAAAGTCATCGGGCCAGTTTTCGGAAATGGGAGCATCGATGCTGTCAGCAGAGCATGCGCCAAACACCATTGCCATGGCCAAACCCAAACCTAGTTTAAATTTCGTTTTCATATCCATCTCCTAGAACAAAACCGTAATGTTGCCCATGAGCAACAATTTGTCCAAGCTCAATTCAGAATCGACCATGGTCGAAACTTCGGGATTTTCTTCGCTTACAACGCTAGCCGAGTAATTCACCTTGTTCGTCAAGAGTCCTCCCTGCAGATCAAGTGTAGCACCTGCGCCAAGCTTGATCTGGAGGCCACCCATGGCAAGCATTTCGCTAGCATCCTTCACAATAACCGTTGCAGTCTCGTTCAGGGCAAGGCCGTTATCGCCAAATTCCTTCTTGAGCATCTGCACGCCACCAAGAACCGCAAACGGTCCCCAGACATCGGCCGTGAGACCGCCCACAATGCGCGAGGTCTTACGCTTGAGGTATTCGCTTTCTTCGGCACCTTCGTAAGATCCCTGAAGAATCAGGCGACGGTCAAGACCCAGCAGCGGAGCGGCGTTGAAACCAAGGCCCGCGCCAATGGTCGTGAAGGAGTTGTCAGAAGCGTCTGCATTATACTTTGAGAAACGGACATTCAAGGTCACGGCATCATTCCAGCCGACATTTGCATTCAGCGCAAAGCCCTTACGATCGGGGGTTGCAAGCCCCATGGGCATCGCCATATTCACAGACGGATCCACGAATTCAGCAGCGGCCAGGTATTCCATGTACTTGTAGGCGACAGCCTTGTAGCCGTTCTTGTAGAAATGGCCCAACTTGTAGTTGTTGTTCAGGCGGCCGAAGGTATAGTAGGAATCCAATCTCTTCGCTTCAGCGCTGCCCTGGTCAAGAATTGACGTACCTTCGTTCTTGCTCATCAAGTTCTGCTGTTGCAGTACGTTGGTGTTGTAAATGGAGAAGTACATATTTTCGAGGCTTCCATAACGGAAACGTTCCAGGACGGCTTCGTTCGAACCCGTGATAATCGCGTCTCCGTTCAGGATAGTGGTGTTCCCCACATAGTAGTTGGAAGCAGCCTGTTCGGACCAGAAGTCTTTATCGTTACTGACGTAGGTTCCCTTGACGTCGAACTTGATGCTTCCGATTTCACCGGCCACGTAAGGCGATACGTTGAAAGCAACACCCTTGCGTTCGTCGATTTCTTCCTTGTGCCAGTTGTATTCGGTCTTCTGGGACTTGATAAGGTAGAAAAGCGTATCGTAAGCGACAGCCCCCGTATCATCGCGGACGTAGCCGTTCTCGTCGAACTTTTCGTAACCCATGCCCCTTACGCTAAGAGTTTCAATCGTATCCTGAGTGTAGGCATCTTCGGTGTAGGTCCACTTGGATCCCGCAAATTCAGACTGGATACCCGCGTGAATGGCGCCATTCATGACCATATCCTTGGAATCGAAATTCAAGATTCCAGAATAGACCATGTTATCTTCGTAATACATCGCCGGAATGTGGGAGTCATCGCGAGAACGAGAGCTCTTTTCGCGGTCGAAGGTGTACACGTAATTACCACCCAAGGTAACTCCGAATGCTTCAACACCGGCATTTGCGCCAGCCATGTAGCGGTCGCTCCAGTCAAAGTCAAAGAACACTTCGTCATTCTTCTTGGCGATGTTACGGATACGAGCTCCGGTCATCTGCACGTAGATATTAGAAAGAGGGCCCATTTCGAAGCTATTGTACCTGAAGTTCAGGCCCTGCAGCAAGCGGTTGGAAGAAGTATCCAGGGAACGCAGGGCAAGCGCTTCGCTACGCTTTGCGGCAAAAATTTCCGGTTCCTGCAAGATTTCGGTCTGGGGAACATAAATCGTGAGCGGAGTGTAACCGACACGCATATAGCCCAAATTGAAATCTACATGCTTGTTGAGGATCTTACCATCGTAGCTGAACCAGTGACCAATAATCGGGTTGATCGGTTCTTCGTAAGCTTCTTGCCAATCCTTGTGCAGACGAAGTTCAACCTTAGCCTCGGTTTCTTCGCTCGGACGGGCACGTACCACCAGATTCACGTCGGTGTAGGCCTGATTTTCGCGGAAATCCTGCTGATCGAGCAACTGGTCGGAACTCAGCTTGGAAGAAAGGACGCCCGCCTTGGCCGTTCCGCCCAGACGAAGTCCCATCACAGAACTGTTGAGTGAATCGAGCGTTCCTACAAGGTTTTTCTGCTTTTCAACCAAGGTAGAGTCCGCAGCGCTTGCAAATGCCACAGCCCCGCAAAGGAGAAGCGAGATTCTGGAAGTCATCTTAAACATATCGTTATACCATTTCATCTTGCACCCCCCTTAGAAATTGACGTTCAAGACTGCTTGAACAACAGCCTGGGAGAATTTATGCTTGTATTCGGGAACAACAACCGCGCTGCCGTCCTCGTTCACCATCGGATTGCCTTCGGCATCGTTCACTGCGATTTCGGCGTAGTTCGGCATATTGGTTCCGACGATACCCGACGAGGTATTGTAGGTGTTTTCCGTAGTGATCCAACCGTAGTTCAAGGCAAGATACACGCCATCGCCCACGGTGTAGTCGAGGCCGACCATCCACTGCATCTGCTTTCCCTTGAGAAGCGGATTCACATAGCCCGGGGAAGCCATAGCAGAAGAAAGGGCATCGAGTTTCATGTCGATCATCTGAAGTCCTGCACTTAAGCCGAGGCGCGGCATATACTGGACATAAAGGCCCGCATTGATGAAGTCAAGGCTCAGTTCACCCTTGTCGGCAACCGGCATAATGGCCTTGGCCTCGTCTGTCAGTTCCTGAGTCTTCACGGAATGCTTGTAGCTCCCCGAAAGTTCGAGCGGGAGAGTAAAGCCGAGCATCTTGAAAACGTTCCACTTGAGGCCACCGCCATATTCCATGAATTCGGCTTCCTTAAAGGCAAAATTATCGCTCTTGTCCTGCTTAAGCATGGTGAAAAGGCCTCCCACTTCCACGAAGTCGTTGAAGCCCACCTTGAGGTCTGCCTTGGCACCGTTTCTGTTCGGTGTAGCAAGACCGTTCGGCAAGCTCATCTGAACAGCCGGATCAAGCATAGTGCTCATCAGGGCAAGTTCCTTGCGAGTGTACACCAGGTTACGCCAGGAATTCTTGACCATCGGAGCGATATTGTAGCTCTGGGTCTGACCCTTGATGGTGGGGTCATCGGTGTTGGCAAGCTGGGTCGATACCGGAGTGAATTTCGGGTCAAAGTAGTAGAGAGCTCCGAAAGTGGAGTACAAGGGGGAA
>Ga0310695_10006566_pt1 | contig 19146 bp, 11 predicted proteins | sample RumenRJG_04DNA_FD_203882 | JGI IMG/M metagenome (GOLD analysis project Ga0310695, IMG submission 203882) | Bovine rumen microbial communities from Lethbridge, Alberta, Canada - RJG_04 (v2) (version 2) | ecosystem: Host-associated > Mammals > Digestive system > Stomach > Rumen | place: Canada...
CGATGGCGCCGCTCACACTGGGATAGAAGTAACTCCAGTTCTCCTTGGGCAGGGTCGAATCCCAGTCGTTACGGCCGGTAACGGTCAGGAAGATGGCGTTGCGCCAGTCGATGCGGAACTCACCGAAAAGTGAAGCCAATCGCCTACGGCTCGTACTATGACTAAACTTTTTGTCGGCATCACTGGCATTGTTGTAGCTATAGAATTCAGGAACAGCGAAATTCCAAGCCGACTCATAGTCGCGACGGGTCTTGAAGTACTCGGTCGAACCACCCAACATCAGGTTGATGTTGAACTCACCGAACTGCTTGTTCCAGTTCGACATCAGGTTGTTGCTCAGGTAGCGATACTTGTACATGTTGTCGCTCAACATACCCTTCTGCCAGATCTGCTTGATAGCGCCACCAGGAGCAATCGTATTGTGACTTTGGGTGGTATAACTGTCGACACCCATGCGGTAACTCAGCCACCACCAGTCGAATAGATCCCACTTCACGTTGAAGTTGCCGGTGAAACGCTCGGTATCATCGGTCATCTTGTTCTTGTTGACAATCCAGTAGGGGTTGTCGCGCTCCTCCCAAGGCTGGAACTGGTCACCGAACAGGCGGAAACGCGTGCCGTCCTCGTTGAGGTAGTGACGCATGTCATCGCTGGGAGCCCAGTTGTAGGCTGCATAGAGGGCACCAGTACCACTGGAACCATACAGAGCGGCACCAGTCAGGGTCTTCACGGTGCGGGCATCACTGTAAGCGGCGTTGGCGCCGAAGGTGAAGCGGCCCACCTTCTGCTCACCGTTGAAGCGGAAGGTCGTCTTGGTGTAGCCCGTGGTGGGAACGATACCGTCCTGATCGTAGAATGAACCGCTCAGGAAGAAGTTGTTGTTCTTGGTACCACCGCTAACGCTCAGGTTGGTATCCCAAATGACACCGGTCTCAAAGAAGTTCTTCAGGTTGTCATAGGTTTGTAGGCCAGGTACCTTAGGACCCCATGAGTTGTAACTGTCGTTCTTGATGTCAAGACCAGTCCACACACTCTTACCTTCAGCATCCTTCTCGTACATGTCAGTCATGTAACCGCGGGTGTACTCATTCTGGGTCTTGGGCAGATTTGCAACGGTCGAGACAATCATCTTACCTGAGAAGCTGACCTCAGAATGGCCTTCCTTACCCTTCTTAGTAGTAATGATTACAACACCGTTGGCAGCACGCGAACCGTAGAGTGCGGAAGCGGCGGGACCTTTCAGTACCGACATATTGTCGATATCCTCGGGGTTGATATCCATCACACGGTTGGAAGAGGTGGTGGCGCTGTTCATCATACCGTCGAATGCCGAGTTACCCACAACACCTGCCGAGTTGTCATAGATGACACCATCCACAACGAACAACGGCTGGTTGTCATAATTCTCACTGACCGAAGTTCCACCACGGAGCACGATGTGTGCGCCCGAACCGGCGGCACCAGACGACTGGGTGATGTTCACACCAGCAATCTTACCTGACAGCGAGTTGATGGCGTTAGCGCTCTTGTTGCGCATCAGCTCCTCGGCCTTCAGGTCGTCGACTGCATAACCCAGCGACTTCTTGTCCTTGCGGATACCGAGTGCGGTTACAACAACCTCGTCGAGGACTTGGTCATTGGCCTGCATGTTGATGTCCATGGCACCGCTGCCCACGGTAACCTCCATGGGTTTGCTGCCAATGTAGGACACAACGAGCACATCACCACGGTTGGCGACGATTGAATACCTGCCGTCTACATCGGTAGCGGTACCGCGGTTGGTACCCTTGACCTTGACGGTCGCGCCGATGAGGGGCTCACCTTGGGCGTCGCGTATGACGCCAGAGACTTTGTTGGCCTGGGCCTGGGCTGTGAAACCCGTGCTGGGAAGCGATGTCATCCCAGCCGGTGCTCCGCAGGCAATTGCCAGCGCGGCCAACAGTGCTAATTGTTTTTTCATACGCACTTACTTTTAAATTTTTAAAAATTTGAAATTAAATGACTATCATAATTTTTGTCTCTAAGTTCTAAACATTCAATGGTTCACATGGTTCTTAGATATCATTGCCTAAAGATGCCGAAAATCGACAATCAAGTAGGCAAATTTGCAAACAAAAATTCACATGACAAAAAAATTAAGGAAAAAAATCTATTCAAATAACCGAAAACAGTAGTTTAAAGACCTCCATTTTGGGATTATGTACGATTTTTTGTGGTTTTTAACATTTGTATTTGTAAAATGGCTCCGTTTTTTTGGCTATTTCAAAAAAAATATAGAATTTTGCACTTTGTTAAAAAATTATAAGATGCGTTACATGCGCATTGCGGCAAAACAAGTCAAGTATAAACTGAATTAACTAACAATATTAACAATTTATCAATCGTGCTTATGAAAAGACATTTAGCTCTTTTGGGCGCACTGTTAATGCTCTGCGGCACTGGCTATAGTAGTCAGGCCCAGGCAGCACCCGCGCCCCAGGTGTCGGCTAACTCCGCCACCAGCATTGTGACAGGCCGCGTTGTCGATGAGCAGGGTGAACCCGTCATCGGCGCCAGCATTGTCGAAGTAGGAACGACCCGCGGCACAACAACCGATGTGGACGGAAACTTCTCGTTCAAGGCAAGCCCTAACGCCAAGTTGCAGGTTTCCTTCATCGGCTACAAGACCCAGGAGTTGCGTGCCAGCAACGGCATGCGCGTCATCCTTGCCGAGGATAACGCCAAGCTCGACGAGGTCGTTGTCGTGGGTTACGGTACGCAGCGCAAGGCCAACCTGACCGGTGCTGTGAGCACCGTCGATGTTGACAAGGTGCTCGGTTCCAAGTCCGAGACCGATGTCCGCAAGTCGCTGCAGGGAACCGTCCCCGGCTTGACGATTTTGAACGCCAACGGTGACATCAGCGCCGACCCGTCAATCGTCATCCGTGGTATCGGTACCCTGTCCAACAGCGGTGTTTCCACACCGTTGTACATCGTTGACGGTGTGCCCGTTGAGTCGCTGGGTGACCTGAACCCCGCCGACATCGAGAACATCAGCGTCTTGAAGGATGCTGCTTCGACCTCGATCTACGGTACCCGTGCAGCCTTTGGCGTTGTCCTGATTACCACCAGGACCGCCCATGTCAAGGACAATGTGAGGGTAAGTTACAACAACAACTTCGCTTGGAGCCAGGCAACCACCTTGCCCGACTATCCCAATGTTCCCACCCAGGTGAGCGCACTGAACGATGTGAACCACCGCATGGGCGTTGCATCGGAGCTCTTCGGTATGTACATGGACAGCGAGGCCTTCCAGAACGGTATCAACAACTGGATCAAGAAGCATGGCGACATCAAGGACAAATATCGTCAGATGGTCTATGGTGACGACTATGATGAGAACGGTTACTATGCCAACTGGGATGTGCCCGGCATCATGTTCAACAACCACGCTCCCAGCCAGAGCCACACCCTGAGTGTAACCGGTAACTCGGGCCGCATCAACTTCTACACCTCGGTTGGTTACAACCAGAAGCAGTCGCTGATGAACTTCAACCCCGACAAGTTCCGCAAGTACAATGTTACTTCCAATGTGTCGGTTCGTGCTACCGACTGGTTGGAGGTCGGCACCCGTATCAGCTATGTTGATCGTACCTATGAGACCCCCTACAAGCGTGGTGCCGGTACCTACCAGTACCTGTGGCGCTGGGGTTCGTTCTTCGGCCCCTACGGCTACTTTGTAGATCCTAACGACGGCAAGCAGTATGACGCTCGCACCATGATCGGTGGCCGCAACACCGGTGGTGATTGCTACTACAAGATGAACAACCTGAGTCTGGGCGCATTCGCCAAGATTGACTTCGGTTACGGTCTGAGCTTCAATGCCGACTACACCTTTATCCAGCGTAACACCCGCTACAAGGGCGTCGGTCTCCCCTCGGTTGTTTACAACACTTGGGGTCTGAACCCCCAGGGTCCCGTGGACATCACCGGCTCGACCTTCATCGAGACCGACCGCAGCAACCGTTACAACCATGTGGCTAACGGTTACTTCGACTGGCACCGCTCCATCAACGACGCCCACAACTTCAACCTGAAGTTGGGTGCCAATGTGGACAAGTATGAGTATGAGTACCTCTACTACGAGCGTCACGGCATTCAGGACCTGAACATGCCTGAGCTGGCTCTCTCCAACGAGGATTACAGCTACAGCCACGCCCACACCCACTGGGGTTCGGCAGGCTTCTTCGGCCGTATCAACTATGACTACAAGGGCATCTTCCTGCTCGAGTTGAACGGCCGCTACGACGGTTCGAGCAAGTTCCCCAAGAAGGATCAGTGGGCATTCTTCCCCTCGGCATCTATCGGCTGGCGCATCAGCGAGATGAAGTTCTGGGAGCCCATCAAGGACGCCATCAGCAATGCCAAGATCCGTGCATCTTATGGTGTGATCGGTAACCAGGAGATCGGTTCCAACATGTTCCTCGAGACCATGGCCAAGCAGACCAACGCTGTGAACTGGATTGGCAACGGCAACTCCAAGTATGACTACTTCTCGGCTCCCAAACTGGTTTCCGAGTCCCTGACCTGGGAGAAGATCCACACCACCAATGTCGGTCTTGACCTGGCCTTCTTCAACGGCCACCTGAATGTGACCGCCGACTGGTATCAGCGTGACACCAAGGACATGCTCGCTCCCGGTAAGGCTATGCCTTCAGTACTGGGTGCTAGCGCCGCATGGGAGAACGCAGGTTCGATGCGCACCCGTGGTTGGGAACTCGCTGTTGACTACCGCAACCGCATCGGTGCTGTTGACTTCTATGTTACTGCCATCGTCAATGACTACAAGACCAAGGTGACCACTTGGGACAGCAACAACATGATCAACACCAACTACTCCGGCAAGGAGTATGGCGAGATCTGGGGCTTCGAGACCGACCGCTACTTCGACTTCAACGACTTCAACGCCGACGGCACCTATGCCAACGGTGTTGCTAGCCAGACCAAGCTGCAGTCCAACGGCTTCGTTTACGGCCCTGGTGACATCAAGTTCAAGGACCTGAACGGTGACGGTGTCATCGACTGGGGTAAGGGTACTCCCGAGGACCACGGTGACCTGAAGCGCATCGGTAACTTCACCCCGCGCTATCAGTACTCGCTGCGTCTGGGCGCTGCCTGGAAGGGCTTCGATGTTGACTTCTACCTGCAGGGCGTGGGCAAGCGCGACATGTGGACCCAGTCTGCATTCGTCATGCCGTTCATGCGTGGTGCCGACGCTATCTACACCAACCAGACTGACTATGTTACCGAGGCCGACTATGCCAACGGCATTATCGACCAGGGCGCCGAGTTCCCCCGCATGTGGGCTGGTGGCGCTGGCCGTGGTACCGCTTCGAGCGACATCCTCGATCTGGGTAAGTTCAACTTCTATCCCCAGACCAAGTATCTGGTGAACATGAGCTACCTGCGCATGAAGAACATCACCGTGGGTTACACGCTGCCTCAGCACTTGACCCGCAAGGCTCTCATCGAGAAACTGCGCATCTACGCTTCGACCGACAACCTGTTCGACATCATCAACCACAGCAACGGTACCGGTCTCGATCCCGAGATCAACACCGGTGTGGGTAGCTATGGTAACGCCGTTTGGGGCCGTACCGATCCCATCATGCGTACCTACAGCGTGGGTCTGCAACTGACCTTCGGCAGCAACAGCCGCACCGCCGTTGTCGGCAATGTTGACAATAGCGCCCTGAACGCTCAGATCAATGACCTGCGCGCACAGCTCGCCGATGCCGAGAACAACTACAACAACCGTCTGGCCGACCTGCAGAACCAGCTCAACGCTGCCAACAACCGCAACGCTCAGCTCCAGCGTGACCTGAACGACTGCCAGAAGAGCAAGGGCAACATGATCGACAAGTCGCTGCAGTACATGACCATCCTCGTTCACTTCCCCGTGAACAAGACCGCCGTCGGTACCGACCAGCAGCCCAATGTGGAGCGCATCGCCGCTTACATGAAGAGCCATCCCGAGGCAACCTGCACCATCAACGGTTATGCCTCCAAGGACGGTCCTGCCGACCACAACATCGACCTCGCTAACGGCCGTGCCGCCAGCGTGAAGGATATGCTCGTCAAGAAGTATGGTATCGATGCCAAGCGCATCAACGCCAAGGGCCAGGGCATCAGCAACATGTTTGATGAACTGAGCTGGAACCGCGTTTCCATCTGTGAGATCATCGTGAAGTAAGTTTAAACTAGGGACTAGAAACTAAAAACTAGAAACTAATAAAAACAGATATAATTATGAAACTTTTCAAATCAATTATACTGGCTGGCCTGGGTGTTTTCATGCTCTCGTTGGTTTCGTGCGATGATATCCTCGACACCGAACCCTATGATCAGTTTACCAAGGACAACTATTTTACCAGTGAGACCAATGTTCAGTTGTTCGCCAACTACTTCTACAACACCTTCACGGGGTACGGTAGCGGTAGCGGTGACTACTACTTCAACACGCTGAACGACGACCAGGCCTCGACCGGTATCACCAAGTGGACCTATATGAATGTTCCCGGTAGCGCTGGCGCTTGGAACACCCCCTATGTGGAGATTCGTCGTGCCAACACCCTTATCGCTGCTGTTCCCAATGTCGCTTCAATGAGCGATGCCAAGAAAGCCAACTGGCTGGGCATCGGCCGCCTGTACCGTGCATGGCAGCACTACAAGGTTGTCCGCAACTATGGTGACTGCTACTGGGTAGAAAAAGAGCTCGATCCCAGTGACACCGAGATCCTGTACGGTCCCCGTCAGCCCCGCAACGATGTGATGGACAAGGTGCTTGAGGACTTGAACTTCGCTTGCGCCAACATCACCGACAACGACAACTCCCGCACCGCGTTCAACAAGTGGGTTGCCCTAGCCATGAAGGCCGAGGTTTGCCTCTATGAGGGCGACTACAGCAAGTATGTGACCAAGAACAACGAGCGTGCCGCCCGTTACCTCAACGAGGCCAAGAACGCTTGCTTGGAAATCATGAACTCGGGCAAGTTCAGCCTGAACAGCAACTACCAGGCCAACTTCAACTCGCTTGACCTGGCCGATAACCCCGAGATGATCATGTACAAGAAGTACATCCAGAGCACCTTTGCCCATGGTACTATCGACTACACCTGCGGTTCTACCCAGGTTAACGGTATGACCAAGGATGCCTTCGACAGTTACCTGTTCCGTGATGGTAAGCCCCTGGCTACCACCAGCCTGAACAAGACTGACCACGGTACCGTGGTTGTCCTCGACGACAACTCGGGCCTGGGCGAGGCTCCACACATCGACATCAGCAATGTGCTGGCCAACCGCGACCCGCGCCTGAGCGCACAGGTGGACAAGATCCTCCAGTTCCCCGGTTGTGGTTACGCCCGCTTCGGTGGTGCCCAGTCGACCGCTTCGACGGGCTATGGTGTGTTCCTGTTTGATACCAACCTGATCGACAACACCAACCGTCAGAGCACCTATGGTAACTGGACCGATGCCCCCATCTTCTGGTATGCCGAGATCCTGCTGAACTATGCCGAGGCTTGCGCCGAGCTGGGTAACATCACCCAGAGCGACCTCGACAAGTCCATCAACCTGCTGCGTGACCGCGTGGGCATGCCCCACCTGATGACCAGTGTTGAGGCAGATCCCGCCAACAACATGGGTGTTAGCCCCATCATTTGGGAAGTTCGCCGTGAGCGCCGCGTCGAGATGATGTACTGCATGAACGACCGCTACTGGTCGCTGGTGCGCTGGAACCAGCTCTCGCTGCTCGACACCGACAACAATCCCAACCTGTGCCGTGGTGCCTATGTTGCTGGATTTGATGCCATCAGCCTCGGTGAAATCAATGTTGATGCCGACGGTTACATCAACTGCTCCAACAACGGTGCTCCCCGCAAGTGGGATCCCAAGTACAACCTGCTCCCCATTCCCGACGATCAGCGCAACCTGAATCCCGAGATTGGCCAGAACCCCGGTTGGTAAATCACTTGACCATCGACCCTTGAATGGGTCTCCATAACAACGGCTGCCGCCGCGACACTCAACAGTCGCGGCGGCAGTGTTTTTCTAGACTATCTAGATTTTCTAGATGCTCTAGATTTTCTATGTTACTGGTAGTCCCTGATGCGCACGTCGATGCCGCTGCCCTCCAGGAGCTTCACCACTTGCTGGATGTCGGTCTGGCCGTAGTGGTAGGGGAAAAGCACGGTGGGCTGGATCATCGTGGCGGCATGGGCACACTGCTCGGGCGTCATCGTGTAGGGCAGGTTGCAGGGCAGGAAGGCCACATCGATGTCCTTGATGTCGGCCATCTCGGGGATGTCCTCGGTGTCTCCGGCGATGTAGATGCGCATGCCCTCGACGGTCAGCACAAAGCCGTTGTCGCGGCCCTTGGGGTGGAACTGCAGTTTGTCCGGCGAGTTGTTATAGGCGGGCACGGCGTCCACGGTCCAGCCCTCGGCCAGGGTGCGGCTGTCACCGTTGGCCATCACATCGCCCTTGCCGCCCAGCAGGTCGTGGCAGCGGGCATTGGTGATGAGCACGGTACCCTGTTTGGTCAACTGGCTGATCGCCACCGAGTCCAGGTGGTCAAAGTGCTCGTGCGTCACCAGGATATAATCGGCCTTGGGCAGGGTAGAGTAGTCGGTCTCGGGCTTGACTGCCGTGGTCACCGGGTCCACATAAATCCACTTGTCGCCCACCTGCATGCGCACGCTGCCGTGCTTGATGCAGTACATCTTCACCGTAGTGCCGCTCTGGGTCTTGAACACATCACAGCCAGGCTCCACATTGTCGTTACTCTCGTGCGCCGTGCACCCGCACATGGCGCCAATAATCATCATTGCCATAACTAAAAGATTTGTTTTCATTGCTTGCTGAATTATCATGTTTCGGGACGATAAAGGTACGCCAATAATCGGTAACACCCGCCTTTTTTTGCCCAAAAAAAGCCGATTTCATCGAATTTTTCACCCAAAACCGATATGACACCACCAGAGCGGGCAGCACCAATCAGTGGACACTGAGAAAGAGTAAAATCACATTATTATCAAAAAACCACGGGATTTCATGATTTTTTTTGTACCTTTGCGGCTATAATTTTCAGCGACTATGAAAAGGAACGATGAACTCAAGGTATTCTGCAAGAACACCAACGAGTATATAGACATCGATGGCGGTGACACGCTATACGAACTCTATGACACCATCAAGGGCCGCTTGAGCCTGAAGGGTGAAGCCGTTTGTGTGCTGGTAAACAACAAAGTAGAAGACCTGCATTACCCCGTCTTTTCACCTAAACACATTGAGTTTCTCGACATCACTTCCAACGCGGGCTACCGCGTGCTGACACGGTCACTGTGCATGGTCCTCTACAAAGCCCTGAACGACCTGTATCCCGGCAAGCGCCTGTGTATCCAGCACAGCATCAGCAACGGACATTATTGCCAAATCAAGCATGAGGTGGAATTCCTCACGCCCGAAATCATCGCACAACTCAAGCAGCGCATGGAAGAAATCATCGCTGACGATATCCCGTTTGTGCGCCGCGAGCGCTTGACGACCGATGTCATCGAGATGTTCCGCAAGCAGGGGCTGAAGGACAAGGTGCGACTGCTGGAAAGCATCAACCAACTCTACACGGTATACTACAAACTGGGCGATATCATCGACAGTTTCTACGGGCCGCTGGTGGCTTCGACAGGTATGCTCAAGGTGTTTGACCTGCTACCCTACGAGCGGGGAATGCTCCTGCTGGGGCCTGACCGCACTCAACTGGACAAGGTAGTGGATTGGGAACCTCAACCCAAACTGTTCCAAGCGTTTACCGACTACATCAACTTCAACAAAATCATCCGTCTGGGTGATGTGGGCGAACTCAATCGGGCCATCAAGGCCGGCTATGCCCCGCTGCTGATCAATGTCGTTGAAGCACTGCACAACAAGTATTTCATCCAGATTGCCGATGAAATCACACGCCGCTACCACAAGGGTGGGGCACGCGTGGTGCTCATTGCGGGACCGTCATCAAGCGGCAAGACCACTTCGTCAAAGCGCCTGGCCATCCAACTGCTGACCAACTGCATCGTGCCCAAGGTCGTCGAACTCGACAACTACTTCGTGAACCGCGACCGCACGCCGCGCGACGAAACCGGTGACTACGACTACGAGTCACTCTACTCGCTTGACCTTGAACAGTTTAATAAAGATGTTACCGACCTGCTTGCTGGCAAGGAAGTGGCTATGCCCACCTACAACTTCAAAAAGGGCGAGCGCGAATATCTGGGTAATACCCTGAAACTCGAGGACGGCGACATCCTGCTATTGGAGGGCATCCACGGGCTGAATCCCGAACTGACGCGCCAGATTCCCGATGAGCAGAAGTTCCGCGTGTTTGTCTCGGCATTGACCACACTGAACATCGATGACCACAACTGGATCGGCACCTATGACAACCGGCTGCTGCGCCGCATCATCCGCGACCACCAGTACCGCGGCAGCAACGCACAGCAGACCATCCAGCGATGGGCCAGCGTGCGACGCGGCGAGGACAAATGGATCATGCCTTTCCACGAGAATGCCGATGCCATGTTCAATTCTTCGCTGCTCTTTGAACTGGCGGCGATGAAAAACTACGCGCTGCCGGTCCTGCAGCAGGTTCCCAGCAGCGCCCCCGAATATGCTGTGGCAACTCGACTGATAAAATTCTTGAGTTACTTCGAGCCCCTGGATGTGAAAGATATCCCCAGCACGAGTTTGCTGCGCGAATTCTTGGGAGGCAGCAGTTTCCACTACTAACGAATCAACTGGGTCCTATTGCGGTGTGCAATAGGGCCCAATTCTTTTATATAAAAACAGAATTTTATTACTCAACACATAACAACAATGACTAACTACTTAGAAAACCTGGAGCAACAGAATGCAGGCACCAAAAGAATGTCACTGGAGGAGTTCTGCGGCGACATCAGGCGACTAGAGTCACAGGGGCTGAACGGCATCGCTCTCTTTAACGAGGTGATTTCCAAAGGTCTTGCTCCTGACCTTATCGCCGAAGACGAGGTGCAGCACAGCCGACGCCTGGAGCGCATCACGACCGAAATCACGCGCCGTTTCCGCCAGGAAGGCATGCGCATGGTTCTGGTAGCCGGCCCGTCCTGTTCGGGTAAGACCACGACATCGAGATTCCTCACACACATGCTGCGTGACAATGGCATCCAGCCTTGCGTCGTTTCGCTCGACAACTATTTCCTTAACCTGGACAAGCGCCCCCTCGACCCCAATGGTAATATCGACTATGAATCATTCTATGGACTGGATCTGAAGCAGTTGGGACGCGATGTGGCCAGTCTGCTGGCTGGCGATCAAGTGTCGATGCCCACCTATGACTATGTCAAGGGTGAGCGCACCTACCAGGGCAACACGCTCAAACTCGAGAGCAACAGCCTGCTGTTCCTCGAAGGACTGCACGCGCTCAATCCACTGCTCGTGCCCGACATCCCTGAAGAACAGAAATTCCGGCTCTTTGTCACCGCCCAGGCTACGGTCTATTATGGCGAGAAAGCTGGACTCGACGAGCATGACAACCGACTGCTGCGACGCATCTACAGGGACTATAACAGCCGAGGTGCCAGTGCTTTGCAGACCTTGCAATGGTGGCCGGGAGTCTTGCGCGGCGAGAACCTCTGGATCCTCCCCTTTGCAAGCCATGCCGATGCCTGGTTCAACACCTCGATGGTGTTTGAATTCTCGGCCATCAAGTCGCGCGTGTCACAGTTGCTGCAGGAAGTACCCGAGAGTGAGCCCGTTGAGTTCAAGATTGCTAAACGGCTTTCCTGCATTCTCGACCGCATCGCCCCGCTCACACAGGAAGACTTCGCCGCCATCGCGCCCAAGCGGCGCTTCCTACTCAGCAACGAGGGAAAATAAAAGACAACAACTGGCTGTATAACAACAATCTAGAAGAACTAGACAGTCTAGAAAATCTAGAGCAACCGGCTAGGGATAACAAAAAAAAGTGGCATGAGCCACTTTTTTGTTATTGGATGATAGGGCAGTTGCCTTTTTATTCTTCATCCGGGTCACTCACGACCTGGAAGTCATTGTTCTCATCCTCGTAGTCGCTTTCCCAGTATTCCTCGCTCCATTGCTTGCCGCCCGAATCCACCATCTTGCCGCCGGCATCGGGTGCCTCGTCCTCAAGGTCATCGGCGCCAAAGATGAAGTTGTCCTCGGCTTGTTCACGATGGCGTGCATCCAGGTCGCGTTGAGTGGGCGTCTCGGGAATGCGGTTGCGCTCGTCGTTGATGGTGCGCCACAACAGGTCTTTCAGCTCAGTAAGTCCCATCTGAGCAACACTGGAGATAAACACACAGGGGATATCATCAGGCACCTCGGGGCGCATCTGATCGATCAGTTCCTCGTCGAGCATGTCACACTTGGTGATGGCAAGCACACGCGGTTTTTCCACTAGGTCAGGGTTGAAAGTTTCCAGTTCATGGCACAGGATGCCGTACTCCTTGCGGATATCGTCGCTGTCGGCAGGCACCATGAACAGCAGCACCGCGTTGCGCTCGATGTGGCGCAGGAAGCGCAGGCCCAGGCCGCGGCCCTCACTGGCTCCCTCGATGATGCCGGGGATGTCGGCCATGACAAAGGACTGCTGCCCGCGATAGGACACGATGCCCAAGTTAGGCTCCAGCGTCGTGAACGGGTAGTTGGCAATCTTGGGCTTGGCAGCACTGATAACGCTCAACAATGTGGATTTACCCGCATTGGGGAAGCCCACAAGACCCACATCGGCAAGCAGTTTTAGTTCCAGGATGACAGCCTTTTCCACGCCTTTCTCGCCAGGTTGTGCAAAACGCGGGGTCTGGCGCGTCGCCGTCTTGAAGTGCTGATTACCCAGACCGCCACGGCCGCCGCGCAACAGGCGCACGACCTGCCCGTCCTCGGTAACATCACACAGGAACTGGCCCGTCTCGGCATCATACACCGCCGTGCCGCATGGCACCTCGATGGTGCGGTCCTCGCCGTCCTTGCCCGTGCACTGGTTCTCACCGCCCGACTGGCCGTCGGTAGCGAACACATGGCGCTGGTACTTCAGGTGGATGAGCGTCCACAGGTTGCGATTTCCTTTCAGGAAGATGTGGCCGCCACGGCCACCGTCACCGCCGTCAGGACCGCCCTTGGGGACATACTTGGCACGGTGCAGGTGTGCCGAACCGGCGCCGCCCTTGCCGCTGCGGCACAGTATCTTCACATAGTCGATAAAATTGCTCTCTGCCATAGGTATCTCGATTGCTTTGAATAAAACTGGGGCATATCGGCCGATGCGGCCAGCACCCCTTTGTGCCGGCTAGCACAATTATTGGGTGCAAATTTACAGAAATTTATCGGAATTCTATGTAAATTTGCGCTCACAAAACGATAACAACAAGATTATGATACTTGATTCCATCACTTGGACTGCTAGCCCTGAACTGTTTAGTGCGGGTGGCATTACCGTGCGCTGGTACGGCCTGATGTTTGCCATCGGCTTCCTCGTGGGCTATGAGATTGTTAGCCGCATCTTCCGCCACGAGGGCGCTCGCGAGAGTTGGGTAGGCAGCCTGTTCGTCTATGTCGTCCTCGCCACCATTCTCGGAGCACGACTGGGACATGTCTTCTTCTATGACTGGGATTACTACAGCCAGCACCTGGGCGATATCCCCAAAATCTGGGAAGGAGGACTCGCCAGCCATGGCGGCACCCTGGGCATCATCATCGCCGTCTGGCTCTACAGCCGACTGGTTACCCACAAGCCCATACTATGGACCCTAGACCGCCTCGCAGTGCCCGTGGGACTGGTCGCCGCCCTCATCCGCATCGGCAACCTGATGAACCACGAGATTTACGGCAGCGAGACCACGATGCCGTGGGGTTTCCGGTTTGTGACCAATGTAGGACAATGGATGCAGGGCGCCGAACCTGTATTCTCGGCACCCAGCCACCCAACACAAATCTATGAGGCCGCATGCTACCTGATTATCTTTGCCGTGTGCATGCTCATGTACTGGCGATGGCGCGCTCAGGAGCGTGAAGGACTCATCCTTGGAGTGTTCATGCTAGGCATCTTTGTACCCCGTTTCTTCATCGAGTTCATCAAGAATGTGCAGGAAGACTGGGAAATCGCCATGCGTGCCGACTGGGGTATCGACCAGGGCCAGTTGCTGAGCATCCCCTTCATCATCCTGGGCATCTTCCTCATCATCAGGGCTATGCGGCGCCCGCGCGTGCCACTGGAGTACCCCAATAAGTTTGCTGACGAGAAAACCGACAAATAATAACCTAATACTATATCACTCATGAGAAGAACTCTCCACTATTTCATTACCATAATGGCAGCACTATTGATGTGCTCCTGTACCAACAAAGCCACCAGGGAAACAATGGAATCCGACACCACCACCGCTGCAAGCCAAACCGTGATAGTTGACGATACCACCGTCGACGGGCTCATCGTCTATTATCCCCAGTTCAGCCGCATCGATCTCGTGTGCGAGCAGATGCCCTCACAGCAGGACACCAGTGTCATCTTCTGTGCCGAGGCGGCCTTTACCCACGAAATCCTCGATGAATTCGCCCACAGCAACATCGACGGCGACCATGTGAGTGCCGGCAAGCGCTACAAGGGTGCCAAGTGCGAGGACAACAGCGGTGCCTTTGCCTGGTTCGGCGACACGACATGGGAATTCATCAACGGTGAATACAGCGAACTGCTCGACAGCGTGGCGGCAGCCGGCGGTATGGGATTCGGCCAAGCCATCATCATCCACGATGGCGAGAGCATACGCCCGCTGTGGCGCGAGAAATATGATGACAAGACCACCCACTACCGCGCCCTGTGCGAGAAAGACCGCCGCCTGTGCATCGTCGACAGCCGCGACGAGGTGAGTTATGAGAAATTTGTGTCGATGCTGGAGCAGTTCTCACCGCGCCACGCCCTGTACATGGACATGGGTGCCGGCTGGAACCACTCGTGGTGGCGCGACGAGACTGGCAAGGTGCACGAGATTCATCCCGTAGCCGAAAAATCGCGCTACTGTACCAACTGGATCACCTTCTACAAATAACCATTACCTGATATACCTCACGCGAAGCCGCTAAGATAATTATAAACTTAGCGGCTTCGCGACTTAGCGTGAAAGTTTTTTCCGCTATTGTTGAGGAATGGCGGTGCGGATGTGGATGTCGCTCTGCGGGAAGGGTATCTCAATGCCGTTCTCATTGAGCACGCTGTAGATGTTCTCCTTGATGCGGGCGATGTCGGCCACCTGTGACGACACGCGCACCCACACAACCACCAGCAAGTCAACGCTGCTCTCGCCGAAGTTCTGGAACAGCACCTGCACGCCCTTCTTCGGGTCATAGCAGTCGAGATGGCTGATGCGCTCGATAATCATCTCGCGCACGGCATCTATTTTGCTGCCATAGGCCACACCGACGGTAATCTTGGCCATCTCGTAGCCGTGGTTGCGGGTCATGTTCTTGAAATTCTTGGTAAACAACTGGCTGTTGAGAAAGGCGATGACCGAGCCGTCGACGGTCTCGACCAGGGTGCTCTGGTAGTTGATGTTGCTGACCTTGCCGCGCACGCCGTCACACTCGATGACATCACCAATCTTGACACGGCCATTCATCAGCGACAGGCCATAGAACAGGTTCTCCAGCGTGTCCTTCATCGCGAAGCCGATACCGGTCGAGAGGCCCGTGAGGATGAAGGTGATGCCAGTGCGGCTGACATGGAGCGTCACGAGCACGAGATAGATGTAGATGCCCCAGCCGATGTACTTGATGATGTTCATCGACAAGGTCACGGCCTTAGAAGCGGCCTTGACCTTGGCCTTGGCGGTCGGGTCATCCTGAATGACGGTCTCGATGTCGATCTGCTCATCATCGGCAACATCATTCTCACGCTCATAGAGCGAGATGGCACGCGACTCGGCACGGTTCTGCTTCCACAACTGGTAACCCTGGATAAACAGGTAGATGATGTAGTGGAACACAAATGCCAGGGCCACGCAGAACAAGAGCCGGTCGAGCGACAGCACGATGAGACCCGGCTGATCGACAAACTTGTAGCGGAAGATGCGCTCGCACCACTGCGTGAGGTCAAACACCTGGGCGGCCCAGTAAATCGAGAGGGCAACGCTCAGGGTAGCGGCAATGGGGATAATCATCTTGTAGACCGCGTCATAGAACCATGTGCGTCTCACATCGGCATCGGCAGGGATGTACTTGTTCTCGTAGGAGTGCAGCAGGTCATAGATGACCGTGATGGTCTGAATCATCGTCAACAACATGATCCACCAGATGAGCACCTGAACGCTCATGAGCGTGTAGCCCATCCACGACATCACACAGGACACCGCCAGCACGATTAACGAGATCCATGAGTAGAACACATCGCTGCGAGGAACATCGCTGCTGTGGCGACGGTTGACAATCCATTGCCAGATGGTGCATCCCAGCAGCAGGATAGGGAAGACCAGATTGACGATGGTGCTGGGCAGGAACACGATGCGGAAAAAGAAAACGACAAACCCGATGACCAGCACGGGCACATAGAGTTTGGTGCCGCTCTTGACCGCGTTGCCGTCCATGCGGATGATAATCGACAGCATGATGACGGCGATGAGCCAGGCATACTCGCTCAAGAGCATGGTGGCCATAATCATGAAATTCTGGTCGGTCAACACATTGCTGATAATCAATGTGGCAATGCCAAACACCGCTGCCGCGGCACACATGACAATGCAAGACCGCTTCTTGCGGAAGGATGGCGTGATAAACCGCTTGGGCACGGCAAAGCGTATGATGAGCCAGCTCAGCAGCAGGGCACCCAGGATATAGATGGCCATGAAAATGAACAGGAAACCGATAATGCCGCCACGCCACTCGCTGCGTGTCTTGCGTGCTGGCAGATACTTCTCCGAGAAGTCATCCTTGCTGGATTTCCAATAATAGTCAAAACGGCTCAAAATCTTAAAAAAACTCTGCCCGCCGTTGACAAACACGCTCTGGCGGATGCGTTCATACATGTCCATTGCATGGTCGTTGAGTTTCTTGGCTTTGTCGGCGACATACTGACGCTGCTCGTGGTTGTCCTGCAAGGTCGCGCGCGCCTTGCGGATGTCGTTCTCGATGACTTTGGCCAGATTGATGCAACTGTCGCGTGTGGCACGCATCTGGGGCGTGGTAATCTGGCGGTCGGGGATGTTGTTGAGCGCGCGCACCAGGTTCTCATATTGCGCAATCTGCTCATCCTGCTGCTGCTCAAACTGCTTGAACGAGCGTGTGCGCGACAGGCGGTCATAGAGCGATGTGGCCTGCCCGCAGGCATAGGCGAGGTCAAAGACATTCTGGTCCTTCTGGCTATAGAGCATCAGCTCGATATTGTTGCACAGTTCCAGGTCCTTGGCAATGCTCTTCTGGAACTGCTTGTTGCGCTGCTCAAAACGGGCCGCGCGCTCCTTCTGTTCCTGGTGGGTCTGGGTGAGTTCTTCACACAGCACGCTCAGCGTCTGCTCCATGCTGCCCTCCTTGAGCACCGCGCCGGCAGGCAGTACCGTTGCCAGCACCAGCAGTGTCAATAATATTTTCTTCATCGTTTTCATGATTGGAATTGTGGCGGCAAAGATACGATTTTCCTTCAAATCTCCCAAATAGACGAAGGGTGGGCGACTCCTCGAGGGAGCGCCCACCCTTGCGATGTGGATTATGTTCTGTTTAAGAACTTATCTGCTGATTACAGCGGATAGGTGAACACGAAGCGACCAATGTACATGTTGCTACCGTTCACGAGCAGGTGGTTCACATCATAGGTGTGACCATCTTGAACAACGTAGCAGTTGTCACCATAGCCTTCGGGATCACTGTCATAGTAGCACTTGTATCCCCAGTAATTGAGGTTCCAATAGCCCTCGGGAACAGTGATGCTGCCATCCTGGTTGAGTCGGAACTCAAAGTAGGTACCGTTGGCATCACCATAGATTACCTGACAAGGATCAACGATGCGATAGATGTTGGTGCGCTCAGCATTGATTACAGGAACATCGGCCTCCCAGCCATCTTCCCAGTTGTAGTCAATGAAGTGGCACATACCAGCATCAACCCAGTTGTAGTCACACTTAACCTTAACGGTGGTTGAGGTGATCTGCTCACCAAACTCGGTGTTACCTGTTGCTGCGTCAGCGGCAGACAGATTAATTGTACCTGTGTACAGATTTCCAGGCTCCATATTGCTTACCACAACAGTGGCATAGGCAATACCCTCCTTCGGGGCAAAGGTCACTTGATTGCTCTTCAGAGACATTCCGGGAGTTGCATTCTCCAAGGTGATACTGGCCGTATAAGCAGCATCGGTCATAGCACGGCTGATGGCAACAGGCACCTCGATAGAAGCATCCTTGGTCAGCGCGCTCTGTTCTTCCACCATGAAACTGATGTTCTCCACCTTGGGCTCATAGATGGCACCGATATTGTCGGTATCGCAGCTGGTCAAGCAAGCAGCAACGAGTGCCAATCCTAAAATATATTTACCTAATTTCATAATATTCAATTAGTTAATGAGATTAAACATTCTTTACTCAGGATAGTCACCAACGGGGTTCTGGTCCTTAGCAACATCCATGTTGATATTGCCGTCAAACTCGGCCTGAGGAATCGTGAGTACCCACAGGTAGCTGGCGGGATCCTGCATGGCCTGAGTATGGGTGGGCAGCAGCAGGCCGCTGGGCCAACCGTAAGACTCGGGACGAACAAAACCCTGGTGCAAGCGGCGGATGGTGTAGATACGGCCATCCTCGCCCCACAGCTCGATACGGCGCTGGATGAGGATTTCCTCAAGCAGCGAACCGGTTTCATTGGTAGTGATAGTTGCCAGTTCGTGACCACTCTTCTCGGTCGAGTAACTAGCATCACGCTTCTCCATCAGAGCCATCAGGTACTGCTTGGCAGTAGCGTCGTCACCCTTGTGGCAAGCAGCCTCGGCGGCATTGAGGTACATCTCCTCAACACGCATCCAGATGTAGTCACCTTCCCAGGTCTGCTCGTTGGAGAACTCAAACTTCTTCTGCAGGTAGTTCT
>Ga0310695_10006568_pt1 | contig 19145 bp, 15 predicted proteins | sample RumenRJG_04DNA_FD_203882 | JGI IMG/M metagenome (GOLD analysis project Ga0310695, IMG submission 203882) | Bovine rumen microbial communities from Lethbridge, Alberta, Canada - RJG_04 (v2) (version 2) | ecosystem: Host-associated > Mammals > Digestive system > Stomach > Rumen | place: Canada...
CGGCGTGGACATCAAGACGGTGAGCGGGATGCTGGGACACTACAGCGCGGGGTTCACGCTGGACACCTACACCCACGTCACGACGCCCGCGCAGATTGAGGCGGCGAACACGATGGGGAATGTGCTGGCGGTAAATGTGTAATCACGCTGACAAAAAATCCGCCCTGTAATCGTCAGAACAGAAAAGAGGTAAAAACCCAACCTCACAAGTCAAAACGGGCAAAATCGCCGGGGCGGGAACGCTCCGGCGTCCTCTTTTGTCCACCTGCTGATTTCGCGGTTTGGGTCAGATACTGGGTCTGGCGCACAGGGGCATTTTTCGGAATGCTCATTTGCATCTCAAAAGTTATAAAAGTAGCGGTTTTCTGACGAAAACCGCTACTTTCTGGTTGCGGAGGGAGGACTTGAACCTCCGACCTCCGGGTTATGAGGTGAGGATTTCACTTGTTATAACCTGCCGTATGTTGCAATAATATAGCATTATTCGCCGTTTCTTGTAGCAAGACTTTCATAATCTTGTAAACCCTTTTGCCGCTTTTTATCCCCTTGTGCGCCAAATGTGCGCCAAAAAATCACCTACGACCTCCGGGTGTTTTTCTTCACCCCATATTACGTGATTTCTAAAGATGGTACAGATGATCCATTCTTTCGCAGAAGTCCTGCCAAGAGGGGTTGGTTTGTTTTTCGTTTTTTGTTAAATGATATAAGTATCGGTACAACTTGTGTAGATCATCTCGATTCGTTGCGCCTTTTTTAAGCAGGAAATATATTCCTTCAAAAAAGCGAATCGTTTTCAAATCATCAAGCGATGTACCCAAGCGCTCAGCATCCTCAACTAGTCGCAATGCATTCGCATCATTAGAAGCAAAGTATGTGTAGCCTACCGCCCCCATATAAGCCAGTGTTTTTACTTCGCCCCTATCATCTTTGTTGTCCCTTGCTGGCTCATATTTAGTAAATCCTGCAATCAATCTTTCCTTTGTATTGCGTACTGCGGCCTCTTCCGGAGAAAGGTCTGAATCACAGAGCAGCTGTATCTCTAAACCTTCTTCTGGCGCAATCCGGCGGCTAACAAACTCACTGGCACAAGCGTCGACAATTTCTGCCCGCACCGCCTCATGGACAGCCAAATTGGGCAGCAAAATATGCAGTGGCTCAATCCATACTCGTCTGAACTCATCAAAGGAATATTCGCTTCTGGCCCCGAGCCTTGTTCGATCGGGGGGCAAGAAAAAGTTCGCATCCACTGCAACAATCTGATAGGGGTTCTTCAGAATGGAACAGAACCCTTCATTAGGCGCGGTCAAATCAACTATCATAATCCGCACCTCCGGATTCTGGTACATCTTCCTCATCGTCATCGGCTCCAAAGGATATACCAAAGTCCTGAGGATTGCGATGGAACAACATTAGCCCATCATATAGTTCTTCTTCGGTGATAATTCCATCCTCGTAATTACGCAGGCATGGTTCAAGATTAATGCTGTCCGTTCCCTGACGCAGGGTTCGCGTATTTAATAGTTGAAATGTTTCTGCAGAGGTTGCCTTGCCAATACGAATATATACATCGTCCTTTCGCTCGTCAAGTGCAAAAAGTTTTTGATATATGCTGTCATTAACCGCGTTCGCTTCATACAAGCGGTGCACGATGGATTTGAACGGTATCCACCAAATACACTGAATCCTTGCAATAAAACGTAAGAGAGTCAAAAAAGGAAGTTCAGAAATCTCAGTTTTTCCAAAAGCCTGTACAATTTGGCTTTTCAAAGTACGGAGTGGCAACAGCAATTCTGCTGCAAACCAGTCCGCTCTTTGCTCCGTCGAATTTTGCGATGCTATCTCTCTACTGATATGCGGTACAGTTGGGTGAAGATAGTGATAGATTTCATGTGCAATAGCAAATAATTGTCGGTCGTAATAGTCCCAACTGTTTACGCCGATGAAAAACATATCTTGCTCGTCCACCTTTCTATTACAAAAGATGGCAGAAAAAGAGTCGCTTCCTTTGCGTGGAATTGGATACTCAAGTAAAATGATATCCAGTCTCTGCAACACAAGTGGCAAATCATTGCCAATGGGTGTTTCTTCACCAATTAGAAGCTTTCCTCGCAGCATTTTTGTCTCTTGCTCAAGCTCAAGCTGCGTTGTTTCAGGAATTCTTTGAATCATGTGTTACCAGTTTTCTCCTTAACAAGCTTTGAGATTTCAAGAAATTCATCATGGTAAGCAATTTCTCAATGCCTTCTGCTTCCTCATCACTCTTGGCGTCACCACGCATCGCGTAAATCATCTCCTGTTCGTTATCGGTTTCCAGAAGATCCGCAATGCTGAAGCAAAGGCTTTTGGAAAGACTGTTCAGCTGGGGCAAAGACGGTAAAAACTCTCCCTTCTCAATTCTGCCTATCAATTGTCGGTTAATTCCGGTCATATCGTGAACTTGCTGTTGTGTGAGTTCAAGTTCACGCCTTTTCCGTTGGACAACCTCAGCCAGCCGAGCCATAGAAATAGTATTCATTTTAGTATTATTACCTCAATTACGAAATATTTGGATTATCATTAATTGTTTCATTAAGTGTTGCATCAAACTACTGCTCCAACGTAAAACATCGGATATCACTGCCCTCCTGCACAACGATAAAAATCCGTATTCTATACGCTTGGATGGGTATCTCTTTGAACTGTGACATTATTATGGTATGTGTAAGCTTACTCCACGTGACTTGTTCTCAGGCTCATAGTACACTACGCGATATGTTTTACCATATGAATATCTTGATTTGAGTATGATACTATAATCACCTTCATTTGTCAACAAATATTGCAAGATGTTGATTTTTATACCACACCGACTAGCCGACACCGATAATATGCTGCGTCATCCTAAATTATCAGCTATTGAACGATTATTATTCATAAAACATCTCGGAGAAGTATCATTTAGACGTATCAATTACCTTATTTGCACTTGAAAACGATCTCTATGTTCGGCAGAAAATGCAAAAGCAGATGTCAATGAAAAATCGCAACACAGAATCCTGATGAGTTACTTTTTTACCAGCAATCTGCACATGCAAAGCTCTTTTCTTTATATGCATCATCGTTCTGCATCAAGCAAATCAACCTATAGCAGGATACATTATCACGCAATCATACGTCCGAAAAGGAAAGCGGCCTTTGTGATTGCGCAGCAAGGCGGAACAATACGCTTTAGAATATGCCTTGCAGAATCCTATCATCGAATGATGGACAGCGTCCGCTGGAACGCATCGTAGTTGCTCGTATCGCCGCGGCGGGTATAGACGGCAAACTCGATCACGCGGAAGCAGTACAGGTACTCCTTTACGACAGTTCGCGCCGCGGCGGCGACGACCTCGGGTGGGTTCATGAACGCGCCGCAGCCGAAAGCGCCGAGGATCAGGATGTCGTTGTCCTTCTCGAAGGCGAGATCGCAGATCCTGCGAAAGCGCTTCTCGTGCAGCCTTTGCAACTCGTCCCGAGAGATTTTCACCTGCTCCTTGCTGTCCGAGGGATTGTAGGCGTTGCTCGGCTTCTCGCGGAGGTTGGGCGCAGCGCAGGTGAGGACGTCCACGGTGTACCAATCCTCCTCGCGCATCGGCGCGGGCTTGTAAGTGTCGGTCTTGAACACGATGATGCCCGGCGTATAGATGCAGTCGTCGTTGTGGAGCGCGTCGCCCTCGCGGCGGTGCGGCTTGTAAAAGCCGTCCCACATCTCATCGCAGTCAAGATTCGGGTACAGCGTGGAGCATCGGCACAGGCATTCCTCCTGCGCGCCGGCGCCCCGTGTGACCCCGCCGCCCGGATTGGTCGCCGAGGCGAAGTTGTGGACGCAGACGCGAAGACCGTCGCGGCAGTACGGCTCCGCCGCCTCGAAGCTCCGCTTGCCGGAAACGACAATAGACGCCTGCGCGTCGTATTTCTTATCCCCGCGATGCGTAGGAAGCGCGTCGCCCTCGCGGATCAGGCTCTGCGTCCTGCGCGATGTCTCTACCGCTGCTTTCAATCGTTCGTTGGTTTGATACAGCCGCTTTGTGTTCTCAAAGACGGCTACGTTTTCTTCTCTTCCCATTTTTATCTCCTTCTGCTCTGTAGACTCCACGTCGGAGCAGGCACGAACACCCCTGCGCTTTCACGCAAAGCACACATTTCTTTCTCCCACAAGCATCTAATCCGTTGGTATATGGCAAAAAGCTCAGTGGCTTCGCTCGCTATTATGCTGCACCATCTCCGTTTCTATTGGTACTCTGTGCTTGATAAGCACCTTGCTATCCTTAATCGCACATGTGTATGCAGCAATTATCATGCCTAGCCTTGCGCAGTCATTGAGCAGGGCTGAAAAGGGTGTGTTCCCTATTAAGCTAATACTGCTCACATACGGGTTAAGCGATACGATGATGTAGGTCACATGATAGCCCTTATTTAGCAAGTCGCGCAGCTTCTCAAGCTGCTTTAAGGATCTTGCGGAGAACACCGTAGGAAACTGAGCACGTTTTTCAGTAGACAACACACTTTTTATCTCAATGATTGTATTCGTATCCCGAATAAACAGGTCGCTCTTGTAGCCTTCAATATAGTGCTCTGTATAAACGGAAGTTCTCTTTCCGAGGAAAGAGAATCTGCGCCCAGTAATACTGTCCTTGACCGCCCGATTAGCCATTGAGCTATTTAGTACGATGAAGCTTCTCTTATACGGAACAGCAAAAAGAGCATACTTGGTTCGCGTTTCCTTTGACTGCGTCGGCACAAGAATAACACTTTTGCCTTGAAGCTCAAGAAAGTTTCTCAAGTGGCAGGAGGAGGGCACATAGCAAACAGTGCTTTTCCCATCTATATCAACCTCGCACAGAAATCGATTCTTCAATTCCCGCCGGAAGACTCCTGTTTTATAATCCGGGTTCAGCACTGTTTGCATGTGTTAATTCCTCACTGTTTATTTTTCAAAAAATCGTCAAGCTCATCCTCGGAGATATATAAGCCCTGCATACGAATCGTATCACTATCTGTAACTAAAAGCATATCACCCTTACCCAGGAGGTTTTCCGCTCCAGACATGTCCAGAATTGTCTGAGAGTCCGTATGAGAAGGCAGCCTAAATGAAATTCTATAAGGTATATTGGCCTTTAGCACTCCCGTGACAATATTTGCGCTCGGGCGTTGGGTTGCAATGATAAGGTGAATCCCCAAGGATCTAACCTTTTGTGCCAACATGGAAAGAAATTTTTCAAATTCCTTTCGCTTACCCTGCATTTCTGCGGTCTGTATCAGATCTGCATACTCATCAATGATAATAATAAGGCGCTTCATCCGATGATCTGGATTCTTCTCGTTGTAGGAGCCGATATCTCTGCTTCTACAGGCTCGGAGCTGTTGCATTCGCTCTTCCTTATCTGCATCGTTGATGCGCTGAATCATCTCGAGGGCTTCCTCAGCATCGACAACTACATGCCCGCCATATAAATTTGGCAGATCCTCAAAAAAGACGAAGTCCGTTTGCTTCGGGTCAACAATCAAAAATTCCAGATCCTCTATCGGATGCTTATACAAGAGGCTAACGATAATTGAATAAAGAAATACTGTTTTACCTGAGCCGGTTGTACCAGCAATAAGCATATGAGGGGCTTTTGAAATATCGACAATTTCAAACTTTCCATCCGCTTTTTGTCCTGCAACAATATCAAGGGCACCATTGGAGTTGTCTAGCAGACTCAAATGCTCAATAAGGCTGATTGTCTTGCCAGTACTCGAAAAGGGAACATCGACCGAAAGATATTTCGTCCCCCTGATGTGATCAATTAGTATTTCTCCGTTTGCCTCGAGCTGAATGCCAATGTCTGTCTTAAATCTCTCCAGCGTTCTTATGGTTTCTCCAGACTTTAGCTCAACAGAAAATCTCGTGAAGCGTGCAGCCTCCTGAATCATCTCCGGATCAACAGGATAAGCATTGATGCCATAGTCACGAAACACCTTGTTAATCCTAGCGCACTTTTCACGAATATCGGCTCGCCGGATTTCTGCCGCAGCATCCTCCAACACGAATGCCCCGGGCGTGATGGGGGGTACTGCTTCTGGCACTATCTCAGGGTCATCGTCTTCACCTTGTGCCTCTTCAGTCGCAACAGCAGAATGTGCTTCACTCGTTTCCCGAGAATCTACAGGTTCATTTTCAGTCGCGGTCGGCGAATGTGTGCTTACATTTTCCTCTGTGCATACGTAGGGCGCAGTTGACAGAATTGCCTGAATCTCGTTGCTGCCGATGGTTATTAGGTTATAGTCCTTACCAACGAAATCATCGGTACCCATATATGCTTTTTCGGAGCTTTCCGGGTTTTCAAAATCAACAAAGGCTATATTTCTGCGGATCGTCACATTATACTCTCCGGCAAAAAGCGCGTTCAGCATATTGCTATACTGGAGCTTGCTTGCTGGATCAAGCTCAGTCTGGAACAAGCACTCAAATACCTGCTCGCGAAGTATTTCGCGTCTTGAAATAGTAGTGATTTTCTCTGTTTTCCCAAGCATCTCCCGTGCAAGCCCCTCAAGTGCTGTCACTTGCTCCACGGCGTGACCGGTAATAGTATCTCCCTCAAGGGAAAACGCGTTTGAGCTGTCCGAGTAGGTCTTAACCTCGACAATATCAACAGTCGCATCAGTATCAGACTCAAGGTTTATGCCGATTAGGTCTGGCAACTTCCTATCCTCACGGTCAGAAAGCCATTCTTGAGCAAGCTGCGTATCTAGGCCAACCAGTATTGCATTGGGATGCTGATGCTTATAGTGTATTGCCGCCAACGCGATGCCAAGGCTGCCTTTGCCGTGGTTTGTATCAAAAATACGATTTGAGGTGTGAGAAACAATGCTTAATAGGCCGTCATCGTTGATTTCTCGAACCGCTTCAATGATTTCCTTTACACCCTCCTCCTTGGGAACAAAGTTACCTAAGCGCTTGACCAGAGTATCATAGCCAAGCACGAACTTGCCGCAATTGCCGGAATAAATTCCAATGGATCGATAATCATTTTCCCTGTAGAACAGCTTTTCGCTGGCTGCTCTAAGCGAAATATCCCAGCTTTTTAGGCTTTGGTCAAGAATGATAAGCCAGTCGCATTTTTCTAGCAGGGCATCATAGGTTTCTCTCTTAAGAGGCGTATAAAAGCTTGTGCTCGTGTGGCTGAAGGTTGAGGGATGTTCATTTAGCTTCTCGATAATACTGGCGTAAACTGTAAATATTCCGCCCTCGCTTGCTGGTCTGATTTCCACCTTCTCGTCAATCGGGTTATATTTATACACCTTAGGAACGCATAGTGGGTGAATGTGAATTTGCCGATTGTTTTGAGCCGTCTCGATTTTGACCTCGTTTGGATCAAAAATGATAAGCATATGCTGTTCGCGATTAATTTCATTCAGTATTTTAGCGTACGAATACTTGTGATGTGATATTGTGAGCTTAAAGCTAAGAGACCGATGTCCCTTGACCTTCCCAAGCATTCCTTCATTCAGCGAATCGTCGTCAATCTCGATCCAGCTTGCGGGGACCTCCTTCGTGTGAAAAATAGAGATCTCAATACCGTTGATGTTGAACTCCTTATCACTGTTTAAGGCCTTTAACATGGATACAATAACCTCAACAGACGGAGGATCAATAACACAAAGCTTCAGCATCATTCCAGCATGCGGATACAAGCAGAGATATCGGATAATTGCCTGCTTTAGGGTATCAATGCCACTCTCACTTTGGTTGATTTGTGGAACATTGGAGTAAACCGGAAGCATGCCGATTCTTCCTGCCAAGGGGAGAAATGCAGCTCCTCGGCAAGCAATGGTCGCCGGAAGAAGCGCGATGGAAAGCGGATCGGGGATATCTTCAGCCTTGCGAATAATAAATGCCTTGTCCTCATCACTAAGCTGAGCCTCACCGAGCTCGTTAACACCCTTGCTTGATAAAATTTCCTTGGATAGCTCTACATACTTCCAAAGATACATGGGATGCAGGGGTGTAGGGATCGCATGAGCCTTCGTTTCCCCTATGACAAAAACGTAGTCCAGAGACATAATCGTATTAATGATTTCCTTGGCATTTGACGGCGCAATTGCCCAGATTTTAGGGAAGTCATCATTAATCGCGGTAAGCAGGCCCTCATAAGCGGATAGATACTTATAAAACTTGTCAAACTGTGCAAGAACCTGAAGCATAGGGGCGTCCTGCAAGCGCTTGCTAAAGGGAAAAATCTCATTTCTTGCATCAAGAAAGCGTTCTAATCTGTCGGAGATGCTCTCTCCCTCGGAAACAAGCTCCGCAATCCGTTTTAGGCTGTCCCAAATTGGATCAAGGACAGCCTGCTTCATCGGAATCCTTTCATACTTGTCAATATCTCGAATAGCCTCATCAGGAGACTGAACCTCCGCACAAATAACGCTTCCAAAATCTACATCAGAGGACATTTCCTCAGCGATTCTCTCCGTAACCGGTTCAGTCTTAAATTGAGTCCGCTCGCCGTCGATATCAACCTCGATCCTCTCTGCTTTTTTGGTGTTTGAACGCTGATCGATATCTCGCTCCAGTTGGGTGAGGATTTCAGGAATCTGGTCTTGATTATCGTCGAAAATCAGTTGCGCTGCTAGCGCAGTGGGCTTGATAGAGGTGCCATGCCTAAGTGTGGATGGTGTCCCCTTCTTCTCCTTTGCGGCTTTAAGGCACTCCTCGACCTCTGATAGGTCCATTTGGCTCAAAAGAGTGATGTTTTTTGTCTTGTAATAGCTTAGAATTCTTCTAGGCGTTTCCTTTTCGCTGGTTGCCTTAGCGTAGTAGTTTGTTATGCTTTGGCGTTCGGCCTGCTCCAAATTACTGATTCTCTCAACGATTCCGTGATTGCGCTTAATGCGCGCAACGAAATCGTCCTTCGAGGGGTTTCCGCTGTCTATGCTCTTATCAGCGCAAAGTCCAAGCCGATAGTAGTTTTCCTTAATGGCATCCGGAAGCTTGTCTGCCGGGGAAGAGACTATCAGCTCTAAATACTCAAGCACCCGTTCAAAGCTGAGAATGCTGCGAATCGGTTTGCTTCGGAGCGCCTGAATAAGTGCCTCAATAACAGCATTGGTTCCTGCAAGCTCCCTTTTGGCAAAATCGCAGCTCTTGGTATAAGCCTTCTCCAGAGTGATTTCCGGAAACCATCTCAGTGACGATACCTTTTCCATCTCCGTGCGCTTAATAATCAGGATTCTAAAGATGCTCTCATCGCCAGAGTTTCGGAAGGCCTCTGCTTTTTCTACACTAAAGTCATAGGTGAGCATCTCGCTCTGAGATAGATTGGCTTCGATTAGGGCTCTTTTTTCTGCAGGAAAGCCGATAAAAAACAATGCGGACTTTCTTTCAGAGGACAATCCTTGAGCAAAAGCAACATAATCAAAATCAGGGATATTAACGATCGCTACACCATACTCCTGTGCCTTTGCACGTTCATTTACAAGCTGAATTATTACCTTCGTCAGCAATGTCTTCTCCATCTCAAAGCCTCCAACCGATCAATGTAACGCCATCGGCATATCGCTTTCCCATTCCAAGGGAGATATAGGTATTGGCAATAGCTTGTGCGTTAACGCTCAAATCACCTCTCAGGTCGCCAGGCGTTGATTGAGCGATATTGCTTGCCTCCAAAATGGCATATTCCGTTTCGGCGTCTGCCCCAGTTAAAATGTTGTATGCAGAAATCAGCTTTTCGCTGAGATCCTTGATCTCTATGCCGTCCTCCAGATCCCTCGTACTCAACGCACTAAGCGTGATCGTTTCAAGTGTAAAGCTGTTTATAAGATAGCGCTTGACATTTGCTCGATTCCCTCTTGGCCCAATTAATCCACATCTAACGCCAAGCACTCTGCAAAATGCCGAGGGGGAGTTGTTTTTATACTCAAAGGTATACAGCGCAATTTGCAGAGCCCTTGACAAGGCAAGCCGTGGGGAGGCATCCTCAGCCAAAAAGCTGTCAAAGTAGCTCTTTGTGGCTTTCTTTACGCTCTCTTCACGATTCTGTGATGAAAAAACCATTTCATCGATCCACTGCTGACACGCACTAACTGTATCAGCCGGAATCTCCTCCGCAAGGATTCTATCAATAGAGTTAATAAAATAATCCTCTACGGTCCTTTTTGCCAATGTGTAGGATTGCTCGCTAGCTCTTTTTACAGACTCCAAATCAGTCCCTGCATCAAGAAGAATGGGCGGGTTGGCACCGCCGTAGTTTGCAGCGTTGCCCTGAGTCAAGTATATAAAGGTTGAAAACATTGCAAAATTTACAATCCTTCGGAGTACCAGAAGACTGTTTTTGCTTTCGCCGGCTGCAATAATGTTGTTTGCAAGCCGATCAAAGCCACGTCTTATCCTTTCCTTACATGCGTCCCAGTAAATCTCGCTGTCCTCTGGATATTGGATTCCATTAATGCTTCGTTTTTCCTGCTCGGAGGGTGCTGCAAGAATTGGCTTTATTAGCTTTGTCAGGTCATCTGAATCTTTGCTTAGGGCTTCCTGCAGCAGAGCAATGGCAGGCGATCTCTTTCCATCGAGTTGCTTTGCCAATATTTCAAAAATAAAATCTCCTATATATGCCTCGGAGTTTAACCGGCCCTTAACCATCCAATGGGACGAAATTGACATCGCTGAGAACTCATATTGAGGATAGAGTGTATTGTCTTGGTTGAATATTTCGCCCAAGAAATAGCGAAGCTGCTTGATATTCGACGCCTTCTCGTGCTCACTCTTTTCTAAAATGTCCGAATACGCTGACACAATTTTCTCTGATGGAACAGCATCCTTGCGTCCATCGCTAATGACCCACTCGTGGACATCACGAGTATCGCAGATTTCCCCAATGCAGGCACGAAACAGGCCGTTTGCGATATGCGGAGGCTTTGTGGAATTAGAGGTTGGGTTAAAGCCGAGGTCATCCTTACAAATCTTGTCACCAATACGCTTCAGCGTATCTGCCATTACTCCTCGCCCTCCTCAAAATCATATTTGCCATTCTGTATCAGTACTGTCATTTTACTGCTGTTTGTCCGGCTCGCCAGTATAACCTCACCATCATCATTCTCTTCTGCATAGCCATTATTATCCAGCTGTTGCAGGAACATTGCCGCCGCCTGCTCATACTGCGGAGCCAACAATCCGACAGGGTATCCATTTTCAACCGCATCGAGCGTTCTCAAAAAATCAGCGTCAAGAGTTAGTGTGGGAGAATCTCCATCCTTTGGCTTCAGAATAATATGATTCGGCATATATTCCATATCCTGTAGCCAATCTGCGGGACGAGGCATTTTTATCTCAAGGCTGCTTGAATCAACCGACTTGCTTGAGATAGCTACAGCAGCCTCCTGACTGAGATCGTATCTGTGCGTTGTCCATATGTGGAGCTGCTTCTTATCGTCAGAGGACGGCAGGAACAGCTTGTTGATTGATCGAACAATTCGCTCCTTGATCTTTTTCTTCTGTGCGTCAAAGGATACAAAGACCTCCATGCTTTTTTGAAATTCCTCAGGCTGAAGCTTTAGCAAGCCCTGACCATCCAGATTCTCAAAATAGTATTTTCTCTTGATATCCTTGAAGCACTCAACAGCCGCGTCAACGTTATCCTCAAGGGATGGATCATTGGGCCATTTTTTTGGAAGCTCTAACAGCCAACCCTCTGTCAAGGTTCCATTCCAGAGAGCCTCATCGAGCGATGGCGCGGACAAATAAATTGGATCAAATTTTTGGAGGGAGCAGAGCAAGCTATTGGAGCCATTAAAAATTGCCGAGTAATAGTAGTCTCCCTCATCTTCATCCATTGTGCACGCAGTAAGCGTAAAGGCAAGTGCGCCGAGAATATCTCTTACAGCGAAATGCTCGCACTCAGATGAGGCAAGCTCCAGCAAGGACACAAGCTGCCGTTTTATTTCGGGGGTTTTAAGTGCGCGAAGGTTGTACGCCAAAGCCTGATTGTGTATTGGCTCACTTGAAAGCAACTCCACCATTTCTGTTACCAAGGAATCAAGCAAATGGCTGTCCTTGGCAAGTAAGCTTCTCTCATTTAAGTCAATAATAGCTATTTGCTTGATTGGTTCAGAAACCTCATACGTTATGGCAGTCTTTTTTGCTCTCATTATTTCGCTATGTATTTCAGGATTAATTCGTTTTATTTCCTTGCACAGCTGCAAAAACGGGTACTCGTTGATAGCAAATACGGCAGCTCGTTTCTCCGTATAAAGATCAGCAATCATTTTGGCAACCTTTTCATATTGCGTCACCTCGTTGAAATCCGTCTCGACAAAAGCGTTGTTCCTCACAACACAAGAATCAATCGCCTTGATTATATATGTTTTCCCGTCGCCGGGATTCCCAGTAAGAAAAACAAGCTTGTGTTTATCAAGCATATCAGAGACAATTCGCTCAACACCGGATGAGATGTGCAGAAAGCCCAACTCCTCCTCGTTCATATGGTCAGAATAGCAGTTCTTTCCGTTATATAGCTTTTTGATAAAATCGAGCTTTGACATGTTTGCCTCCTCATATACTCCCAAGCAGGAACTCATCCACTCTAAAATCGTTTAACCGCTTTATAATATCCACCGTTGTTAATCGCTTTGTTAGCCAACGAGTATACCAATAGTCTATCAACTCCTGAGTTTTCTGCTCGACCTCGTCCTCAGAGTCAATATTGAAGCCATAGTCCACGGCATCTGCATAACCCATCAAATACTCTTTAGTGTTTTCTGCAAGCTCGATAGAGTAAACAATGCGAGGCGAGTAATGCTTGAGGAATGCATCAGCACGAATTCCGATAGAGCTTAAGCCCCTACTGATCATTCGGAATCGAGGGCTTGTCCCCTCTCCAAAAACGTGGTTTATGCGCTTTCCGCCATCCTGCAGCTCGAGGATTTTTGAAAACAGTGTGGTTGTTTCCTTTGAAAAAAAGACCGTGCCGTACCCCTCCGTTACCCCCATCTCTCGATATTGAAGGTATCTCCCATCACCAAAGGGTACCTTTTTTATACGATTGTACTGACTGCTGCCGATGGCATACAGGCTGGTGGTCCCCAGGTACACTAGATGGCTGTCTCTAATAACGCGCTCACCCTTCATTCTGGAGGCAATCTCGCTGATTTGGCCTTCATAACGGCGAGTATAGTCACTTATTACTCTCGGACTACAAGCAAGAATACTGACGAGTTTCCCGCCCAAGAGTCGATTGTACGGCGGGATAGATCCGCAAACGATGATGTCCATCATATTTGAGCCTATTTTGCGTTTTCTGTTAGCTATCAGTGCAGTATGAATTGCCTTACGTCCATTCTCGGTAGATAGCAGAAACAGCAGCTTTTCCTCGTTGGTATGCCCTATAGCATTATTGATCGTTTTTTTTGTGGAAAGCAGCTTTGCTAATTCCGACGCACGCTTGCGCTTGAAAAGATTGCTTTTTGCCTCCTCACGCCAGTTTGGAGCTTTTTCATTGTTCTTGTTATTTATTGATTTTTCAGAATACTCTGCAGCTATAGCATTGAGTGCATCGATTTGCTCCTGACGCGGGTATTTTGTCTGCTTGGAATAGCCAAGATCCCCGGTATAGATTTCCGAGATCGCTGTATTAACATTTTTGATGAGGAGCGGAAAAAGACGGTCTGCGTACGCCCGCCTGCGCGCAAGGTAATCCTCCTCAGTTTCGGCAGGCGTTTGGATTTTGACCTTAACCGTTTTCCCATCAGTCCCACCTACGGTTTGCTCGCAATACTCCGTGTGAACTCTTTGCGACATCTCCGTCTTAATGGCCTCTACCGTCCAACCAATATCGTCATCCCGAACAGTCAGGTTCAAAACAGAATTGCCCAAAGCGAAAATGCCAATGATTGGATGAAATGGCTGCAATCTGTCCCTAACGAGATAGTAAGTATTCCTTCCGGGCATTGTCTTATACGGAATAGACCACGTATAGCGGAAATATCTCCAAATTTCTGAAAGCTTAAAGCCCGTGAACTCATCTCTATCGCTTGTAACCATTTGAATATATGGCTCGCAAATTTTGCGGCCCTCTCCGATTGCTTGGATAAGTGCGTCTTTATCCCCAATTAGGCATTTGACTGATACCGGAGTACCGTTATAGCTCCGCTCCGCCTCCATATATTTGATAAAATGTGCAACGCTTTCGCTTTTGAATTGCGCGTTGCGCTCAGCACTTAGTCTATATCGGATCTTTTCTTTATCATCAATGCTGTCATTTTCCATTTTCAAAACGAGCTGATTATCCCGAAAATCAAATATCCAGCCTTGAAGGGAAAGATCAACCAACACACTTAGTGCAGCCATATACTTCTTGCATTCGAGGTCATCCTCTTCTGCCGCTTCAGAAGCGCGGTGCAATTCATCACCGATAATCCTGGCTCTATTCATGGGCAGGGTATCTTTTAAACGATTAGTAAGCCTTTGGAACAGCTCCTGATATTCTTCGCTAAGAGTCGGACAATACTGCTCCGAGGCAATGGTTTGTTCTTTGTGCTTGTTAGATGCTTTCATGCATTTCCCGCTTCCTGAATACGGTTGTACAATCAATATCCGTATTCTAGTTATATCTATTTGGCTTGAGCAGCAGGCCTATCTTGACCCGGATTATGTCCAGGCTCTTGAATTTGCGCCCCACTGCTTCTGAAGCTCTTCCTCTTTCACAAACGCGTTCCACACCGGCTCAATAAAATCAGCAATCCCATTCATTACCTGTGAGAAGGGAATATCCGAGTCGCGGAGCGTACGAAGAAAGTGTCGCCATCTGACTTGTATGCTCTCGTCACTCACAAGAGAGGTAATACGCCGGAAGCTGTCAGCGTTATAATCCGTTCCACGGTTCTGAAGTGTTTCTGCGATAGCCGTCTGAAGCTTTAGCCCGTCAAAATCAAAGGTCTGTGACAGATAATAGATGTCATAAAAGTCCTTCATCCGTCCCGTAAGCTCAAAGCGCTGTAGGATAGCGTCCAGCTTTTCGGCAATGGTGCTCTCTAATGAATATGTCATGATCTCCGGCGCTTTGAAGCCATCGAGCTGTGTTTTTATTGCGCGGGCTGTCGCGCTTGGGATGATAACATCCCCAACACCAATGTCAACGCTGAACGGTACTCGTACGTTCTTGATATAGCCGATAATCTGTGTGCTAACACCGTGGTACTTTCGGTTTGCAGCAATCGGCTCCGTTGGGAGAGCCTTGAAGGTGATATAATCATTTCCGGTCGAAACCGCAAGTATCTCTGCAATGATCTCGTCCATTCTCGCCATGTCGTTTGACAGTCCGCGAAGCATAAAGTCAACGTCAACAGTTGCACGACTCTCGAAGTTTGTCAGTGTATAGATAAATAATCCACCCTTTAGGATTAAATTGTCTTTGTATTTTGAGGCTGCAAGTCTGCGGAGGAGCTCCTCCTGGAGAAACAGCTGTAGGCATTGCTGATAACTGATTCCGCTTGCCCTTGCTTTGTTTTTTAGCCTCGCGAGCACAGATGCCGCCATATCTGTCATCAAAGCCACACTCCTATCAAATCCTTTGCCAGCGTCACGCAGCGTAGCGGCACGGAATATTCCATTAGCCGCGGGATGCTTTTACCTGTGTCGTTGATATAGCCTTGGATCGCCTTGTTGAAAAGCTCCTTGTCCATCCTGTTGCGATAACGCAAACAATCACAAATCACGCGCTCCTTGTCATACATCCTAACGGTGTTTCCATCGATGCTCTGCTTGCAGAGGCCAAGCTCCAAAAGCTCTGGTGCAACGTAGTAGGGCTTCACAAAGGGATAATCGATTCGAAAGCGGGTACGGTTAGAATACTTGTTCACGGCAATATGCCATTCGCCTGGCGTACGATCACTATAGCCGTAGTGCCGTAGCGCCGTATCCATGCAGAGAATGCCATCAGGGAAGAGGCGTATTACGGTTGCGGCTTCACTAAGGTTCTCGCGGTCAATCCATTGATAGTACCCTGTACGCACCTTTTCAACTACACCCTCTTTAAGAAGAAAGGCTATATCTGCGTAATAAACTTTCTCCTGTGACAGTTGATGTGTCCGCATCATTCCGCCATAGCGCTGAAAAATGCCTTGTATTTTCGCAATATCACGCATAGCGCACTCCTTACAACTATTCCAATCCGCAAGTCTGCAAGCAGATAGAAATATATACCATTATTATACTCAGCTTTCCCTCAAAAGCAATATCTTTTTTTGCGTTGTCAATTCTTTAAGCAGATATTTTAGTATTAACTTGTGTAATAGAATGCGTTAAGCAGAAAGTCGAAAAACTACCAGCGAAGAGAATCTGCCTGACAACAAGCGCAGCTTTATAAGAACTCCGCAAGATTCTCAACGCGCATTTCTCCCGTCTTCTGCCGCCGCAGCGCCCTTCTGACGAGCTTGCCCGTGTTGCCAACAAGCCCCGCGTCATAGCAGATTAGATAGTCGCAGGTCTTTATCATATATTCGTTTGCGCGGACGATGGCATAGGGCTTTGGTACGTCTTCCATGCTCTCCGGGTAGTAGGTGCGGTCGTAACCGCTAGTATCATGGTTGAACGGATAATACGGTAAAAGCAGCGTGAGCGTCACCTCCGGGTGGCTTTCCTTTGCTTTCCGTACCGCGCCCGCCGCCATATAGTCAAAGTGTCCGTAGTGTCCGGCGATAAACTCGGTCACACCGTATTCGACAATATGACGCTCCACGGCGGCGTCCAGCAGAGGGCGCAGGGCTTCGGGGGCGTCGCGGTGTCCGATGAAAAAGCAGGATAGCATAGTGCCGCCTCCTCGTTGCATATCGTAACATATTTCGTTGTATAGCACAAGTTTATTCGTTGCGCGCATTATGTAACAACTCTCCCGCCACGGTTATACTAACAGCGACGGGAGGTGGTCTAATGGATATGAAGACGCTTGGCAAGCGCATCCGTGCCGCAAGGCTGCGAAAAGGGTGGACGCAGGAAGAATTGGCAGAAAAAGCCGGTATATCTCCAACCCACGTTAGCGTTATTGAGCGCGCGGGCAATTCGGTTAAGCTGGAAACATTTGTTTCCATATGCTGTGCGCTCGGCGTTTCCGCCGACGATGTTCTACAAGATTTGGTGCCAGCGTCGGTTGATACACAGACCTCCGAACTGTCCGAGCTCCTGCGCAGCCAGCCCCGTGATACCCAGATGCGCATATTGCGCGCGGTGAAGGCCGCAATCACAGACTCCTGATAATAGAAAAATCCCAGTAATGCAATCTAACTATGCATTACTGGGATAGCTGTATATTGGCACGCGGGAGTGTGCCCGACCAAGATGTCATTTTGCAATCTTGCTCCCTGCGCGAAAACTCTCCGAAGCAAAAGCTCAAAATGAGCCTTTGCTTTTTGCCGTAAGTCAGCGGACTTCCATCTCCGATACCCGCAGCACCGTCCTACCCGGCTCGCCCCAGCGGCCCGTCACCGAGAACGCCATGTGCTCGATGTTGTCGTCGAGGAAGAAGATGCCCTTGAGGTTGTTGATGATCACGTTGATGGCGCGGTTGGACGTGTCCCACACGTTCGCGTTGTTCGTGCCGCGCGGTGTGGTGATCTCGATGGCGACCAGCGCCTTGTCGAAATAGGGCAGCGACCCCTGCCGCTCGGCTTCATCAATGGCGGCGCGGAGAATCGCCTTCCAGTGCTCCTCGACCTCCTCCGTCAGCCGCTTCATCGACGGCAACGGCTCGTCGATGGTCAGCGTGACAACCGCGCCGTTATTTTCGCCGTGGGCGTGCTGCCGGGCGAGGCGCGGCGTCGTGGCGTCCGGCGAAAAAGTCTCCGTGTCGTAGATCACACCGAGGAGTTGGCTTTGCAGCTTGAGCGCAAGGTCGTACATTTTATGAAGCCGCGGCGCGTCGGGGCGACCGCCGGCATCCAGGCAGCGCGCGAGCTGCTCCAGCGTTTTATCGATCTGTGTATTCATAGACCTCCAAGCCCTCCGATCCCATTACGTCCGGGTACATTTCAAGGATCGGCCTGTCCTCCGGACGGATGCAGACGCAATGGTAGGGTTCCTCACCCACATACGGATTATCGCGCCGCAGCTCCGTATGTTTCTTGACCGCCGCAAAGAAGTAGACGAATTTCAGCAGGTCGCAGGCGGGATTGCAGAAATAGCGGTACGGCCAGTCCTCGTAGTCGCCCAGCGCCGGCTCAGACATCCGCGTCGCGTCGGGGCAGAACACGCGGCCGGCGATATCCTCGCCATAGATGCGCATAATGCTCTCACGCAGCCTTTGCGGCGTCGTAAGATAGACGTGCTTGTAGTCCGCCTTGAGCTTGATTGGCTGGTTTGACCAACGCGTCGGTTTCGTGCGCTCGATACGGTCGTGCTTGAGCAACTGCTTGCGATACCACATCGTTTGGCGGATGATGTTCTCGGCAACCGCAAGGCGCTTTTCCTCGGAGCAGACGAAGATCATGCCCGCGGCGCGGGTCTCACGGTCGCCGTTCTTGGTGTAGAGCAGCGAGCCCTCGGCCCTTGCCTGCCACTCCATCTTCCCGTCCTCGATGTCATAGACGGCATAGCGGCGGTCTCCCGGCATTATCAGCATACCGAGGAATAGGGTCGAGGAGAGAATGCCGCGACCGATAGTACGCCAGCGGGCGGAGGGAATGAAGTAAAGCCATTTGTAATCGCAAATCTCCCCAGAGCTTGGAATGTCAATCTCGTCCAGCAGCATCGCCATGTGGGATACCTTTATCACGCGGTCTAAAGTCTTCGGACCGCCGAGCGAGATCAGCGGAGTAACGTCGGGAAACAGCGCGCGGCCTTTGGCGAGTATGACCACGATGCCGTCCTTGCGTTTTTTGAGGTACCCGTTCTTTGTCAGCGGGCGGAACATGTAGGATCGTTCTGTCGGCGTCACCTGTTCGAATGGATCCAGTATGCGGAGGCAGCTTTGATAGTCCAGGGCATTGTAGCGACATAGGTGTTCAATCAGGAGCAGTTGATTGTCGTGCATTGTTCTCCTTGTATTATAGAGTAGTAGTTTTTATAGCCCCTCTCCAAGGGCTGTGTGCTACACTGTAAAGGATGCTGTGGATCGGTTTAATTCTCCTACCGCTCGACGGTTCGCGAAAGGTTCCAA
>Ga0310695_10006570_pt1 | contig 19144 bp, 13 predicted proteins | sample RumenRJG_04DNA_FD_203882 | JGI IMG/M metagenome (GOLD analysis project Ga0310695, IMG submission 203882) | Bovine rumen microbial communities from Lethbridge, Alberta, Canada - RJG_04 (v2) (version 2) | ecosystem: Host-associated > Mammals > Digestive system > Stomach > Rumen | place: Canada...
CCTCTGTCAAATTTTACTCCCCAAAACTCTAATTGCACTTATTTGGAGTTTTGGGGAGTAGTTATCCCAATCTATTATCTCATATTTTGGCGAGTTATTGTAGAGGGGTGGTCATTGAGCGGTTACGATTAACAAAAACTCCGCAACACCTGCGTATGGCGTTGCGGAGTTTTGCGTTATCTTTGTTTACAGCGTCGCAAATTTTGAGATTGCTTTATTCTATCATTTCTTTGTGTAATCCTGAAGAAATCCGTTCTTCATTGCAGCCTTTTTCATCATTGAGTTTAATATGCCTCTTTTCAGGATGTCGTCATAACAATTCCCCCAGCACATTCCGGCGACATCTTTTGCCGACATTGTTTTGTAGAAATCCTTAGGGAGATTGATATCAACTTCTCCGCCGCCTGTATTTCCTGCGGATATGCCTTGGCATTTTTCATCCTGATTGATATACGCGCTGCCATCATGATAAAAGCAGAGAGTGAGAATATCTATCCCGCGCTCAAAATAGTCGCCTTCTCTTGCTATCACGGTGTCTATATGAAGAAAACGAAGGTGGTTTTCTTTGGCAAAAGCTTCGGCGGAAGTGTCGAACTCGCCTCTGATGAGGACGTTATTCTTTTGAAAAAGCGCCTTTTCAGTTTCGGACAGATACAGCCTGCAATTCGGGTTCAATATCCAAAGTTCGCATATCGTCGGAACTAATTCAAAGAAGCCCTGCTCCACTTCTTCTACTTCTTCGCCGAGCTCAAAGCAAACGCCGCTCGGGTCGGTTCTTTCGGGAAGGTTCATCCAGAAATCCATATCCTTCTTTTGGAGTAGCTTGCCGCCGTGCGCGTCAAAACCGTTTTTCCTGTAGCCACTGTTTACGATCATAGTTTTCTCACCTTTGTTTTCAGCAAATTTCCTTATGATTTCAAAATCAAATCCGTGTGCCTTTAATAATAAATCCATTGTTTGTCCAAACGCAAGTAGCAATAGCAAATGGTGCTTCTTTGATATACCACTTGCCTTCAGAGCCACTTCTATCGCATTCATTTATTATTGGCTTTAGAATATCATTTATTGCATTTAGGAAATCTTGAACAACTCGGAGCTTCCTTGGATACCATGAGATAGAACTAACAAGAATACCAACCTCTCCTTCTTCCCAAGTATCCTCACAATATTTCACCTGATCTTTAGGTATGCTATTGCGTACGCACTGATGAAGCGAATTAACAATGTCCGGATACTTGTCAAAATCAAATTCCACACCTAAATCCAAATTCCAGCACCACCAATCAATACCAAAATCTTTATCAATTATATCCGTTGTGAATTTTTCTTCTAAATCTATCCATTCACCATTTCTAAATTTTCTAATCCGTCCTTCACCGTGGTTATATAAGAATTCATATAATATGTAGGTGAATTTTTCCGTCTTTCCGATTTCCTCTAATTCTGTGGTAAATTCTTCTTTGCGTTCCTTTTCGTTCGCTTCAAACCAATGGTCAACAGAAGGTCCACTATATTCACTGACTATTTTAAAACCATCCGCTGAAGGTAAATCTTTTAATACGCCATATACAAACTCGCCCAAATCTGAGGTAGTGTATCCGTTTTCCCCATATATAGTAAGTTCTCCAGTGAATTCTATATTTCTTCCCTCAAGCTCTCTACATAATTCACCTCTATTTTCTTTGATTTTGCGAATTCCTAAAAAGCCATAATATGCTTGTATGGGCTTTAAGGAGCCTGGATGCACCGGCTTAGTTTTAAATTCCAGAACTTCGTTTAAGTCAACCTCACCCGGAACTATCTGAAATATTGAACCCATAGAATCGAATTCACTTATTAAGTTATCAATATTGCGCTGGTAATAAGCATTACGTTCAACTTGAGCGTTGTATTTCTTTACATACTCAATGAACATTTTTTGCGCCTTTGCTTCAATATCTCGCTCTTCTACAAATTTTGCATTAGGATACAACTCTATCTTACTATTAAAAGATGGATAATTTTTAATCAAGCCTAGAATACAGGCTGTTTCACCTGCAACATAGTGAAGATCCTCAAGAACTGCTATCGCATCTATGGATTCTTCTTGATTATCTCCGTGAACTGCTCGATTACCGTTTCTTCTAATATAATGGAATGCATTCATTACATCTCTATTATGTATAAAGTTACGAACCGTCTGATCGGCAAGAATATCTGCAAAAGTAAGCTCTTCCATTTTCTGATTATGTGCAACTAAATAAATAAACCTTGCTAATAATTCCGCGCTTTTTCTCGAAGTGAATACGCTTTGCACCGGCATATTTACGGCAAGTTTTTCTGCGTTGTTGCAATTCTCGTAAATGTAACTAAACTCACTAAGATTCTTTAGAAAATCAAAATTCATTTACTTCCTCCATATCGTTTTTGCCTCTATTCGTTGATAAGCTGATGTGGATTGTCTTTATTCATAAGTCATTTCCTTATATCTTAGTCAAGATACTGTGTTTTTTCCTGCTTTATTATGGGTACCAACACACTATAAAACTTCTTGCTCCATTTTGCTTGGAACTCAACCATACGGTACCAATCGGATTCGTTCTCAATACTAAAATTATTAAGCTGAATATATACCTTTGAAGCTTTTATATCGTCACCGCGCTGCCAAACCAAAGCGCTGCCTACAGCGGATTCAATTTCAGCTTTATGCTTGACAAGAGCATCATAAGCTTTCTTATTTAAGGATTTATCGCTCTTCCCGAGATACATTTCAACTCGGGCAGTGTTATAGTTAGCAACGCAAACAATATTGAATCCTGTAATCCCGATATAGCCATTTATCCAATTCGCTTTTGAAAAATCAACATTTTCAAAGGCACCATTTTCAGCATTTGCCTCTTTAAGAACTGGTAAAGCATTCGCCCAGTATTTACGGCGAATTTCATAGCGTGTTCCGCTTTCACTTTCCCGCTCTTCGGCAGTGTTCCTGAGATAAAAGCCCAATTCCGACAAATCGATATTATACATTTCAAAAAGTTTTTCAAGCAGATTCAGTTTGCTGGAGGTGTTTGTGTTTGTGTTCACAAATAAACCTTCGGATATTTCAACAGCCTTCCTAAAGCTGTTTTCGTCATACGAAAAGAATTGTGCCACACCGTATTCGTTTGAAACGCCTAACTGAATCAAGATGCTCTTATCTTCATCATACAGTATTTGCAATACCTTTTGAAGCATTTCAACCCAGCTCGATACAGGCTGTTCGGTGTTTTTATATACAAACCTTGAAATAAACCTGTTGCTCATGGAGGTGTCGTCGGCAAGAGTGAAGAAATCAAGCTCCTTTTCTGCCGGGCAATACTCCGTTTCTGGCAACTTCCAAATAGAGAACGCCCTGTCCTTCAAGTATTCGCTGCGCTCCTCCAACTGAGCCAACGACCAACTATCATGTCGGCTTATGTATGTATTCATACGAATACCGCTGTCGATAAAGCCGTTTTTCATATTCTTTTTGTCGGCAAACGTATTATTGCTGTACTTGGAGTTATATGCGGTTAAGGTCAGGTTTGCAATTCTGTGAAGCCATGTTTCATGAATCCGCTCGTAATCCTCGCCAAGCTCCTCGATCCAAGCCGGCGTCAAGTGCTGCGGCATAATATGCTCGATTGAATAGTCGCCCTCATCAAAGTGGCGGTAGACGTCTTTATCCTCAGCAGTTCCGAAGTTTTCGAGTCTTTCAAGAATGTAAATCTTATTTTTGCTCTGCATCAAATAAATCTGGCGTTCCGCAAAATTCCTGCCGAATTCCTCGTCATCGGGAAATCTAACGCGCTCTTTTTTCGAAATCAAAGCATATTTCAGTTTTTCGACATAATTATCCTCTGTACCGTCATAGCGCATTATCTCCTTGTGAAGCATTAAAAATGTCTTATTTAACGAGTTGGTCGGCAAATCGCAAATTGTTCTGCGGAACAGATAACTCTCGGTAACGGCAAATATTTCCGCTAAATCCTCCGAGGTGAGCTTCTTTTCATCGAACAATCTCAACACTTCTAAGAAAAACGGTCGGACAACAGATGTTTCTAAGCGGTTCAGACGATGAATGCAGCTGTCGATTGTGCGGTTGCCTAAGCCACCGACCAGCAGCATATTATACCGCTTTGCGTAGGCGAGCAAATCCTTTAGCAAATCCTCGGTATCTGCTTTTGATAGTTCAACATATTCTTTGAAAACAGCATAAACCTTACGCAATGGCGGAATAGATTGATTCTTAACGCTTAAATAATCACGAACAAACGAAGATACATCGTATTTTGTTAAAATTTCAATCTTATTCCAATAGCGCTCATAGTAGGTATTTTGTTTCTCGGTTGAAAGTCCCATAAGTATCAGGTTGCGGATTTTATCACCCTCCGATAAATCCAAACCGGTAGAATTAAGACTTTCAAAAATCAGTTGGGGATTATCGTCGCCGTTAAGCGTAATTTTAATGATTTCCAAGCAGCCGATAGCTCTGTACAGCTCGTCAATCGTAATTTCGTCTTTCTGAATACGATTGTAGAAATAATCATAGTTGACAGTCAGATTGGATTCGCGGATATGCTCGGATTTGTCATCAAACAGACGCTTAAGCGCCGCCATATCATTTTTGACAGGCTTCAGCTTAATGCGCGTCTCCTCCGGCTGCCATTCATCAATCAAATAGCCTTTATAGATTTTATCACATAATTGAGCGTCATCAGCTTTAACCAGTCCGGATTTCAGTAGATTATACATTGCCAGATATAAAATAGATATCGTTGTTAATCTCTGTTGACCGTCGATTACAAGGTACTCTTCATTTTGACCGTCGTCGTCATATACGGATACAATACTGCCGAAGAAATGACTCTTGCGCCCGTTTTTAATGACCTTTACCAAATCATCATAAAGCTGTTTGCAGTTTTCTATTTTCCACTCATAGTTACGCTGATATACCGGAATTACAAAGCGTTTGCTCGCGCCTTGCATATACCGTGCTAATTTAATTTCTGAGCCTTTCATATGACTTCACCTCCGAATCATATCCATGTTGAATTTTAGTTTTGTATCAAATATTAGTCAAACCTAAAGCAATAACACTTACGCTGACAAACATTAATAAACGGTTTTTTAAAGTCCACGCTGTATGAGGGTGGTAAAGTCGTCGAGCCACATTAAGTATTGTCCTATTTTATCTTGTGCTGCAGTGTTCGTTTTCGTTAAAGTTTTAGGTTAGATAAAAAGTTAATTGCTTTTTGACGATTAAGCAATGGATGTATAAATTGGTTGCTGTAGTTACACAAACAGTTATAACACGCTGCGTCACCGGTTTTGCCGCCACAGGTGCATTCTGCAACTACGTCATAGGCGGCGCCCAGCACCTTTTTGAATTGCTCTGTTGAAAATCCTGCGATACGAGATACATGACCTGCTCCACCGGGAACATTATCAAATATGATAACAGAAGTTTCGTACTGGCCATTATTATAAACAGTCTGAACACATCCGTCGATGTCTGTGCGTTCAATTTCCAGAAAACGGCTGATTCCCTCAAGCAAAGCATACAGCAGCGAATACCTTTCCCCTCTGTCAGCTATATAGTCAAAGTTCATGCAAACAACATCTGTTTTAAACATATGTCCAAGAGATCGCTTTACCAGTGTATCAGAAGTACATTCTCTGCCATATGGCGTTTTATGGCGTCCCTTGGGCTTTGCAAACCTCGGTGCAAATGGTTGGCTGATTTTCATGGCATATCCACAACTTTGACAAACATAAAATTCGGAGTTATTCATGATAAGAAGCTCATCGTTTGAGGATGAAATAACATTGATTACTCTATCTCCGATAGTGTGCTGTTTTGATTGGCTTAATTCGCGTGCATTTCTATCTCCAATATAATGTATCCTGCCATTATATGTCTTTTCGGGCTTGCGCATATTTGCTTTCACAACATTTATATCTGCTGTGAAACCGAAACTCGGCACAATAAAGGTTCCTGTTTTTCGCACATTACCCGAATGGCAGTATTTACATACTCCCATTTGTGAATGTTCGTCAAAAGTATGAATGTTTACATTTACATTCTCACACTCTGGATTTTCACAATACCCAAAATCATACATGCGCCAATCGTGATTGTTGTTAGCTGGTCTGGAAATATACCTACTGGTATATAACATACCATCGGCAATAATTTGTGAACCGGGTGCATATTCGCTGACCGCAATTTTCATATCTCTTTGTAGTCTCAGCGGTCCCTTTGTATAGTCACTGTTCTGGCGTGTCTTCAACTCTACACAGTCAACAGGGAATCCGTAACGCGGAATTATGTTGTTACGAGATAAAAAGGCAATAATGTTTTCAGATTTCAATGAGCGGATTTCTTTTTGAATTCTGATAACTGCATAATTTCCCTGATTTTTTTCCTCCATCTGCGTTTTTGCAAGCTGATAGGCTTCTTCCAGCTTTTCGATATCATTTTTCAATGTATCTCGGGCTATCATCAGTTCGCCATCACCAGAAACCAACATCTCAAGCCATAGGTCAATTTTACCATGAAGTGAAGCGGGTGTAGATTCGCGTACAATACGACTTAAGAATGTATGTGAGGATTCGACAAATTGCAGCAGCAAATTAAAATTCGGAGTCAACATCAAGGTCTCTGCATCTTTAAACGAGCTAGGGTTCTTCCTGAAAAACTCCGACAGACATACTGCATATGCGTGGCGATGCACAATCTTTTCATTATCCGTTGTAAAGTAAGGCGGTTTAATGTTTCCTTTAATCATCGCTGACGGATGATTAAAGAAATTGGTATCATGTGAAGCTGTTTTACAAAAGGTGAGTGCATAAGCTGCACTGTCGGTTCTTCTACCTGCACGTCCCACACGCTGAATATAATTCGCCGGAGTAGGCGGCATGTTTTTCATCATAACGGTTTCCAAATCGCCAACATCTACGCCCATTTCAAACGTAGTTGAACAACTTAAAATGTTTATCTTTTTATTGACAAAAGCTTCTTGATACTCCTTTGCTTTGTCAACACTAAGCTGCGCTGTATGCTCTTTTATCTTGAGATCATAAATATTCAGGTTAGTGTAAATATTGATATAATGATTATCTTTTTGCGAATTACGGTTAAACACACTTAATCTGCCGTCGCAACGGAAAGTGGGACAAACATCGTCCGCATTACTTGAGGTCAGTCTTCCGCATTTATTGCAGAAGTAAATCTCGCGGTTTTCAGAATACACACTGTATATTTTGAAGGAAGTGATGTCCAAGCGATAGTGCAGATTATCGTTGGTTTTCAAGCAAGGCTTAAAGACGCGATTCCATACTGTGGACAGAAATTTGTTGCATTTTTCAAGACTCCACTCTGCGCCCTCCATTTCCTTGCTCAACCGTTTTAGAAAACTGGTTCGGTAGTTATCATTTACTTTCGCCAACCAGCAAAAATTATAATCTGTTTTATCTGCAGGGTTTAAAACATAACCCTTGTCATATGCTGAGTACTGAAAGAAAGTCTTATCTTCGGGAGTAAGCGTACAAATATTATCATAATACAGACAAATGTCGCGTCTGAAGCTATCTGCTAACACGTTAATGACAGCCTGTGTTTCGTTATTTCTAAACACGCCTATATGTATTTCTGTGTTGAACGAAAAACGTATGATACCCAAACCTTCCAAGCCGTGACGATCATTACAAACCATCTCGTATATTATCGTTTTGTAAGCTTCCTTTTCGCGGTCATCCTCATCAAAAATTTGATACAAATTAAACGCCGCATACAAATCCTCGCACAGTCTTTTAACGGAAACGCCGCCTTCATATGATTTGCGGTTATTTTTTAATATTTCTATCAGGACACGGCGTCTCAGAATATTGTGATAGGTACCATCAAAATAAGAGGCAAAATATGCCGCCTGTTGTCGGCTGTCGGAAAATATGAGATACTGCTTGGTGAGTGCTTCGCTGATTAGTTCATTTTTCGGGGTAGCGCATTCTTCAAAGCCAAAGCCAAATTCATCATCTGTGCTTTCAACTTGTACTGGAGCTATCTTTTGTATCGCCGATGGAAGAACGCCGTAAAGCGAGGTTGCGACTACGCTTGTTGCTGCATCCTGACCCACATAGAAATCACGCAAAATCCCGCTGTGATTGTTTGTATAATCACAACACTCACAATGTTTAATCAATGCCTTTTCGGAATTGACTCGTGTTATATAATTGACATATCGAAAAGAACATTTGCAAAAATTCGGATTTCGTTCACCCGCACGTGCAACCGTTCCGCATTTTGAGCAGATGATGAAATTGTCCTTTTCAGCATCATCCTTGAATTTATCTGTTAGAATATAATATTCGGGAGTATCGCCAGGCTCTAACTTTGAAGTAAACTGTCTTTTGTCAGTACTTTCATCAATCGTCATTTTTCCCGTGAGATAAATCTGTCCGCAAGAACGGCAAACAGAAAAGCGAAACACCTTGTGATCTTCATACTGATAGAAAGGCTCAAGGAAAATTTCTTTAAACGGAGCAAGCGAAATATAAGCTCCTGCAAGTGCTTTAATGAAATAATGATAACGTCCGTCAAATAACTCGACACCGTTTTTGCGTGCCTTACTTGCGAGCGAAATAAAGGAAACCAATGTCTTTTCATCCAAGCCGAGACGTTTTGAAACCATATGAACGCTCAGGGCTTCTTCATTGAGCAGGTTTTTTATTGTGTAATAGATTCCATCCTCATGTAAAAAATCAAAAATCATTTCAGCTATATTTTCACTGTACTTAATCTCAGGATTATAGCGTGAAAGTATTTCATGGATTTCATTGGGCGAATCGGTTTGCTCACACCTTGTATTGATTACTTCATAGCAATCAGGATGATAGGTTAGACAGGATTGCGGAGGCTTAATCATCACTCGGTCTGCACGAATAATAGAACTGTCAAAGAAACTTTCATCCGAGCACAAGGTTTTTGCAAAATGAACAATATCGGGATTATCATCTGTTGAGCTTCCCAAAGTAGCACTGGTAAGAATGTAATTGATTCTGTTATCATTTTGAATTCTTGCCTTTAGCCGCTTAATCAAAACAGACACCTCAATACCTGTAGCGCCTGAGTATGTGTGCGCCTCATCAAGGACAATAAACTTCCAGTTCCTGCCATATTTGCCGCTGAAAATCGTATTGTCATTGGGTCTGAGCAGGAGATACTCAAGCATCGCGTAGTTGGTAATGATGAGATGAGGCGGTGATGATTTGATTTGTGCTCTTGATATCCTTTCGTTTGGAAGCGGTTCTGTTTTGTATTGGCGAAGGTACTTTTCGTACGCTCTGTTATCCTGTTCTTCCGTTTCACCTGTGTATGTACCAAATGTTATGTCCGGATAGTTACGCAATATGGTTCTCAGACGTTTCATTTGGTCGTTTGCAAGAGCGTTCATGGGATATATAATGATAGCCCTGACGCCATCACACAGGGTTCCCTCTTCCTTTTCTCTCATAAGAAAATTTAGAATCGGAAGCAAGAACGATTCCGTTTTACCGGAACCCGTACCTGTTGTGATAATAGCGTTGTTTCCTTGAGAGATTTCACGAATAGCCTGTTCCTGATGTTTATAGAGCGGTCTTTCAAGCGGAAGTCCTTCACTTTGAAGTCTTTCAAACTCTGCTGAAACAACGCCTTCATTTATCAGATCCTTGAGAGAACAACCTGTTTTAAACGAGTCGGTAACATCAATGAACGGACCCTTTGACAGATAATTGTGTTCAAGCAGTTGTTCGCTGAATTTCCGCATATAGGTATCATCATTGATAAAAAAGGTAGTACGCAAGTATCCTACGTAGTCATTTAATATTTTGCTTGATGCTTCGATAGGGTTAAATTTCATATCAGACTCCTTATATTTCAACAATATACAAATCAGGGACGTCGAGTACCTCTTTATCCTTAAGCCCACGGTCGTCTGATATCAGATGACCTGAAATCTTATTATACAAAAAACCGTCATATTCCTTGTCTGTCATGATGATTTCAAGGACGTTTTCGTTTATTGAGAACAACCTAAGAATAACAGGATTTGCAGTCCTAAAATACGCCTTTTTATACTCTCCTGAATAAGCATCCCATTTATAGTAGCAGGCGTTTGCCTCATACATATGCCCTTCTACAATTGTTTTTATTCCTTCAATGTAAAAGTTCTTAATTCTCTTCAATACTCCATCAATATTGCATTGTGTAATCTGATATTCACTGTTTTGACACATCGCTTGTATCACGGGATCTCCTATTATATATGGGATAGTTTCAATAATTTGCGATTCTAAACCAAAGCCGAACTCGTCTGCTTCGGACAGTTCCACCCGAACCTCATATCTGCCGTCAGGATAATCCAAATCGACAGAAACATTATTTGATTCAGAAGAATGAAAAACCGTATAAACAGATTCTTCGTGTACAAGTGAAATCGTTATTGAACAATCGCCAAATATAAGGTACTGAATATCCATTTTTCTTCCGTTATCGTGGGAATCAATATGGAACTCACGAATGCAGGGCTTATGAATGATTTCGAAAAATTTAATCTGTATTTTCCCTTTTACTATGCCAATATTCGTGCATTCTTCACCACTAAAACGATATGCGGATAAATTCACTCGTCCATTGTTATTCTTCAGTATTTGAAAGCCTTTTCGATTTGCGGCAAAAATCTGCAAATCGGGTACAGATGAATGAATTTGCAGCATACCGTTCTCAGCAATCTTTTGCTGCATGATATAATTGTTCTCTGTTGTACTGTTTATTTTCCCCAGCGTCCAACTCACAGACGGAATATTAATCTGCAGCTTTGCTTTTATTCCATCATCTGTCATTGCGTCAAAAAGAACGTGTCCAACACGTGCATCAAATGCTATGGGATATTCATACTCTCCTATTTCAATATTCTCCGCATAGAAATCCTCAATATATCCATCTGCATCATTATAATATATTCCCTTATCAAAGATAATTTGGAAACGAGGAGCCACGAAAAGATTGTATTCCCAAATGACTTTATCATTATTTTTCTTAATGACAACAGATAGCTTGCCGCTGCTCTGATCCGAAAGATTAATAGTTTGCTCTTTTTCTGAGTCATTAATTTGAGCAACATTTTTTTGATTTATCCACAGACTGTAAACATCTGAGAAGCCTCTTTCTAACTTGACGAATAAGCGCGGATAAGAACGCCACAAATAGTGAATAGTACCGTCAATAATAATACGAGCCGTTTTTATTTCATCTTTACCCAACACATTGATAGAGATATTATCGTCACCGCTGGTCCTGAAAATGGGAATTGTATTGACAGTTACTAAACTATCTTCGGATAAATCCATTGAATAAACGCGGTATTTACCACTCTTTACTACATCATAGTAACCGTCAACGGCTACATCATCTTTTGGTGATGTCATCAAAAAGAAACCATTATCGGGCATTTTCCGTGAAAAATATTCCGCGCGACTTTCGTTAAACACCATATAATCGCGATACAACATCTTATCAGAATCAAACACGACCTCGTTACCTGCAAACATCTTAACGGAAAGATTATGATAAAAATCGGGTATTTTTATCTCGATCTCGTCCGTATAAAACTTATATGTACCAAATACAGGCACCTTTACCGAAGCATTTCCTATTCTCTCAACGCCGTTATACAAAACGACCTCAGGCTCACAATCTGCATATTTTTCATCCAACTCCATCTTTGGAATAAACAAATACAGATTCAATCTTTGATTCAGAAAGAATGTCGGCTTAAACAGACTGCTGTTTCTGATTTCAGAACGGGATTTTCTGGTCTTTTTATCTTTTTTGTTTGTACGTTTATCTAAAATCCATTGGTTAAAATACCGATTGAAGGATATGGGTGAATGCAAATAATTTGATAGCTTATATCGATAGGAATTTGTGTTGAATAATACAAGGTCTATACAATCTCTCATTGCCAAAGAGAATTCTTTGCAAGCCGTTTTATAGGCAACGGGAACCAAATACCGAGAAGCCATTCCTGATTCAAGGTCTTGCTTCATTCTAAACAAATAATCTTCAACATAACTATCAATCGTATTTGCATTATAGCTTTCGTGAAGCATTTCAGTATAATAGGCTTCAATGTTAGCCATAATGGATGTCAGCGTACCTTTACTGATAATAGAATGCGTTTTGAGTGTCTCTACATATTTGCGTTTTCCGTTTTCGTAGCAAAAATACAAATTTTCACTGACGCAGAAAGATAAAAGTGCTTTGGAAAAATAGGACATCAGCTTAGGAGATGTTTGAACTCCGAATGAACCAAAGAAATCATCCCAAAAATTATCTCCGACTTTTTCATATATACAAAACTGAACCATTGTCATAGAGATAATTAACGCTTCAAGCTGTGACATACGATTTGTTTGATGGATAACGCTTTTTGCACATATTTTCTTAAGTTCAACATATTTGGGCGTCGGCAAATAAACAAGACCTAAAGGAATATCGTCTGAATATTTGTTCCTTAGCTCTTTTAACTGCTCTACTATTTGTTGAACAATTTCCGATCCAATGAAATTAACTTCTGTAATAGAGTGCTCCCATCTTCTGTACTTCTTTTTGTCATGCTCAGCGAGATTTTTATCTGATATACGGTTTGACGTATCACTCCTTGTCTGTTGAGCCTTTTTATTATCTTTTCTTTTTACTTCTTTACGAGGCTCAATAAATGATGATACATCTAATTGATATCCGTCAACGGTAAGATTGTCTTCGGTCTCTGTTTCATAAAATGTTTCCACAGTTACCGATGCTTTATCAGTTGAAGTTTCGACCGACTCTTTCAGAAAAGAATCCCGATTATGTCTCTCGACCGCAGACAAACCATCTGTTTTACTGATTTCGGAAGTCTCTTTCGGTAAATCAATAGATTCTTCACGCAAAGTCGTCTCGGTTTCTGTTGACTCAACATCTTTGTTGTTAGATGTTTCAAAATTAACGAATGCTTCTGTTACTAACTCAGCAGAGTCGTTCACCAAATCTGTTTTCGTTTCTTTTTTCTCGTTTGCATCAACTTTGTTATTATCCACAGTTGTCTCAGTGGCTGACTCATCAGAAAATATTGTAGTTGCAATATTTTTTACTTCGGGATTTTCGGTAGCTTCAATATACTTTAAATAATCTCTCAATAAAAATATGGCACGAGAATAGTCTCTATGGAATAATTGTCTAAAGAATCTATCGCTTCTAATGTTTCTAATGATTCGTTTAATATAACATCTATCTTCAGAGAAAAAAACATTATTGCTTAAAAACTTTTTAGAATCAAAGAATCGGTTCAAGGAAGCAATCAATCGCAAGTCTCTCTGAGTTTTATTTTGACTTATCCATTGAATAAAAACTGCATTATGCTTTTTCATTTTATATCATTCTCCAGAACTAATACTCGTTAATCATATTCAAATTTTATCATATATTTCATTGCATTTCAACATTATATCGGTAATTTCGCACATAATATTCCTTTTTTGATTAGCGTTTTTTCAAAACATTTACAAAATCATTTTTATCATTCTTACGCTTTGGTATCGACAATTTTTCTTACGATTGCGTACATATTCTCGGTGTCGATTGCCTCAGCAAGTTCACGCACCATCACATAGGGAAATTCGTCAATAACCGGAGCGTTTACAACATCGCTTTTAACCACGCCGAACGCGTCTGTCTGCAAAATGTCTTTTCCGCGTGAGCCTACGAGATTACACACAGTGTTCATATCCTTTATGATTTCTATAATTTCATTCTTACTGAAATGCAAATCTAGAAATTATAGGCATTATCAATTCCTTTTCGGTAAGAATATCGACGTGGTGGCTTCCACAGTGAACGGTATGACCGTCAATGGTTAAATTCTCAATTACACCTTTGGCAACTCTGACTGTCGTTCTCACAATTCAGACTGTAGGTATTGTTATAGTATCATCATTTCTCGAATATCTACTTATGGCATTCGTATTTTGGAACTACACTCCCAGCAACGGCTGGTCAAACTCAAACAGTGCTTCGTTAATTTCAAATATATCATAGCGGTGATTGCGGATGAAATACTCGACGATGACATCGAACTTACTGCTCGGCGAGAGCGCATAGCCTGATTTGAGCAGCAATTCTGTCGCTTCATCCAGCGACAATTCGAGCGCAATAGCAAAGGCAATAGCTGTTGCTTTGCTCGGCTTATAGCCGGGATTGTTGCGGATTTTCGAGAACAGCTTGCGGTCGATATTGGCTTTCTTGTAGCACTGCGCGTCAGTCATTCCTTTTTCGTCGATTTTGCGCAGGAGCATTTCCGAAAAACTCTCATCCACGCTGCCGACAACATCGCGCAGATTAGCGGATGAACGTTTTGGTAAGTTTCCGTCAGAATAAAGAATATTGCTGCGCGCTACAAAATGCTCGTCGATATATCGCTCGTCAATATATTCGCGGATGTCGGCAATCAGCTTTTTGCTGATTTGAAAGCTTTGTTTGTCGTAGACAACAATAGTCACGGTCATCTCGTTTTCAAGAAGGAAACGACTGATTTCGTTAACGGCAATTCTCAACGCCTCGTCCTTGGGATAGCCGTAAACGCCTGCGGAAATCAGGGGAAAAGCAACGGTTTCGCATTGATGTTCATTCGCAAGTTTCAGGGAATTACGGTAACAGGAAATCAAGAGTTGTTCTTCGCCGTATTCACCGCCGTGCCAGACAGGGCCTACTGTATGAATCACATACTTGCAAGGCAGATTATACGCGCCGGTAATCTTCGCTTCACCGGTTTTGCAGCCGCCAAGCTTGCGGCATTCTTCGAGCAATCCGCGCCCTGCTGCACGGTGAATAGCGCCGTCAACTCCACCGCCTCCAAGCAGTGAATTGTTTGCGGCGTTAACAATAGCGTCGCATTTTATTTTTGTAATATCGTTTCTCTCAATTTGAATCGGCATGCAAACACCTCCGTCTTTTGACATAATTTTACCACACACGCGCAGACGTTGCAATTAAATTTGCTACATCTGCGCGTTGATTCTTACAACTCAAACCCATCCGTAATGCCGTTGAGCATTTTCATATCTCTCTTGACATAGTAAAGCTCGGTGATTTCCGAGGTGGTGTGACCGAGGAGGTCAGCTACTTGCTTTGGGGTGAGGGATTTGATGTTGCCTTCTTTATCCTTTGTGCCGTTGATTAATCGGGTTGCGAAGGTATGGCGGAGCGAGTGCAAGCCTTTCGTTTCTATTCCGGCGGCTTTGAGGATTCTGTAGAAGCGTTTGCGGAAGTTGACAGGTCGGGTGACCTCGCCGTGCTCGTCGGGGATGAGCGGACTATCCTCTCCGAAATAGAATTCTTTGCGTAAATCTTTAATCATTTCGATCGCGGTATCGTTGAGCGGGATGTCGCGCTTGCTGGTGGCGCTTTTTAATTTGCCGACAGATATTTCACGTCCGCTTTTGGCGGTTACTCCGTCGCGCTTTGATACCTCTTTCACACCGCGCTGAACGTGCATGACGCGGTTCTCCAAATCTATATCCGAGTTGAGCAAGCCGAGCGCTTCGCTTGTGCGTAGTCCTGTGTTCAGCATTAGCACATACGCTGCCGCCTGCTGATATTTCCTTTTTCCGTTTCCGAACACGCTGAACGCTTCCGCTTTGAACTTTTCAACTTCTTCCTCTGAAAAGACTGTGATTGTCTCCGTAGGAGGGAGATTTTCTTTGCCCTGGGCAGACATAAAATTTGCTTTCTTTAGCATTTCAACGTTCGCCATCGGATTTCTCGCGATGAACTCCTGCTGATAAAGATAACGGAAGTATTCGTTGAGCAGCACATAAACTTTTTTGACCGTAGTGTATGCGTAGCCCTCGGTCATCCAATGGTTTAGCAGCATTTTAATATCAGCGGCGGTGATGTCACCGACAACTTTCTTTCCAAGGATGGGATAGATTTGATTTTTCGCAATCGACTCCGCTCTGTCGTAGGTCGTTCGCTCCACAGCAGGGAACTTGAACACTTGCAACCAATTTTGCAAACTGTTTTCTAAAGTTTTCAGAGACTCAACCGAATCGTTCTTGTCCTGATTAAATTCCACGATGTATTTTTTCATCTTTTTATTGACTTCCGACTTTGTTGTACCCGAGAAGCTCTTGCGCTTTCGCGCGCCTTGCTCATCAAGATACCAGACTACACCGCCCCAACGACCGTCGGTTCTTTTAAATGCGTTGCCGTTAGTAAGAATTTCACGTTGTGACATAGCTGTTCGCTCCTTTCTTTAGCACAACAATATATCACATGTCCGGTCATTTATCCAGACCTAATCATCATAATAACCGTCAAGAATTTCCTCGAATCTAACCTTACCTCGCGTCCTGCGGACATTGTTGATTGCCTCATGTCGCATACCTTCGAGAACATCTTTAGTTATCATTCTGTCTATCGCGAGCACCCGGCACATCATTTCAAGCTGAACCGCGTAGCGGAACAGCCCTTTTGAGATTGCCTTGGCGTTGTCCTCGGAGTATTTCGCGATGGACTTTCCGAGCTTGTCGCTGACGGCAGACTCGTTTGAACCGAGAAGATAATCGGCGATATAATTTTCAACCGCCGCCGCGAAAAATTCATTTCTCGATTTGAAATGAAACTGTTTCACCATGTCGTCCGCGCGTTTTACCAAATCCTTGTCCAAATATAGACCTACGCGTTTCATGTTTTCAGAATCCATAAATACCTCCAAAAATCGTGTTAATCAAAATTAACCCACTTCAAAACGGCTTAAATCTGCCGAAATTCGGGATTTCACCTCGAAACAAGCGCCTAATTCAGCACCAACGGGTAAAACCCGACGCACAATTAGCTCCAAATTATAACCCGCGAAAACGGCTTAAACAGTCGGCATTGCCGGCTGAAGTGGTCCGCATAGGCGCCTAAGTAAGCGCCTATGCTTTCCCCTGCTTACTTTTCGACCTTGTGATTAATGCCTGTTCTGCTAATTCCTCTGCTTGATTCCGCCGTTATCAATCTGCTTTTGGTGGAACTCGTCCACCGCGCTTTTGATTGGAAGAATTTGATACTTCAAGTTACCGTTTCGCTTAATACCTGCTTGCGTAATCACACTCGTATGCTCGGTGCTTATCAAGCCTTTTTCTTCAAGGCTGTGAACGTATTTCATAACAGTGTTGCGACTCATACGAAGAGCGTTGCCGATTGTTTTGAACGAAGGATAGCAAGAATAAGTTTTGCGGTCTTCCATCCTCATCAGATAACTGTACAGCGCGATTTCTCCGGCGCACAAATCCATATTGAAAATTTCAATCGGGAGAGGAAAGAAATTTCCAACTCGCGGCGGAGATTTGTAAACAAAGAATTTGCAGAGAGTTTTGACAAAATCACTTGCTGACATTGTCATTCACCCACTTGATAAATTTTTCTTTCGGCACTACCATACGAGCGCCGATTTTCAAGGTCGGAAAAGTTTTTTGGTGCATCAGTTCATACGCACTCGTGCGTGAGATGCCAAGCACGCGCGAGACGGTTTTCGCGTCGATGAACAAAGGAAGTTCATCATAGGTTTTGTAAACCAAATTTACCTGTCCTTTCTTTCGGGCAGCAAAAAGACCCGTTACTTGTCAAGTCACAACGCACACACCTCTCCCTTGGTGCGAATGTGATATGTAAAAAAGTAAACGAGTCAAACTCAAAAACGCTTGATAATTTCAAGCTATGTAGATATGCAATATTAAATTTTCTATCTATATTTTAACACATCAGAAAATCTGCGTTAACAGCGAATCAGAATATTCGTTTGGAATCGTTTTGCTTTATATTTTGTCACTCAATAATTTATTCAGTTGTGCTTGTTCCTGCCTGCACCGAATAGCTTGTCTGCGTTGAAACTGTACCGCTTTGCTCTTTGTTTTTATTAGCCGCGCCCGAGCCGATACCTATCAGCAGATAAACAATCCAAGCGGCAATGATAATGCCAATCTTGATTACGGTTTTCAGTTTTTTGTTCCGCGCGATTATGATGGTGAGCGGTATCGGGAAAATAAACATCCAGCCGAGTACCCACCACACTATCTTTTTCTTTTTGCGCGGCGCGGGAGTAGCAGGATACACCTTCGCGGTTTGTACCTCTTGCCAAGCGCGTTGGCGTCCTTTTTCAAACGCATATCCGGCGTTTTCGGCATTGTCAATTTGCAGGTGCTGAACTTCATCGTCAATCAAAATCTGCCCTCCGCAATACTCGCAGAACGCCGACTAACATTCAGTATCAATATGTAAATTCGCGCCGCACTTCGGGCAGGTTGTATCTATCAGTTTCATGGCAGTACCTCCGTGGGGCTAATACGCTTTTTTCTGTGGTCAAGAGCTACCACAAGGAATATTTGTTTATTTACCTGCGTGCTCATTATAGTAATCCTCCGCGTCCTCGTAATCGTAAAAATCATCGTAGTGGTCGAAATAGAAATCGTCCGCGTCGGCATAATCCTTTGCGCTGAATTCATCCTTGGTTTTGCTTGACTTGGATTTTGAGGAGTAGCTTTTATACGTTGCTTTCTTTGTTGTCGGCTGAACAGTTGAGGGTTCTGTTTTGCTCTTTGAGGAGTAAGAAGACTTGCCTGAGACAGAACTTTTTGCGGTCGAAGAATGTGACGAAGTGCTGTACGAACTTTTATACGAACCGGACGATGATGACTTTTGCTTGTTACTTCCGCATGAACCGAGAACACACAGCACGATAATTACAAGCACAATAATAATCGCCGTTGTTCCGCAACCCGAACCGCGCTTAACGCGCTTTGAAGGTATATTGCGGCTTTCTTTCATGGATTCCTCAAAAATTCTGTATTCAATATATTCATCTAAAAAGTCATCATGATTAGACATAACAGCACCTCCTAACATATAACCTCTTACCATAACAAATGCTTGTTTCTGAATTCCTTCCTTTTGGAATAATGCCTTATAATCCAATCCAAAAGTTTTTCTTGCGGCGGTTGATTTTCTTTAGAATATATGAAACCAAGATTCAGTCTAATCATAGGGCGACCGTTCTGCGAAATGCAAATGAATTTATATCCCCAA
>Ga0310695_10006574_pt1 | contig 19135 bp, 16 predicted proteins | sample RumenRJG_04DNA_FD_203882 | JGI IMG/M metagenome (GOLD analysis project Ga0310695, IMG submission 203882) | Bovine rumen microbial communities from Lethbridge, Alberta, Canada - RJG_04 (v2) (version 2) | ecosystem: Host-associated > Mammals > Digestive system > Stomach > Rumen | place: Canada...
CCGCAAGATATGATTGCAAGCCACTACATATCCACCCAATTGCCCAATATCAGCAAACTCGAATTTTCCAATCTTCACCTCGATGACAACATAGCAAGAGAGGTTGAGATTGTAGAACAACAGATCTACAAACTGTTCCCTTTCTCCAACTTGCAGCCGATACTCTTTACCTAAATATCCGAAACCAGTTCCTAATTCCACCAAGAACTGAGTGATATTTCCCAGAAGTTTGTCCTTCAGCAAACGCTCATTGTATGTGCCTGTAATACCCGTAAATGCAAAGTCGTATGGATCTTTTGTCAATTCTCGGGCCAGGTCACTTGTTTCTTCTGGTAGTGTACGCGCGAAGTTAGTTAAAGCCTTGCCCTGACGCTCATAGAGGTCTGTACCCATGAAATTCAGCAACATATCCCGACTCCATCCATTTTCAACCGTCTGACGGACGAAGAACAATGCTTTCTCTGGCTGTTCTTTAAACTTGTCGATAATGAAGCGATGGTGTCCCCAAGGCACAGAGAACAAATCATTCCGTATTTGCTCCACAAGTTGTGGAGTAATTGCATTTACCTTTTGCTCAACAACCTGTTGAGTAATTTGCTCCCCAAGTTGTGGAGTAATTTCCAGACACGGCTGATATAGCAGATAGAAGTTCTTCATATAAAGCAGATTCGTTTCGGAGAAGCAGGTCGCATCAGGATTTACTTCCTTCAAATCCCTACTCAGATTCTTCATAAAACCACTACCCCAACGACTCTCAGCTTTTTTCTCCACAATATCCTTGCCCAGATCCCAATAGAACTGAAGCATTTCCTGATTCACTTTCACAGCAGCCTTGATTTGACTTCTGCGATAACGCGAACTCAGTTCCTTGATCCACTGGATATAATCTTGGTCCAATATACTTATTGACTTACTCATACTCATTACATATTTCGACTACAAAGATACACTTATTATTCGATTCGACCTAAACTTCGTTATCTTTTTGTATTATAATAGAGAAAAAACGGATTGTGACATTCTTAATTTGGTTATTCTCCAGAGATATGTATCCACTATCTTTAACTATCCGGTGTTAAAGCATCAATCAGCAAAACAATCCCAACAATAACAATTACAAAAATCAAAAGTCCAATAAGTCCAAACTTAGAAATGACAACACTAGCTAAGAATACTACACCAACCACTATGAGTATGGCTAAAACACGTCCAATGCAAGTCCCTACTTTTTCTGGTAAAGTTGATTCCGAATCTTCTGTTGTTTCATCATCTTCTGGATGCCATATATTGTACTTTATTCCACTTTTTTCTTCAAAAATTTCCTCTTCTATAGTTTTTATATATCCAAAATACAATAGTTTACTCATTGTATCTGAATAATCCGTATAATAATCATAATTATTTAAAGTTTCTATTTTACCAATTTTGTTTCTCAAAGCAAATAAGTGATTCCGAATAGAAATAATAGATTCGACTTCATCACCTTTTATAGAGTTAAAGTGGTTAATAAGTTCTTTTTGAATACTAAACATATCATTACTCTCACGAAGATTGACGAGACTAGATTTAAAATCATTTTCCGTTGGACTTTCGATTGCTTTAAACCGCCTTAGAATATTATGATTTAGACACTGATTTAATTCATATAACAAGTACTTTTTAGTAGACCATGAATTAGATAAAAACCAATAGTTAGGTAGATTGCGACAAAAAATGTAGTATGCAATCTTCTTGAAAAGCCTATTATAGATATTCATCATTTCAATCAACGAATATACATTTTCCATCGAAAGAAGTATATCTGCATGACTTATACCCTCAGAATCATACTTGTCTTCTAATTTAAAGAAATCTAAAAGCCGCTTATATGAATAATTACTATAACCAGCAATATTCTCAATAGAGGTGTGTCCATTTGTATACGGCATTGATTCTATATTGGGCAAAGTATCTTTTAAATGTGGTATATTGGGCAAATAACCAAGTCCAAATAATATCGATGATATAACATAGCGAGTTACAGATTCCTCGAAACCAAGTGAATCAACTATCTCTTGAGTAAAAGAAGTGACTTTCAAATTAATGTTGTAATTCATGGGATTCAGAGATTCCAATTTCTCCCCATATCCCAAATTCAAAAGTACTTTTAGTACATTCTTAGTCGCTCGACTTTCATCCAAATCATATATATCGTCCATGATGTTTACTAAAACAACATCATTTGCCACGTCTTTACCTCGTTTTTCGACGATTGCTTTTATCGCATTTGGAAGTTTACAAGTCTCCTTCATTTACAAACTAGAAAGTATTGCTTAACGTAGTTCCATTGGTTTATACTAATTTTACCGAATTCGTTCTATTGTCAGTTTGGCATTGTCTTTTAGGACGATTCACCACATCAGTATATATCTCATAGATGGCATTCATTGCGAATTTACACCCATCTTTGGTGTAATTCTTTTGTTTAACGATTCCTATCATATCAGAATAATTATCCACCTCATATATTGAGACTATCAAATCTACGACTTTCTGCAATTCCCAATATGCCTTTTCATATTCACCATAGTCGTACAGCGTATCGAAGCTGTTAAGTGCATAAAGCATATAATCTTTCGATGAAGAATCCGTTTCCTTTCTTTCAATATAGTAGGAGAAATTATAGCTTATCGGAGTCGTATTAATCTTATTCTTTTGAGGTATCACACCTGAAGGATCCTTCTGATGGTTGTACTCTCTTAGATTATCAAGAAATACAAAAATCGAATCATCTGATATAATATCGCTATAGGTTACAGGCTTGGTTAAGTATAGACCTTGCAGTGATTTGGCACGGCTCAAAGCCACATACAACTGACCTGGTGCAAAGATATGACTATTCAAATCCAAGATGACGCTGTCATAAGTTTGCCCTTGTGCTTTATGGATAGTGAACGCATAAGCCAACTTCACAGGGAATTGCTTGGTCTTTTGAATGTATGGAGTTTTACGAATCAGCTTGTGTTTTGCCTGATCATATTCCATCTCATAACGGTACTCGTTCATTTGCTGGAACTTATACTTGTCATTAGGATTGGGACATTTTATCGTTGAACCTTTATCAAGTACTATCGTAAAATAATCACCATTAAAACTTTCAATAGTACCAAAATCTCCATTAATATAGCCCCAAAATTTGCTGCTTTTACATAATACGACCCTTGCTCCTATCTTGAAACGCAGTTGAGAGTCGTATGCAGACGGAACTTCTATTTCACAGATGTCTTTGTCTGATGGCAAATCACTATGTTTAAGTGTAACTTCTTCTTTACCATCTTTAGTCCTTATTGTATACTCAGCATCTATCGTCGTTATTTGTCCAGGCAACTCTGATAATTTTTTTGTGTTTACCTGTCTGACTTCTTCGTTGGACGAGGCAACATATACGGCTTGGGGAGGGAAACTGTCCGTAACACGGCTGTTTATTTCATCCATTATTTTAACCTTGACCTCAGGACTTAACGGCTGCCTAAAGGCATCAAGTATTTTTACGAAGGAAGGATCATTGGCTTGGCGATATGAATGTGTCAATTCAAAGAGTCGAATGTTCTTCATCTCCTTTTGAATTACATGACTATTAAAGAAATAAATACCGCCATACTCCTGTTTCAAATACTCTAAGACTGCATCTTCACTGACAATAGGCGGCAACTGAAACATGTCGCCTACAACAACGAGAGGAATCCCACCAAAAGGATTACTATTGCTCATAGCCTTCTGGCAAATCTGATTCATCATCTCAAAAAGATCCGCACGCACCATTGATATTTCATCAATGATAATCATACGCACTCCCCTCAATTTCATTCTAAACGGTTCTATTTTGGGAAGCGTCAGGTTCTGTGGATTCTGGTATCCTTCTTCCAAATCGTCTAACGCTCCATAGAAAAAAGAATGCATAGTCCGGGCGCCATGATATAAAGAAGCTGCCAAGTTGGTTGGAACCAAAATCTGACACCCACTAATTTCAGACACCAATTTCTTTATTAAAGTGGTCTTCCCGCATCCAGCTTTTCCATGCACGAAGGTAATTCCAGATGGAATAGTCCTCAAATAATTAAGAACATCGTCTTGGGTTATAATATGCATACTCATACATTATTTGTATTATTTTAAGTCTTTCAATTACATTCTTTGAGAAGAGTATTTCACATTTTCTATCAGTTGACCTTTACCTTTGGACTTTACAATACTCTTCAATCCTCTTTCCCCGTTTAGCGACAAACTCAAGTTGAGAATCTATCCACTTATAGTATTCATCCATATTCTTAGGCATGGGCATGCTAACAAATAGTGGAGTATCCATCCAGAACTTCACGTTATAGTTTTCATCAACACAGTCTTGAAGTAAGAAGAAATCTACATAGCCTTTAAAATCCCTAAACATATTAAAGAAGCCCTTATCTTTTTCCAAAGCCTTGTCTAACGGAGATGGCTCTCCATTATAGAATCTGCGAATACACTCCAGCGTCAAGTCCCACCTGTCGCATATCTTCACGCTACAGCCACGTGCCTGATTCATACTCCATCTATGCATAGGAAAGATAATGGAACCACCTATCGTATAGGTTTTATGCCAATAATCTTTTTTCCACTTTACAAAATTAGGAATAGTCTGCTCTACATACTCCCTCAAAGGAAATCGCCAATGCAAGAAACTGGCAGTGATAGAGTCACAGCCAAACCAAATGTCACCCCATCTCAGACAATTCTTCTCAATCGTCAACTTCATCTCTTGTCCATTCGGCAAGGGCTTACTCCATAGCAATTGATGATATGCTCTCAAAGTTGGACTAGCAGAATCAGGATCCTTTCCATTGCTATCCGTCTGAACATCAAAATGTATGTCAATATCTCGTAATTCCATATTATCTAAGTAAAGATAAAAGATTAGTCAAACTCCATTCGTCCTTAATTAATACTTCTCGCGGTTTTGAGCCATATGCAGGGCCTACAACGCCAGCCTTTTCTAACTGATCCATCAAACGCCCTGCCCTATTATAACCTATAGCAAATTTACGTTGAATAAGTGGGGTTGAACCACTCTGGTTGCTGACAATCAGACGAGCAGCATCTTCAAAAAGAGGATCTAGATGAACTAAATCTACATCCGGCAATACGCTATCCATATCATTTATTCCCATCATTGGATCAGGCAACTCATAAGGTGCGCCATAACTTTGTTGTGAGGAAATGAATTTGTTGATAGCCACCACTTCAGGTGTATCTACAAAAGCGCCTTGCACCCTCATTATATCCAGTTCCTTTTTATATAAGAAATCTCCCTTTCCCATAAGGGCCTGTGCATCTTGCTGTTCAAGTAACAAGTTCGATTCCTCTTTTGAATAGACTCTATATATTATACGTGAAGGAATATGTAACTTTATATTCTTATTTATTATTTCCTTGGAAATACGTAAAGTCGATAGGATAATATGAATACCAACAATATGTCCTTTTTGAGTGATATTGGTAATTGGCAGCTCTATCTCCTTACCTGCCTCCATAATCAAATCACCAAACTCATCGATGACTACCACGATGTATGGCATATAGTGATGTCCCTTCGCAGGATTGAGCTTGCGTTCCTTGAACTTCTTATTGTAGCCCTTGATGTTACGCTCACCAGCAGCCATCAGCAACTCGAAACGGGCATCCATCTCCACACAGAGTGAATTCAGGGTGCGGACCACTTTCGTGGTTTCCTTAATGATCGGTCTATCCGCATCTTCAGGAAGGGCCGCCAGGAAATGACGCTCGATGGTCTTATAGACGCTGAATTCCACCATCTTGGGATCGACGAGCACAATCTTCATCTCTGCAGGATGCTTCTTATATAATAAAGAGGTGAGGATGGCATTCAGGCCGACAGACTTACCTTGACCTGTGGCACCAGCCACGAGAAGGTGAGGCGCTTTGGCCAAGTCGAACATGAATACCTCGTTGGTAATGGTCTTACCCATGGCACAGGGCAGTTCCATCGTGGTCTCTTGGAATTTCTTGGAGTTAAGGATGGATTCCATCGAAACCACACTGGGTTTGGCATTTGGAATCTCAATACCAATAGTGCTTTTACCAGGGATAGGTGCGATTATACGGGTGCCGATAGCAGAGAGTGATAAAGCAATATCCTCTTCAAATGAGCGTATCTTTGATATACGAACACCAATAGCGAGAGTGATTTCATATAAAGTAACAGTAGGACCTACAATAGCCTTGATACTGGAAATTTCAAATCCGAAAGCTCGAAGTACTTCCACGATGCGGTTCTTATTGGCATTCTGCTCATCCATATCGATATAGGGTATGCCGTCGTTATCGTATTTCATCAGCAGGTCGAGTGTCGGATACTTATAGTTTTCTAAATCAAGTTTAGGATCGTATGGTTTCAAATCTTCTAATACAGGAGAAATATCTATTTGGGGCTCGTTTGGAGAGTCATTAATATGAGGTTTGGGAGCCTCCACATTCTCGCAATATTGCGGAATCTCTGTGATATAGTTCAAGCCATATCCTATACATTTTACAAGATACAATACAATCTCTTCTTTTGCCCCAAACTCAGTAGAATATTTTGCTGCAATAGCTTTCGACTCAATGTCCCAGTTTGAAATTTTAGTTATTTGGTCAATATACCCATTATCATGCATATTCAAAAGAAGATTCTTTGCAGCAGGTATTTCTTTGAGTACATGGAAGTCGTTCAATATATTAATGAAGCTTCGAGTCCTGAAATACTCTACGCCCCATTTTTCAACAATATAACGCATCGCCTCAGGTAAATCCTGAGGATCAGGCATAGCAGGTTCTTGTTCATCTTCTTTGAAATATACCTCCTCTGCGATTTCTTCTTTTTGCTCTTCAATATCTTTAGAGCCAAACCATTTTGAAAAAATGCTCATATTTTTAATCTTTAGTCTTCTTTCTACTTTTCAACTCATCCATATCATCTCAGTCCCTTTGTTGGCTACACTATCCTTGAACGCTTATGTAACTATCTATGTCACTTATTGATTGCCAAGACAACATCTTTCAACACTCTCTCTAATGCATCCTCTTGCAACATATACTTTTGCGAAAGAGAAGCAGCAATGACCATACATTTATTATTCCAACAGTCTTGTTGTATCAGCTCATTCATAGTTCCTTCCCCTTGCACAAGCTTCAGTATATTCTTAAAATAAGCGATATCATTGAACACCTGATAATCGTCAAGCATATAGACAAAGCGTTTTTCAAGAACCACTTCTTTTCCATAACTATCAAAGATAGATTTCATTGTTTCTACAATTTGGGAATCATCGTAAGCATCAATCACTTCTATTTTCTTTTCATCAACTTTGTTATCACTGTTGACCTCAACTTCCACCAGATCCTCTACCTCCGCAACATTATTACCATCTGTTTTAACTTCATTTGGCATGTTTAATAGTGCCCGATATAAATTTTCCGCAAATTGCTCATCTCCAATTTCCAAAACAAAATTAGATAGTTCCCGACTATACAGATAATAATACTGGTAGATGTTATACTGTGGATTATCGCTATATCTTAAATCTGGTCCTCCATTTGCTTTGGTATGTAAGTAGGTTGTACCAATAAGTTTGGCACCTGGCAGGCCCGTACGTTCTTCTTCGACAGAGGCCATCACCTTCATAAAGGGAACTTCGCTATAATTAAGAACCTTAAAATCGTATTTTGACTTAGATTCAATAATACATTCTGGGTAGAAGTAATATGTAATCAATCCACAAGTTATAGCATAGACTTCTCTTGAACCTGATAAAATCACTTTATTAAAATTCTTATTTGAGAACTTTGTAGACTCACGAAATATATTATTATCCCAACTATAAACATATTTACTTGTTGGGATTTTGTTTATCCGACGAACAAGTTTGGACGAAGAAAACAAACTATTAAGAGCTCCAAAAGCTTTATCGCATTTCTTATCAATATCTATTAAAAGTTTATATTCATCTAAAGATTTCTGAGCAGAGTTAATAAGGTCTTGTGACTCCTCTTCAGTCATTGAGCCATCTAACATAGCGATTTTTGCTTTAGCAATATCCATTTCAAATGGCAATTGGTCAAATAAAGATTGAACGAAAGGCTGATTAGGATTCGAATCCAAACTTGCCTTAGTATCATTATAATACTTCTCAAGCGTTTCAAGATGCTTAGTAATATTAGACATTTTTTCTTCCTTAATTTCTTTTTCCTTTTTTTTCTTCTCTATATAGTTCTTCAAGAAATATAATGCTACACCAAACACCACTGTAGCTAAAATAATTGGCCACAGATATTTAACTATAGTAAGTATCAATCCAACAATTGCAGCAACTATTATCAAAAGACCTTCAAACGTTCCTCCTCTTCTACTCATAACACCAAATTATTGAATAGTTTCTATTTTTAGCATTCTATCTTCTGCAAAGATACAGAAAATAATAACAAAAACGAATAAAAAGGAAGAAAATATAAGAAAGCTTCTAAATTTCTTCATATTTTGACGTCCCTAATACAAGGACATACACCTCTAAATACTGTTTTTGACGTAGCAAACAGTCCACAACATTTATTTTTTAATACGCAATCATTACATATATCCAGATACTTGGTCTTCCAATCTGAGATGCTTTGGGCTGCATATTGATGATACTCTTCTGGCAATAAACACAATGGAATATTGAAAATGGAAGTTGGCAAATCCCATTCAGACAGTATTTTGATTGCACTGCATAATTGAGTGACATAATCTATTGGCTCAATCCAAATATGCTTTGCATTCTTTGTGGCATAGCCTGTATCTTCCATCGCCATCCATGCAGTCCAAGCGACAAAGTAGAGATTCTTGAAGATATACTCTGCCATTTGTGGTAGTCGTTGATAATTCATTTTATTGATGACTATACGTAATTCTACAGGGATACCCTCATCTGCCAGATTATATAACCCCAACATTGTTTCTACAAATGCGCCTTTAACACCAGCAATTCTATCATGATCTCCTGCATAGTCAGAATGTATTGGAACACCTACAAACACCTTATCTCCACCACATTCTCTTAATTGATGAGTAAATGAATGATCCTTAAATGTTCTGCCATTACTGAGTATTTGTATTTCAGTATCAGGCAGTTCTTCACGAACCATCCTCACTAATTCAAAGAACTTTTCACCTGCTAATGTGGGTTCTCCTCCTGTGATACATACTTCTTTTGTTTCCTTTGGTGCAGATTTTATAAGAGCTACGTTCTTCTTGAAATAATAATCGATATCATCCTTCATTTTGGGGGGCTGACAGCACATAATACAGTGATTGTTACATTGGTCTGTAACAAAAAGTACATTGCTATTAGAATTTATTTCAAATTTCTCTTTCATCTTAACCAACTCCTCAAAATTGGCAACACTTCATCACCTCTCTCTATTATCAAAGATATAATATATTCTATGATAGCCATGTTCTTCTTACATACAAATGAAGATGGACGGAACCCATACATATCGCCCTGAGTAGAATGATTTCGAACAGGGTCAGCTCCACAATAAGATTTGATAGGACAATCTGAACAACCTGCTAATGCCTCGTTAGCCCATATCTTGCCAATATTCCGAACCTTCTTACTATATACAATATCCTCATACTTATCAGAAATCTTACCCAAACGGAAAGAATAATCACCATTCTCTGCAAGCATCCTGGACTCATCGGAGGCATACACATAGCCATCGTAATTGTAGATAAGGACAGAATTAACGGTACCAGCAGGCGACTGCAGATCCACAAAACCCGTTGTATATGGTGTTAGCATCTTACGTAGAATAATGGTGGCATAATCTTCCCTGAAGAACGTTCCCTGCATATTTAGCTCTATAATATAATCAAGAGCATCTTTATAAAACTTAATAAAACGCTCATTATACTTATTCCAATCTTCATTATCTGAGGCTAGCCCATAGGGATTTAAAGCTCGCAGAAATATATCAGAGAAGCCATCCTTTACATACTCATCAACGATTTCTTTTGGATAGTCTAAAGCCAACTCCGATGTTGTCATTAATGCAGAAACATATTCATGCCCCAATACTTCGCGAGCTTTCTGAATACCTGCCATAGTCTTTTCGTAACTATCCTCACGTCCTCTGTTCTTATTATGGATATAGGATGGTCCATCTAATGAAGTTGAAATCAGAACATGATACTGCTTACAGATTTGAAGCAATTCATCTGATAAGCTACGGCAATTGGTACAAAGCACATAAGAAAGTTTTCTACATTCCTGCAGATTGATTTCCTCAGCTAATTCAATTCCGTACTTGATGATTTTAGGTTCAAGACTAGGTTCTCCCCCTTGGAATTCCATTGTTAATGAAGGAGAGGGGGAGCGGAACATCAGTTTTACAGATGACTCCATCATCTCAGGTGTCATAGAACAGTGAATACTATCCTCTTCCCTACTTGATGCCTGGCAATAAACACAATTCTGATTACACCTAAGTGTCAAAACAAAGATATGTAGTGCAGTTCTGTCATCTAAGAAACTCTTTTTCAACCTCAATCTTGAAGCATAAACATCAAGAAGTGATGGTAATAGTTCTTCTGAAATGAAGAAATTAGCAACAAGTGATTTGTATAGTTCCTCATCATCAAGTGAATGATCCACAATCTTTTGCGCAGTACCTATAGGGGTAATCAGCATATCACCCAATTCATTTATCAGAACTTCTTTTCCTGAGATTCTGGTAAAATTAAATGGCAACAGCGCATATCTTTTCATTCCGTGATTTCTTCCTCAGTTATATCATCAAAATCTCCGAAAGCCTTTGCATAGAGGATTGTTCGAATATCCTTTGTTTCCGTGTCAATAATCTCTCGAAGTTTATAATCATTTAGTTTTTCAAAGAAATCATCTTTTAGGTTTTTATCATCATCACTTCCTTCGATGGTAATAATTTCCTCCTCATCATCCATATGTCTGTCAATAGCATATTGACTAGAGAACCAATATACCACTTTAGAAATACAACTATCAGAATATATTCTTCTATCTATCCGAAATATCATTTCTTCTTAAATGCTTTGAGTTTGGTAATTGTTGGCGTATCAGGAATGCCAGTTGCTTCGAGGTTATTATATGCTTGGAACATCTTGATCGCTATTATCATTTCGCTATTGAATACAACATTCCCATTTTTATATTCAACCTTATTTGGGTCTGGTGCATAGCCTGCTGCAATCAGCAATTTAAGGAGCTGAGAGACATCATAACCACTTAAATTCTCCGTAATGTCACGAAATCCAAGATCTATTGTCGTTTTATTCTCGTCCCATGTCTGGAGAGCCATTTGAGTAACATTATCAGCATTACCAGACTCTTTCAATCCTGCATCTTTCTGGAAATGTTTGATTGCAGCAGCCATATTAACATCATACAATGTATAACCAGATTTTGTTTTTATCTGATTCGCCTTTATATAGTATTTAGAAAGCAGTAATTTTGCTAAAGATTGGACATCTGCCCCATATATACCAGATTTTATTGTTCTATCACCTAAAGAATAGTCTGCTGGAGTCTTTGCTTTAGGAGCGGAGTATAGTCCACTAATACCAGAAGCTGATGACGAACTTCTGGAACTACTACTTGAACTAGAATAATGAGAAGAACGTGAACTGGAATAATGTGACGAATGAGAACTATGGCTTCCATATCCAGACCTATGAGAACTATGACTCCTGTGAGAACTATGACTTCTATGAGAATAATGGTCAGCTACCATAGACATTCTTCCCGTTGGGCTAACCTTCACTACATTCTTCATCACCATACGTTTGATTGCAGCGACCTCATCATCTTCATTATCGACTAGATCCAAATCTGGAAGAAAAGAGTTTTGAGCCTTAGCCTGAGAATGAAACAGAGATAAAGCAGAACCCAACAATATTGATCTAATTATCTTCTTGGTAATTTTATTCATAACTCTTTTTCTTTATGAAGTTTAACCAATAGTCGTTAGGAGAAAGTGTCAAAAGTTCATCCAACAATTTAATTCCAGCTTCATCTAACTTTCCATGATTTGCAGAAAGATTCATTATCAGTGTGTTACGACCATTATCTGTACGTTCTTTGATGACATTCTCCAATTCATTTTTCTTAGTTGTCAGACGTTCCTTATCTTTAGCATCAAGTTTTAATTGTAGTTCAGAATCTATCACTTGGCAGGCTTTTACGAGGCATTCGTTATTTGTCTCTCCTTCTTTAATCAGCTTATCTGCCACAGCATCTATCTTTTCCAAGGCATCTTCCTTATAACTACCACTATTTAAGTCATTATAACCATTATATGCTTCCTTATAACTTTCAAATGCATTTGAATAATCTCCATTGTAAAAGAATGAATCACCTGAGGCAATCCTATTATCGAATTGTTCCCTTGATTCAGAAGCTCTCCAATAATTAAAACCATAAATAGCTCCGATAATCAAAACTATAATAGCCCCAATTTTAAAATAAGGTATCAATTTAGCTTCAACGGTTTGTTCGTCATTTTCGGTAGAAGAAGCTTGTTCAAATTGTTCTTTTCGCTGGGGCTTAGTCCGATTCCTTAGATAAGGTTCTTGGCATAAACCTATACCATATGACAAAGAAAAAAGAACGTATTGGACTATGACTTCATTATATCCCTTTGTTTCTGCTATGCCTTTTGCATAAACTCGTATCTTCATTTTGAGATCCCCTTTTGCAGACATAAGGGATAAAATTTTCTTGCCATATCCAAGTTTAATAATTTCTCTAAATGTATTTTTAACTGCTAAAGAATCATCCAAAGTTACCACATCAGTTAAGATGTTCACTAAACGAACATCATTTAGCACATCCTTTCCATAGTGATCAATTATGGTTTTGATAGCCTGTGGTAATGACTTTGACTCCTTCTTCATCAATTATTACTCGCTTCCTTTGCTAATTGCTGCATCAACAAGTCATATTTATAGAGTAACTTAATGCGATTATCATTGGCACGAACTATGTCTTGTCTGGCATAATCGGCTTCGATACGCGATTTTTCGTCAGAATGGATAGAAATTTCTGCAGTTTTCAATTTGTCACTGAGGGTAAGGATGCGTTCATCTGTCTGATGGATTGCTTCTTTTACTAAATCAATCTGGTATTGGATGAAGTCTGTGATATGGGTTTTTAGTTCATCGATATTATAGATAAATGCAACAGACATATCATCCTTGCTGCCTATTTTACTAAGTTGTGGCAAGTCGGATTCGATAGATTTGATAGTAGCCTCCCTACCCTCTGTTACCAACATCTTTACCACTTGTATATAGAAGTTCACAAGATTGGGATCTTCGCCAAATGAATCATCCATACCATCAGATCCTAAGAATACTGCCATTGGGTACTTACCATCGCCCTCATAGCAATAGCGGAATTCGTTGATGGCATTAGAATCACAAAGTGAGGTAGTCTTATTCAGGAAACAGCGTTCATCCCATGGGATGGGCATCTGCCACAAATCGCCTTCTTGATGGAAAGAGACACATTTGCCATCGCCCAAGTGGAAAGCAAACCAATATTCAGGTGTTTGCACATATACCATGAGTGTGCAACCATAGAGTTTTTCAAAAGTCTCACTGGTTTTCAACTCATCGAGATATTTCTGAGGCACATGCTCTTGTTCCCATTCACTCACAGCTGTATTGGCTGCATGTTCAGCTATCTTCTGGTTCCATTGATAGATAATGGAAGAAAAGAGCTGGCGGAAAACCTTGTCTATGGGAGTCTGTTTCTTGATGACTTCTTCTGAAGTAATAGCTTCTTGTGCAATAAAGGGTTGACCTATGAACATGGTTTTATCCACATTCTCTACGAAAGTCTTGACAGATTCGGAGATTACCTCCGTAGCCATGCGGGAACCCACATCGCTACGGAAGTATCTTTCTCCTCCATGTCCATCACACACGATGGCAATAGCCAGTCCATCATCGTAGACTGCACTGAAGGAGGCATCCTGACAAGGTTTGTTATCGGCCTTGTGGCTTTCTCCCTGACAAGAGAAACTATAGGAATCTATCATTTATCCCCAATCGTCGATATACTGACTGCTGTCAACTGTTGATGTGGAATCAGCTGTATCTGCGCCATCGATATTCTTGGCAGCATCCTGTACATCCTTGATGACCTGATCCTGTTTAGTAACATCACCAGCTGTACTACTCTTACTACCAATCTGTGAAGAGGTAACAGCTACCACACGGATAATCTGCTTCAAGGCATCAATATTGTGAACTGTAATCACTGCCTCAGAATTGCCTGTAAATTGTTTCAATACATCCTTATCTGCATCATCACCAATGGCAATGGCAATCTTGATGGCAGATTTGAACCAGTTGTTAGACTGTAGTTTAGCTAATCCTACTTCGTAATTATCTGTAGGTCCACCATCAGAAAGCAGAATGATAGCAGGAGCAAATGAACCACTAGCTGACTGCATAAAGCCTCCATTGCGTGAAAGTTTAGTAGCCAACTCTGCACATGCGCCACCAAGCGAGGTTAGACCTCCTGCAGTAACATCCTGCCAGATGAAATCTTTGGCTAACTTCGGCTCGTCATACAACCAGTTTACACCACTTGAAAATTCCAAAGCTGCAACCTTAATCTCTGCATCCGGGTTGGTTTCTGAAATGTCATTAAGCATGGGAAGCACGTTGACTACTGCATCATTCACAGCACCAATCTTGTTGCCTTCCATACTGCCTGATGTATCAATCAGGAAAAACAATGTCATCGTTCTACGAGGAACGCTTACGGTTTCGTCTAAAAGTCCCATTTTCGTAATATTTTAGTTTGTTATTCTTATGCTATGATTTCACCCTTTGCACCAATTGCCCCTTTAATACTAGAGCCAAAGGATATTTTCAGTCCTGGCAGGATAGGCAGAAAGTCCTTAGGATTAACCACTTTTACCTTACCACTTGGTGTATCAACATTCCAACTGGCTTCCGAAAGATTACGGATTACCAGCAGATTCTTGTCAGTTGGGAAAAAATCCACCTCTGCATCTGGGGTGTTATCGTTGTCTATATAGAGTTTAGTACCAGCAGTCAGAATCATGCTGCGAGTTCCAATCTTCAGCTGTTTGCTGGTATCGATGTCTTTACCACAATTGATACACTTACAATTATTACCTATTGTATCCACAAAAGTCTCTTCATGACAATGGGGGCACATCACCAACTCATCACGTACCTTTGAGATCACCCTCTCCCACTCCTGTTCAATCAGCCGAGTATTGGGATTCTTCAGTTTCTCCTCACTGAATTGCTCGATAAAGGTCTGTTTCAGCAATGTGGGGAATACAGGCCAGCGCTTGATGACATTTTGATGCACACCACGTACAGGCAGGTTAGATCTGTCGTTGGGATTAAAGATAAACAGCGCTTTGTTGCCATAGAACTCCTTTTCATATTTCTCTGTCATACAAGGGCATGCCACCACATTGGCACCCTCGAAAGGATGATTGGCGAAGAACAGCATGAAGAGAATAACAGAGAGCGAAAATCTGTCGCTGTACTTATCAGGTACACCACCAGCTACCACTTCAGGAGCCATATAGCGGGCTTTACCCATAATGCCGGACTTCTCGCCCTGAGCTGTCACATTGTCATTATCGCAAATCAGCACGTCGCCATCAGTGGGGCGAATAAAGAAGTTGCCATCATTCAAATCCTGATAACTATAGCCAAAACGATGCAACATCATAAAACCATCGCATATCTTCATGGCAGCAGCCATCATGGCATTAAACGACTTGAAGTTCTTACGTGCCAAGAGATAGTTACCGAATTCGAAATAATCATTGGGACGCAGTTTCATGATATAGCCATAACTGCCATTCTCTTTTTTTGTTAGATATTCAGGCCAGATAAAAGCATCAGAAGGTGCTCCAGCAGTAATATTGCGCTCCAAGTTCTTATAGAACTTATCTTCCGGAGGGGTTAAATACCACTTCAAGGCCATTTGTTGTCCACCTAATTCGACGAGATAAACAATGCCTTGTCCACCTCTGCCCAATTCTTTGATGACAGTAGCTTGGCTGCCAATCGTCAGATTAACTTTTGATCCTTTCTTTAATTCCATGTTCGTTTAGGTTAGAATCCTCCGCCTTTCAGATTAACTGATTCGACAGCTTGGATTATTCCTGTCTGATGGCAATGAGGGCAAGTAACTTGCTCCTGACCATGCCAACATACTATCGTCTTGCAATTACCACAAATATAGAACTGCTTACTTCCACAATGAGGACAGCCATTGAAATTCTGATCCAAGGAAATGGTAGTTCCATTGACAGATGCACCATCAAAGCCTTCGCGATGAGCCTTGCTTCTATCAATCTTGAAAGCCCATACGAAATGGAGATCTCTACCTTTCGGATCAATGGTGATGCCAAAAGGTTTCTTCGTCTCTTCACATTCTGCCAGAACAGCGAAAGCCTCTTTGCTTATAGGTGTAATATCCATCTCAATTAGGTTTTTATATTGCAAAGATAGAGATTATATTTCATAAAACCAAACTTTTAGGCCAAAAAAGGCAAAAAACTGAATTCTTTAATTATACCTCATCATAAAATCTCTAATGAAGTTGGAATTCAATGCAAAAAAGTGTTAGATTTACATTTATTATACTTTTGGTTTTGGATTACTAGCTGATTCTTGTTACCTTTGCAGGCCGAAATAACCAACACTGTTATTTTAAAGAAGGAAAAAAAGACAATTGATAATATTTAAAAGATTCGTATTATGACAAATGATGAAAAACTTCAGAAAAAAATGATAGAAATTCAGGAGGACATGTTTAATGATGCTTTCACCAAGACAATTGAAGAAACATCTGAGAAATGTGTGGAACGCTATGGTCATGTAAATGCAATGTCTATCTCTGTTTCACTCTCTCATGTGTTTGCTGCAAGTTTGGCTTCGTTGACGTTAGAATACTCTAAAAAAGAAGAGAATCAAGTCTATGATGCGTTTTTCGAACGTGTTGTAGAGGAAGCTCATGAATATAAAAAGCTGATAGCGCCAAATGATTTATTTAAAATTCTTAACGTTGATAAAGATGAGTGTCCATCGTGATAAGTTTGCATCCGCAACGCGCAACGTAGCAACATGCAACTTTTGTGGAAAGCGAATCGACTGAAGAGAAGAATTAATTTAATTTATATATTAATATTATATATATATTATAATATATATATAATATTATAATAATATACTCCTTTTCTGCTGATTCTGGCATTTCGAAAAGTTGCGCGTTGCTTTGTTGCGCGTTGCGCCCTTCGTAAATGGCCCAAAAATAATTCAAAAATAATTCGAAATATATTTGGTTTGTATTGAATTTTTTTGTACCTTTGCACTGTCATTATGAAAGACGCAAAGATGCATGATTAAGGATAAAAATTGCTAGATTTAAATCTAGATTTTGCGCGCATTAATGGTAGCAATATTTTTCTTTAATACACGATATTTAGGCGTTTGATTATGACTATGAAAACATTTAACATCAACTATTCGATTTGTATTTTTTATTTATGGCTATTAAAGTTATTGCACAGCGTCGTGAAGTTAAGCTCGGTAAGAATCCTGGAATGAAGTTCGTGATGCGACCTGACCTCTACGTACCCATCGCCGAGAAGAAGGTGTTTCAGGAGGCTTCTACCCACTCAGGTATTTCCTCAGGTGTGATCAAGGCGGCTTGGGATGCAGCTGGTGAGGTGATCCGCACCTGGGCGACCGAAGGTCACTCTATCCCCCTGCCCGGACTTGGCACGATGCGCTTCGGCGTGCGCTCGAAGGCTGTTGAGAAGCTGGAGGATGTGAAGACAAACCTGATCAGCGTGCGTCGTATCATCTTCACGCCGAACGTGGAGGTGAAGGATGAGCTGAAGAACACCTCGATCCAGATTACCTGCCTCGATGAGGATGGCAACGTGCTGAAGCGCGTGACCTCTGGTGACTCAGGCGAGATTGAGGATAACGAGAACGAGAACGGTTCAGGCAGCGAGAACGGAAACGGCTCGGGTAGCGGCTCAGGTGGCAACGGTGGCAATACCAGCGGTGGAAACACAGGCGGCGGTGACGGTGGTGATGATCTCGATAAGAATTGATTATGACGAAAAAAGAGACTACTAAGTTTATTGTGCAGATTATCGTGTCGATTGCGAGTGCAATCCTGACTGCACTGGGTGCGACGTCCTGCATAGGACATTAAACATTAAACATTAAACATTAAAAGAATGAATCCTCGTCAATGGGCGAGGATTCATTTTAGGAAGATGTCGAACTTTTCGTTGTAGGCAGGCGACTCGATAGAGAGCAAGTTGAGCACCGAATGGAAGATGTAGTGCTGTTCGAGCAATGCGGGCAGCTCGCCTGCCGGGGCTTCCTGCGACTGGGCCGTCGGCTTGTAACGCCTGAAATTGTCGGAGGTCCACACGAGGAAAGGTATCTCATATTGCTCCTTGGGCGCAAGTTTCATGGGCAGGCCATGCATGAACATGTTGTTTTCACCCAGAGACTCTCCGTGGTCGGAGATGAAGATCATGGCAGTGTGCCAATCTGTCAGTCCGCGCAGGGTGTTGATGAGCCCGTCGAGCAGGAAGTCGGTGTAGCGGATGGTGTTGTCGTAGGCATTCACCAGGTTATCCACCGGCTGATAGACATGGAATTCCTCAGGACACTTGTCGGCGTATTTCGGGCCGTGACTGGTGCTGGTGTGCAGGATGATGAGCACCTTGTCCTTCTTGCTGGAGAGGATGCGCTCACGCAGGCCTGCGAAGAGGATACCGTCATAATCCCTGTTGACATCGGGATACATCTTGCCCAGATCGACATCCGTGAGGTATTCGTCGATATGGATGGGCGGCTCACCCCAGTTGTAGGTGCGCCACGATACATCGACACCCGTGCGGAAGGCGTAGTTGGGCAACAGCTCATAGAGGTCGCCGCTGTCGATGGGCTCGAGGATGGCTTTGGTGCCAGCCGTGGTGTAGGTGGCGCAGGCGTTGGCCTGATAGACCTTCA
>Ga0310695_10006575_pt1 | contig 19129 bp, 16 predicted proteins | sample RumenRJG_04DNA_FD_203882 | JGI IMG/M metagenome (GOLD analysis project Ga0310695, IMG submission 203882) | Bovine rumen microbial communities from Lethbridge, Alberta, Canada - RJG_04 (v2) (version 2) | ecosystem: Host-associated > Mammals > Digestive system > Stomach > Rumen | place: Canada...
GTGGATATACGTCATAACCCATAATCAGGTGGTTATTGCGGCGGGGTCCCACCTCTTCCCATTCCGAACAGAGAAGTTAAGCCCGCTTGCGCCGATGGTACTGCAATGCAATGCGGGAGAGTAGGAGACCGCCACTTTTTCAAGGAGAGCACCCTGTTTCAGAAATGAGACAGGGTGTTTTTGTTTTCTCAGCTATCCATAAAAATAGTGCAGGGCTTTTTCGGATAGATTCCTTTTTTGTTGCTGTAAGTTTTGTCGTTTAAATTATTCTTGTTACCTTTGCAATAATAATTAAAAACATGACACAACTAAAACGTTGGCTGGTGTGGTTAAGCCGTATTCATCATAGTTGGGGATTTGGTATTCAATCTCCTACTGATTATGCTTTCGTTCGCTATGTCGTGAACGAGCACTGGCCTTATTATGCATATGAGAATCTGTTAGATGACGATTGGATGCAACAAAAGTTGGGTCGATTGTATTTCCGATTAGCTAATTGGCGACAACCCAATCGTATGATAGTAGATCATTATCAGCGTTATTGGCAAGCCGGATGTAAGAAGACTCAATTTGTTTCAGATTCAGATATTGACCATGTTGAGCTAGCAAGGGTTGATGTCGATGATGAGAATACCTGGAATAGACTGTTGCTATTGTGTGATGAACACTCCGTTATGATTGTTGAGGGGCTTTGGCGCAATCCTAAGCGATGGAAATCTCTGGTAAAAGACGCTCGTGTCATGACTACTTTCAACCTTTACTATTGTGGTATTCTTCTGTTTGAAAAAAAACGTTACAAACATCATTATACTATTAATTTCTAAAAAACCTGATTATGAAGATCACTAAAGTATATACGCGAAGAGGCGATAAGGGACAGACCTCTTTAGTTGGCGGTAAGCGTGTGTCCAAGTCAAGCGTCAGACTGGAATCTTATGGAACGGTTGACGAATTAAGTGCTAATATTGGCATGTTGATTGCCCAGTTACCTGATGGACATGAAAGGGAAATGCTGTTTCGCATACAGAACAATCTTTTCAATGTTTGCACCAATCTGGCTACTGATCAGGAAGACACTCCACTTTATCCATCTGCTCATTTGCCAGAGGGAGAAACAGAACTTTTGGAACACGAGGTTGATCAAATCATGAAGGAGTTACCGGAGCCCCAAGGTTTTATCCTTCCCGGTGGAACTCGTGAAGCCGCTCAGGCTCATATTTGCCGAACCGTTTGTCGTCGTGCCGAACGTCGTATCGTTGCCCTTTCAGAAGAGTCGATTGTATCGCCCGAAGTTCATGAATATATCAACAGATTGAGCGATTATTTTTTCGTTTTAGCAAAAAAACTTAATTTTCTTGCAGGCAAGAGCGAAAAAATCTGGATTAATGCTTGTAAATAGCAAAAATTATATTACTTTTGCGGGCAAATTACAAAATTAATAACTTTAGACTATGTATTGGACACTAGAATTAGCTTCAAAATTGGAAGATGCACCCTGGCCCGCAACCAAGGACGAATTAATAGATTATGCCATTCGATCAGGCGCTCCTTTGGAGGTCTTAGAGAACCTTCAGGAGATAGAAGATGAAGGTGATATCTACGAAAGTATTGAGGAGATTTGGCCTGACTATCCTTCAAAAGAAGACTTTCTCTTCAACGAAGATGAGTATTAAGGGTGTTTAAGATAGCCGCTTCAGATAAAGGAGCGGCTTTCTTAATGCAATAAAACTAATAAGGTTTACGTTATTAATAACGTGTTTAAACGTAAACTGGTCATATTACTATTGACATTGTTGTCGGTGTCCGTATCTGCACAGCAAGAGCCATCGTTCTCACATTATTGGGCGATGGAGCCCTCTTTTAATCCTGCTGCAGCAGGTAAGGAGTCCAAGATTAATGTCACAGGAGCTTTTGCCATGACACTGACAGGTTTTGAGCATGCACCAAGAACGATGTATGTAGGAGCTGATATGCCTTTACTTTTTATGAATGCCTATCATGGTGTGGGTGTACAATTGATGAACGACCAAATAGGATTGTTCAACCATCAGCGCCTGGCTCTCCAATATGCCTATAAACACAAAATGTTTGGAGGCATGTTAAGCGTTGGTTTACAGTTGGGTTTGCTCAGCGAGAAGTTTAAAGGAAGTGAACTTGATTTGGAAAACCCTGATGACCCTGCCTTTACCCGTTCTGATGCTACAGGAACAGCCCTTGACCTATCGGCAGGTCTTTATTATACTCATCGCAATTGGTATGCCGGATTGTCCGTGTTACGCGCCACAGCCCCCTCTATAGAATTAGGTGATCGTTCTATTTTGGACATCAGTCGTACGTATTATTTAACGGGTGGATACAATATTAAATTAAGAAATCCGTTCTTTACAATACACCCCTCAATGTTAGCCCAAACTGATGGGACCACTTATAGGGTGAATGTGACAACCCGTGTGAAATATACTCACGACAAGAAAATGCTTTATGCAGGTCTGGCCTACAGCCCTACGAATTCGGTTACAGCACTTGTCGGTGGTCTTTTCCACGGCATTACATTGGGATATAGTTACGAGGTGTATACCTCGACGCTAAAAATAGGAAATGGCAGTCATGAAATTTTCGTGGGGTATCAGACCGAGCTGGACCTTCATAAGAAAGGACGTAACCGTCATCAAAGTGTTAGAATACTATAATAATATAATAAGGTATATGAACAAAGTAGTAAACATAGTGCTCTGTTTCTTGGCTACACTTTTGCTGACAGCCTGCTTTGGCAGTAAGATGACATCATCAGCAGGTGGTGAAGTAACAGGTGTTAGTGGACGGGCTTTTAGTGAGCCCACTCCTTATGGAATGACCCTTATCAAGCGAGGCCATTTGAAAATGGGTATTGATAAGCAAGATTCCCTGTGGGGCAAACAGACTCCTGTGAAGGACATCTCCATAGAGGGATTCTGGATGGATGAGTATGAGGTAACTAACTCAATGTATCGCCAGTTTGTCAACTATGTCCGCGATTCTATCCTTCGTGAACGCTTGGCAGACCCCGCTTATGGAGGTGATGAAAGCTATAAGATTGAAGAAGACAAGAATGGAGACCCAGTAAAGCCCCATCTGAACTGGAAGAAGGCATTGCCACGCAAACCCAATGAAGACGAGCAACGTGCCTTTGAAAGCCTTTATGTAACAAACCCAGTTACTGGCGAGAAGATGCTTGACTGGCGTCAGATGAACTATCGTTATGAGATTTACGATTATACAGAAGCTGCCAAGCGCAAGTATCGTGAGAGTCATGAGGAACGTGTGTTGAATACCGATATTCGTCCTAATCCTAACGAGCAAATCTGGATTTCCAAGGATACAGCCTATATCAATGATGAAGGTCAGATAGTCCGTGAGACCATCAACCGTCAGTATACAGGTCCTTGGGATTTCCTCAGTACCTATATTGTTAACATCTATCCTGATACCACCTGCTGGGTGAATGATTTCCCCAATGCGGATAACGAGACCTATATGCGTTACTATTTCAGTAATGCTGCCTATAATGATTATCCTGTGGTGGGTGTTACATGGGAACAAGCCAATGCTTTCTGTGCTTGGCGTACGGAATATCTGTTGCGAGGCTTGGGGCCTGCAGCCCGTTTCGTTCAGCGCTATCGCCTGCCGACTGAGGCTGAGTGGGAGTTCGCTGCACGTGGCAAGGACCAGAACGAGTTCCCTTGGGAGAATCAGGACGTGATGTCTGGTAATGGATGTTTCTTTGCCAATTTCAAGCCCGACAATGGTAACTATACCAAGGATGGCAACCTCATTACCAGCAAGGTGGGCATCTATGCTGCTAATTCCAATGGACTTTACGATATGGCAGGTAATGCTGCCGAATGGTGCAGTACTATTTATACTGAGGCTGGTGTTGAAGCGATGAATGACATCAATCCACAGCTGAAATACAATGCTGCCCGTGAAGATCCCTATCGACTGAAGAAGAAGAGTGTTCGTGGTGGTTCGTGGAAAGATCCTGAGAGCTATATCCGTTCTGCATGGCGCTCTTATGAATACCAGAATCAGCCTCGCTCCTACATCGGATTCCGCTGTGTGCGCAGTCTGGCTAATACTACCAGTGACAAGGTTAAGCTGAAGAAGAGCAAGAAGAAATAATAAATTGTAAATCGCAATGACAACATACAGTAAATTGAATTTTATCTACCGCTTGCAGAAGTGGATGGATAGTGTTCCTGGTCAGACTTTCCTGAACTATGCTTATTCATGGGGTGCCTCTATCGTTATCCTAGGTACGCTGTTCAAACTCACCCACTTGCCAGGAGCCAACTTCTTCCTGTTCTTAGGAATGGGTACTGAGGTGTTCGTGTTCTTTATCGCAGCCTTCGACCGTCCGTTTGATAAGACTACAGACGGAATGGAACTGGATGTTCATCCTGGCGAGGAACCAGCTGTTTCTGCTGTTGCTGGTAATGGTGTTACAGGTGGTGGCGTTGTAGGTGGTGGTACTGTCATTATCAATGGTGGTGGCGGTTCTACTGTTGGCTCTGTTGTTGGCAATGGCGAGGAGGCTTCCCGTTGGGAGGGTAGTTCTGTCAACATTGGCGGAGGTGCTGTCATCGCCTCCAAGTCTGTTCAACCCGTACAGCAGCCTATAGAGCAACCTATGGCTGAAGAACTGAAAGATGCTACCTCTAATTATATTGAGGAGTTGAACCGACTGACTGAGATGCTCACCCAGGTTTCTGAACAAAGCAAGCGTCTGACCCGCGATTCTGAGGAGATGGATAATCTGAACCGCACCTTGACAGGCATCAGTCGTGTCTATGAGATGCAGTTGAAGAGTGCCTCGTCACAAATCAGTACCATCGATGAGATTAATGCCCAGACTCGTCATATGGCAGAGCAGATTGTTGAGCTGAACAAGATCTATGCCCGCATGATTGAGGCTATGCAGGTGAGAAGTCAGATGTAAGAAGTAAGAGGTAAGATATGGCAATCAAGAAAAGACCCGTTTCTCCGCGCCAGAAGATGATTAACTTGATGTATGTCGTCTTGATGGCGATGTTGGCATTGAACGTCTCTACGGAGGTGCTCAACGGCTTCTCCATTGTGGAGGAGAGCCTGAAGCGTACTACGCAGAATGCCAGTCTGGAGAATCAGGTCATCTACGACGACTTTGCCGTACAGATGAAGAAGAACCCCCAGAAGGTGAAACAATGGTACGACAAGTCGCAGAAGGTGAAGCAGATGAGCGACGACCTCTATAATCTGGCTGATGAGTTGAAGCTGGCTATTGTGCAAGAGGCAGATGGCTCTGATGGCGACGTACAGAACATCCGCAACAAGGAAGACCTCGAGGCTGCCAATCAGGTAATGCTTTCTCCCAATCGTGGACGAGGCAAGGAGTTGTATAATGCTATTATCAACTATCGTACCCAGATGCTTAGTATGGTTACAGGCTATCATCAGAAGAAGATGATTGCTTCGAACCTTTCTACCGATATCCCTGCCAATGCGCAGACAATGGGTAAGAATTGGCAAGAGTATATGTTTGAGTCAATGCCAGCAGCAGCAGCTGTTACCCTGCTGAGCAAGTTGCAGAGTGATGTTCGCTATGCTGAGGGCGAGGTTCTTCACACCCTGGTTTCCAACATCGACGTGAAGGATATCCGTGTCAATGCCCTCGATGCCTTTGTCATTCCTAACTCGCAGACGATAGTCCGTGGCGATAAGTTCTCTGCTCGCATCGTAATGGCTGCTGTCGATACCACCCAGAAGCCTCAAATTTTCATTGGAGGCAAGGAGGTCAATCTTCCTGGTGGACTCTATGAAACGGTTACAGGTCGTACGGGCGATTTCACTTTGAGTGGTTTCATTCAGGTGGAGAATGGTAATGGCGAGCTGTTGAAGCGTAGCTTTGAACAGAAATATACAGTGGTAGATCCCTCTGCTACGGTCAGTGCCGACCTGATGAATGTGCTCTATGCTGGTTATAGCAATCCGCTGAGCGTATCAGTGCCTGGAGTTCCTGTTAATAAGGTGCAGGCCACCATGACGGGTGGCACCCTGCAACCCACGGGTCCTGGACGTTACATTGCTCGTCCCACAGCTGTAGGACAGAATGTCACCATTACCATTACCTCTACGAATACTGGACGTGCCCAGCAGATGGGTCAGTTCACCTTCCGTGTTCGTCGCCTGCCTGATCCTACACCTTATATTAATATGAAGGACGAATCGGGTAGTCCCATTCGATACAAAGGTGGTGGTTTGTCGAAGGCTCAGCTGATGGGTGTCGATGGTATTGGTGCTGCTATCGATGATGGCATCCTCGATATTGCTTTCCGTGTGCAGAGCTTCGAGACCGTTTTCTTCGACAATATGGGTAACGCGGTGCCTATGGTCAGCGATGGTGCCAGCTTCTCTGCTCGTCAGAAAGACACCTTCCGTAAGTTGCAACGCAACAAGCGTTTCTACATTACTCGTGTCAATGCGATAGGTCCTGATGGCATTTCCCGTAAGTTGAACACCTCGATGGAGGTCATTGTGAAATAGTTTAGAGTTAATAGATAAGAGATAATAGATATATGAAAAGAGTATTGTTCTTATTGATGATAACGCTGATGGCAGGCACAGTAGTTGCTCAGCCCAAGGCTCGTCGCCAGCAACAGCAGAAAGCACAACAGCAGAAGAAGACTCAGGCGCAGAGTCAGGGCATGAGCATGCGTGCCCGTCTGATGTTCCCAACGGCTATCGATATGCCTGAGGATGTGGTGTGGCGTCGCGACATCTATCGCGAGATTGACCTCAATCGCGACAATAATGCAGGCCTTTATTATCCTGTAGAGCCTATCGACAAGCAGGTGAATCTGTTTACCTACGTCTTTAAGTTGGCGCTTAATGGCTATATTCCCGTTTACGAATATCGCCTGGATGGCAACGAGGTGTTTACCGATTCTGCTCGTGTGCAGATAAAGACAGTGCTCGACAACTACCACATCTTCTACGAAGAGAAAGATGGCAAGTTGCGCGTGGATAACAGCGACATTCCTTCTGCTGAGGTGAAACTGTATTATCTGAAGGAGAGCGCCTATTACGATCAGGCTAACTCTACTTTCCATCGCAAGGTCTTGGCACTATGTCCTGTGATGTTGCGTGAGGACGATTTTGGTGGCGAGGCTTCCAAATATCCTTTGTTCTGGGTGAAGTATGCCGACTTGGAACCCTTCCTCAGTCGTCAGTCTGTGATGACTTCCAATCTGAACAATGCTGCTACAATGTCTATGGAAGACTATTTCACGCTGAACCGTTACGAGGGTAAGATATATAAAACCAACAACATGTTGGGCAAGACATTGGCACAGTATTGTCCTACTGATTCGGCGCTGGCTCAGGAGCAGAAGAAGATTGAAGCTGAGCTCTTGGCTTTCGAACAGAACATCTTTGGCGACAAGCATCGCAAGGATTCGCTCGACTCCATTGCAAAGCTCGATCCACAACAAATGAAGATTGCTGCTAAGCAGGCTCGCAAAGGCAATACGGCTCGTGCTCGCAAGTCGACTGCTAAGAGCAGGAGTGTGTCCTCGTCATCAGGCTCCGCTCGCGTCACCGTTCGTCGTCAGCGACACTAATGAAAAAAATGCGGGCAAAAGGTTGCAAAATTCAGATTTATTGTTTATCTTTGCAGTCAGAAAGAAATCAAAAAGAATCAGGATATGAAGAAGATACTTATGCTCATTGTTGTGGCAGTAGGCATTTCTCTGCCCTCACAGGCTCAGGTGAAGTTCGGTCTGAAAGGTGGCTTGAACCTGACAAGTATGTCTTTTAATAAGAGTTCTGCCGAAAATGCTATTAAGAATAAGGCAGGTTTCTTTATTGGACCTACCGTCAAGATTGGATTGCCCGTTACAGGCCTGAGCCTTGATGCTTCAGCTCTCTACGATCAGCGCGAGTCAAAGATGGAGGGTGTTAATGGACAAGAGGAAACATTGAAGTCTCAGTCGCTCCAGGTGCCCATCAACATCCGTTATGGCGTAGGCTTGGGCAGTGTTGCCAATCTGTTTGCCTTTGCAGGTCCTCAGTTTGGTTTCAATCTGGGCGATAAGAGTAAGGAGATATTTAATAATGCATTAGACTGGACTTTGCGCAGTTCAAATGTCAGTGCCAATGTTGGTTTGGGCGCCACATTGCTGAACCACTTGCAGATTACAGTCAACTACAACATTCCTCTTGGCAAGACAGGAGAGGTAGAACTGAAAGATGGTGCAGCTGCAACATGGGATGTGCTGACCGGTAATAGCAAGGCTAATGCTTGGCAGGTATCAGCAGCCTACTTCTTCTAAACTCCCTTTCATACCCATACCTTATGCGACCCGCTACCTCGTGTAGCGAGGTCGCTTTTTTCTTTATACTGGTTATTTTCCTCTACCTTTCGTTCTTTTTTATGTTTAAGGCCCGTGAACTTATGTTTACGGACTATGAACATATGTTTACGGACTGTAAACATAAGTTTACCGTCCTTGAACATAGATTTCTGTGTGAAACTATAACTTTTTTCTCAAAGATTCATTCTCTTAGATGAAAAGAATATCGTTTTTATTTTGTGTTTCGCTCGCTTATTTGTACCTTTGCAAAAGATGATACGCTACGCCGACCTGATATTGCCTGTACCCTTGCAAGGGTTGTTCACCTACGCGATTCCTGAGGGAATGAACGTAGGGGTGGGCATGCGTGTGCTGGTAACGTTTGGACGCAGCAAGACGTATCTGGGCATTGTGGCAAGAATTCACGACGTGAAACCTGAGGGCTATCAGGTAAAGCCCATTACGCAGGTAATGGATCAGGAGCCTATCGTTACTGAGCAACAATTGAAGTTGTGGCAATGGATTAGTGACTATTATCTTTCACCCATCGGCGAGGTGTATAAGGCTGCATTGCCTGCAGGACTGAAGGCGGAGGACGGCTATAAGGCGAAGACGGAAACGTACATCCGCTTGACAGAGCAGTATCGTAATACAACGGCTCTGCATATCGCACTGAATGTGTTGGCGCGTGCTCCCAAGCAGTTGGAAGCCTTTACGTGCTATCTGGAATTGTCGCATTATGACGAGATAGAGGATGGCGTGACTCCTGCTGAGGTTACGAAGGAAGAGCTGATGAATGCGAGTCGTGCTTCGGCAGAGACGCTGAAGCAGTTGGAGAAACGCCAGATATTGGAAACGTATGAGGTGGAGGTGGGTCGCCTGAATCATGGGGGCGACTATCGTCCAGACTTGATTAAACCTTTAAGCGAAGCGCAAGGAACTGCTTACAACAGTATCCTGATGTCGATGATGAAGCACAACGTGACTTTGTTGCATGGGGTGACGTCGAGCGGAAAGACGGAAATCTACATCCATCTCATCAAACGGGCATTGGAACAAAAACAGCAGGTGCTGTACTTGTTGCCGGAGATTGCACTGACCGTTCAGATGATGCAACGCCTGCAACGTGTGTTTGGCGATAGGTTAGGTATCTACCATTCCAAATACTCGGATGCGGAGCGTGTGGAAATATGGCAGAAACAACTTTCGAAGAATCCTTACGACGTGATACTGGGTGCCCGTTCGGCAGTATTCCTGCCCTTCCAGCACTTGGGATTAATCATTATCGACGAGGAACACGAGACCAGCTATAAGCAACAAGACCCTGCACCCCGCTATCATGCCCGTAGTGCTGCCATCATGATGGCTGCACAAATGAGGAATGGAACCAAGGTCCTCCTTGGTACAGCAACGCCTTCGATGGAAAGCTACTATAATGCCAAGACAGGGAAATATGGGTTGGTAGAACTGAAGGAGCGCTATCAGGGAATAGAACTACCGGAGATACAGGTGGTGGATGTGGCCGACTTGCAGCATCGCAAGATGATGGCGGGTCCCTTCTCGCCTCTCTTGTTGACAAAGGTTCGCGAGGCACTGGAGCGTGGCGAACAAGCTATCCTCTTCCAGAACCGTCGTGGCTTTGCTCCCATGATAGAGTGCCGACAGTGTGGGTGGGTACCCCATTGCCAGCATTGTGATGTCAGCTTGACGCTGCATCGACAGATGAATCAGTTGACGTGTCATTATTGTGGCTATACCTATAAGGTGCCAACGGAATGTCCCTGTTGCGGTTCTACTGACTTGCGCACCAAGGGCTATGGTACGGAGAAGATAGAAGAGCAGGTGAGCGAGGTGTTCCCTGAGGCTCGTGTGGCTCGTATGGACTTGGACACCACGAGGACCCGTAATGCCTATGAGCGCATCATCACTGACTTTTCGGCAGGGCGCACTAATATATTAATAGGTACGCAGATGATTTCGAAGGGACTGGACTTTGACAAGGTGTCGGTAGTGGGTATCCTGAATGCCGATACCATGTTGAACTATCCCGACTTCCGTGCCTATGAGCATGCCTTTACCATGATGTCGCAGGTTAGTGGACGTGCAGGTCGTAAGGGAAAGCGCGGATTGGTTATCCTGCAAACTAAGAACAAGGACTTGTCCGTTATCCAGCAAGTGGTTCGCAACGACTATACCTCTTTATATAAGGATATGATAGCTGAGCGCCAGGCGTTCCGCTATCCCCCTTACTATCATCTGGTCTATGTGTTCTTGAAACATTCGCACGACGAGGTAGTTAATACGGCTGGTGTCGAGATGGGCAGTCGATTGCGCCAATGGTTTGGCGGACGTGTGTTGGGTCCAGACAAACCTGCTGTAGCCAAAGTGAAATCGCAGAATATCCGTAAGCTGGTTCTCAAATTGGAGAATGGCATTGATATGAAACGAGTCCGCGAGTACCTGCTGCTTGCGCAATCGCAGATACTCGCGGACAAACGCTATGCGTCGTTACAAATCTATTACGACGTAGATCCTTTATAGATTCAACTCACAACCTACACCGAATACACGGTTGGTACGGGTGAAGGAATCCTTAATCTGGGGATTTGTGGCATTCGTGCGGTCGTATTTGTCATAATAGGTCTGGAAATAGGCAGCCTTTATTGATACCTTCTCAGACAGTTTGTAGTTGAAACCAAATCCAATGCTGTAGCTGTTAACAACGTAAGACATGTCGTTGATGTATTCATCGGTGTTGCCATAACCTGTCACTTGACCGCCGGCAGAGAAGGTTAGGTTTTCTGTGGTATCCCACTCTGCACCCAGCAAGAATTCGTTAGTGTTGTGGCTGAGCAAATCCTGAGAATTGTCATACCAGGCAGCATCCTTGTCGAAGAAGTGGTGCCAGCCGGCATTGATGCGAACAATATCAATGGGACTGTACTGTACACCGATAGTCAGCAGGGCAGGCATGTCCTCATTGACTTTCTCACCATCGCGGTATTTGTTGACAGCAGGAATCTCGCTGGCTTCGTTGAGAGTTGACTCATTCTTCATGCGAATCTGAGTGCGGAACTCATATTTGGCAGCGAAGTTGAACTTGCCAACCTTATAGTCAATACCGATGATAGGCGCAAAACCTATACCATCTTGATTACACAACAGGTTGACGCCATCAGCATACTTCTGCAGTTCAGCTACCTTATCGCCATAACCAGCAGCAGTGATTTGCTGAAGATAGCTACCGAAGTCAATATAGCCAGCAGCCGTCTTTACCTGGATATTGCTAATCTTTGCCTTATAAGTGGCATCACCATATATCATGCGAAGACCGCCATAGAGTGAAAGGTTAGGAATGACCTTACAGGCAGCACCTATCGTAACACCATAGTAGTACTGACGCCCTTTCATGTATCCGTCCATGTCGTAGCCCTGGGCACCAAAAGGCTGTAGCATATTTGCAATATTGCCAACAACGCTCTCGAAAGAGCCCAAGCCATCCTCAAACTCACAGGCACCGCCGCCACCAGGAACAGACAGGTTAGCCTGCAGACTCCAGTTCTCCATGTTATAGGCAAGTTGGACAGACGGAATGATAGGTGCGTTGGCTGTACCTTCGAAAGTCTTGACAGGACTTGCCTGGTTGTTTCTTCTTCCAAGTTGGAATACGGGATTGGTAGATGTGATAGTACGTGTCTGGTGAGCGTACTGCCAGTTGATTCCCAGATGGAAGCCTTCTGGCATGAAAACAACACCTGCTGGATTAGAATATACACCATCGAGGCCGATAGCGGCATCGCGTGCAGGATTTCGCAAGAAGTCAACACTCTGGTTTGTGTTGGTAAGGATGCCGCCAGCAAAAGCGGTTGTCGTTGTCATCGTGAAAACAATGAATGACGCTAAAATCTTTTTCATTACTTTTAAACTTATTTTGCTAAAAACGGCTGCAAAGGTAAGAGTATTGCACAAATCAACGAAAAAAGTGCATAGAATATTAAGACTTATTAACTGAAACGTGCACATTTTCTGCACAAATGTGCCGAAATGTGCACGTTTTTGGTGTTTGCGGACACAAAATTGCTATTCACTCTTTATGGTTCACCAGCAAAGCACTTACTTCTTCTCGCTGGGATAGCTGATGCGAGTGTGATAAATAGTCTTTAGCTTCTCAATAAGCACAGTCTTTGCATACTGAATATCGCGGAATGTGATAGGACATTCACGAAAATAGCCCTCAGATACTTGGGTATCAATGAGTCGCTCTACAAGACTGCGAATGGATTGTTCGGTATAGTCAGGAAGTGATCGTGAAGCTGCTTCTACGGTATCGGCCATCATCAAACAAGCTTGTTCGCGAGTGAAGGGGTTAGGTCCTGGATAGGTGAAAAGCAGTTCATCAACGGGTTCGTCAGGGTGCTCGTTCTTGTAACGGATGTAGAAGAACTTAGCCTTGCCCTGTCCATGATGGGTAGCAATGAAATCGCGGATAACTTTTGGAAGATGGTATTTATCAGCCATCTTCAGTCCTTCCGTCACATGGCTGATGATAATCTGGGCGCTTTCAATGTCGGTCAGTGTCTCATGCGGATCAATACCCGACTGGTTCTCGGTATAGTAGATGGGGTTGGCCAATTTGCCGATGTCGTGGTAGAGAGCACCAGTACGTACCAATTGAGCTTTGGCCTCAATTTTATTGGCAATTTCGCCAGCTAGGTTGGCCACTTGAATAGAGTGGTTGAAAGTGCCAGGCGCCACCTCACTCATCTGGCGAAGCAGTTCGCTGTTGGTGTTCGAAAGCTCAATCAAAGTAATATCACTGGTAAAGCCAAATGCTTTCTCTATCAGATAGAGCAGCGGATAGGCAAAAAGCAAAGCAATACCATTTGCTATCAGATAGTTGTATGTACTAAGTTCTATTTGTGTCACGGCATCAGCTTTCATCCAGTCGAATGCCAGATTGACAATCATGCTGGCTATTGTGATAATGATAGCCGATTTGAATAGTTGCGAACGCTGGGAAAGTTCCCTAAGTGAAGTGATGGCGGCAAGACCAGCAATCAGTTCAACGACAATAAACTCGTAGGGATGTTGCAGCATGGTAGCACAAATCAATATCATGATGGTGTGTGTCATGAAAGCTGTTCGGGAATCCATGAACACACGGATAAAGATGGGTGCCATTGCATAAGGTATTATGAATATATGGACGAACGTATTGCGCATAAAGAGTGCTGTCAGCAACACGAAGAAGATGATGAGCGTATAGAGCATCGCAATACTGCGAGGTTTCTCAAAGTAGTCTTTACGATAAAGGGTCAGGTAGAGGGTAAAGCATACTATAAGTATCGTGACATAGAGTATTTGCCCTAAGAGGGATATCTGGTTTTGAGCTACATCATCATTGCGTAGTTCGTTCTCTCTTTTGTATGATTCAATGATACGATATGTTTTTTCTGTCACAATCTCACCTCGGTCAACAATCTTCTGACCTTTCTGAACCAGTCCGCTGGCAAGAGCAATACCTGACAGGAGGTCGTTCTTGCTAGTCTCACTGCGTTCACGATCGTAGATGAGGTTGGGCATGATATAAACATTCAGGTTGCATTTCTGCAAGATGGGTCGAAGCATCAACAACTGGTCTTCCGTAAAGAGCTGTTCATAGGCTGATTTCGCAGAGTAGACCTCCAGGATGGAAATACTGGCAGCTTTCTTACCATTAACCACTCGAATCATCTGTGTGGTATCTTTACGTAGTTCATTGTATTCCTCCTGTTCCATAATACCTTGCTGGTACAGGCTATGAAGGCGGTTGGAGATAATAACAATAAAACTTTTCGGTAACCCTGGTATTCCTTCGGCATAATCTGTATTGAACTTGTTGACCATTCGCAATTCAGTATCCTTATTATAGTTGTAATAAGGCTCGTAATTGCGCATCGCACTGTCTCGCTCCTCGTTGATAGTCTTTTCCGACTTGTAAATTGGAAAATCGAAAGGTGCAGTAAAGTCTGCATACTTCCAGGGCTTGCCCTCTTCAGCATGGAAGTAATTAATGTTGTCGTGAGGCAATGCCCATACAACAACAATCACCGTTATGATAACAATTGCGGAGCGTATTAGAATGTCGCGCCATGTGAGCTCGTCTTTCTGAAATGTACTACTCATTTTTTACTAAAATAGGTACTAATTGGGTTTTACCGTGCGAAAATACGAAAAAAAGCGCTAAATATCAAAAAAAATGCGTACTTTTGCACAAATTTAGATAGAAATAACCATTGACACATGGCAGAAAGAAGAGTTAGGGTGCGTTTTGCACCAAGCCCAACGGGGGCTTTGCACATTGGTGGTGTGCGTACTGCGTTATATAATTATTTGTTTGCTCGTCAGCATGGAGGCGACTTGGTTTTCCGTATTGAGGATACTGATTCAAACCGTTTTGTACCAGGAGCAGAGGAATATATCATTGAGTCGTTTAAGTGGCTGGGCATCCAGTTTGATGAAGGTGTATCGTTTGGTGGTGACAAGGGACCTTATCGCCAGAGCGAGCGCCGTGACATCTATAAGCAATATGTGAAACAGTTGTTGGATGCTGGTAAGGCATATATTGCCTTTGACACACCAGAGGAATTGGAACAGAAGCGCAATGAGATACAGAATTTCCAATATGACTGTCACACCCGTAGTCAGATGCGTAACTCCTTGACGATGTCGAAAGAAGAGGTCGAACAATTGATAGCTTCAGGCCATCAATATGTTGTTCGCTTCCAGGTAGAGGCTGGTCAGGAGATTCTGGTCAACGATCTGATTCGTGGTGAGGTGCGTGTGAAGAGCGACATCTGCGATGACAAGGTGCTCTATAAGAGTGCGGATGAATTGCCCACCTACCATTTGGCCAACATCGTTGACGACCACCTGATGGAGATTTCGCATGTCATTCGTGGTGAGGAGTGGTTGCCTTCGGCACCATTACACGTGATGCTGTATCGAGCTTTTGGTTGGGAAGATACCATGCCCCAGTTTGCCCATTTGCCCTTGTTGCTTAAGCCCGATGGTAAAGGTAAGCTGTCGAAACGTGATGGTGATCGTCTGGGCTTCCCCGTATTCCCCTTGCTGTGGAAAGATCCCAAGTCGGGTGAAACTTCTCGTGGCTATCGTGAGGATGGCTACTTCCCTGAGGCCGTCATCAATTTCCTTGCTTTGCTGGGATGGAACCCAGGCACTGAGCAGGAGCTGTTTACTCTCGATGAGCTGGTTCCGTTGTTTGATATCTCCAAATGTTCAAAGGCAGGTGCTAAGTTCGCTTATGAGAAGGCTATCTGGTTTAACCATGAATATATCCTGAAGAAGTCGAACGAGGAAATTGCTGCCTTGTTTGAGCCGATGGTTAAGGAACATTGTCCTGATGAGACCTCAGAGCGTATTCTTGAGGTGACTCGTATGATGAAAGACCGTGTGTCGTTCGTTCATGAGATGTGGCCATTGTGCTCTTTCTTCTTCGTAGCTCCTACAGCGTATGATGAGAAGACTGCCAAGAAACGTTGGAAGGAAGACAGTGCCCAGCAGCTTACTGAACTGATGCAGGTGCTGGAGGGCATCGACGACTTCTCATTGGAGAATCAGGAAAAGATAGTTCATGCTTGGATTGAAGAGAAAGAATACAAACTAGGCAACATCATGAACGCTTGGCGATTGACTCTAGTTGGTGAGGGTAAAGGTCCTGGTATGTTCGACATCTCTGCTTTCCTTGGTAAGGAAGAGACTCTGCGACGTATGAAGCGGGCTATTGAAGTGCTTGGATAAACAATAAATAAGAATATTGTGTATAACCTCGGTATATTTCTTTACCTGATAGGCGTTGCCATTGTGAGCCTTTTCAATGAGAAGGTACGAAAGATGTGGCGTGGTGAGCGTGAGGCTATCCGTATCTTGCGTGAGAAAGTAGACCCTTCCGCCCAGTATGTGTGGTTTCATGCCGCTTCATTGGGTGAGTTTGAACAAGGTCGCCCATTGATGGAGCAGTTACGCAAAGAGCACCCAGAGTATAAGATTCTGTTGACGTTTTTCTCTCCTTCTGGTTATGAGGTGCGTAAAAACTATGAAGGTGCTGATATCATTTGCTACCTGCCTCTTGATACCATTACGAATGCTCGTCGCTTTTTGCGAACCATTCGTCCTGTGATGGCATTCTTCATCAAGTATGAGTTCTGGTATAACTATCTGCATATCCTGCGTCATCATGGCATTCCCGTCTATAGTGTCAGCAGTATTTTCCGTCCTGGACAGATATTCTTCCGCTGGTATGGTCGTCAGTATAGTCATGTGCTGAAATGCTTTACCCGTTTCTATGTGCAGAATGAGGTGAGTAAAGAACTGCTAGCCAAGATAGGCATCAAGGATGTTCAGATAGTAGGTGATACGCGTTTCGACCGTGTCTTGCAGATTAAGGCAGCTGCGAAGCAATTGCCTATTATAGAACGATTTAAGGGCGATAAACCTTGCTTTATTGCAGGCTCCTCTTGGCAACCTGACGAGGAGATTTTTATCCCTTGGCTGAATGAGCATCCAGATTGGAAAGTGGTCATTGCTCCCCATGTAATCAAGGAAGAACATTTGCAACAGATAGAGAAGCTGTTGGAAGGACGAAAGGTGGCGCGCTATACAGCTATAGAAAAGTTAGACAATCTAGATGGTCTGGAAAATATAGAGGTTCTCATCATTGATTGCTTCGGACTGCTTAGCAGTATTTATCGCTATGCTGACATCACTTATGTCGGTGGTGGCTTTGGTGTAGGTATTCATAACACCTTGGAGGCTGCTGTTTGGGATGTTCCTGTATTCTTCGGTCCCAATAACCAGCGTTTCCAGGAAGCACAAGGCCTGAAACAATGTGGAGCAGGATTGGAGATAGCCAATGCCGACGATTTCCGTCGACTTATGCAAGGCTTTGTTGATCATCCTACGTTGGCGAAGGAGTTAGGGGAGAAAGCTGGTGCTTTTGTGGGACAGATGACAGGAGCTACTCAGAAAATCCTCGCAGACGTTAAATTGTAAATGGTAAATCGTCCAATTGTAAATTAAGATGGCTTTAATAAAAAGTTATAGAGGACTTACTCCGAAGTGGGGTAAGGATTGTTATTTCAGTGAGAACGCTACGATAGTCGGTGAAGTGACTATAGGTGATGAGTGTAGCATTTGGTTTAATGCTGTAGTGCGTGGCGATGTGGCACCTATCACGATTGGCGATAGGACCAACGTGCAGGACGGTTCGTGTGTTCATGTAACTCATGAGACGGGACCTACGCATATTGGAAGTGATGTGACGATAGGGCATAACGTCACAGTTCATGCCTGTACCATTCATGATGGTGCTTTGATTGGCATGGGTGCTACGCTGCTTGATGGTTGCGAGATAGGTGAAGGGGCAATAGTAGCTGCAGGTGCTTTGGTATTACAGAACACCAAGATTGGTCCTCATGAAATATGGGGTGGTGTGCCAGCCAAGTACATTAAGCCAACGCGTCCAGGACAGACGGATAATGCTAAGCACTATGTGGAGTATGCCAAGTTCTTTAAGGAGGAAAATCCTGAATGCCGCTATTCTAATGAGCCAGAGACCAAGCTTATTTAATCGTAACGACTACGTATTCTGAGCGAGTTCCAATGCGGAACTTGCCACCCCAGATACCAAGACCACTACTGATATAATAGTCAGTGTGGCCTTTTTTATACGCTCCAAAGGCACACTCATAGATGGACTCTGTAATCCACGAGATGGGCCAAACTTGTCCATGATGTGTATGCCCACTGAACTGGAAATCTATATGTTGGCGTTCGGCCTGTTCCAAGTGGTAGGGCTGATGATCTAATAAAATAAGAAATGAGGAGTGGGAAGTGAGGGATGAATTCTCTGCCATGATTTTTCCTAAGGACTTACGGTGAATGTTGGTGCGGTCGTCACGACCAATAATGCAAAGGTCGCCAACAACAGCAATGCTGTCTTGCAACAGATGAATGCCTGCATCACGGTAAAATTGTTTTGCGCCAGGCTCCCCACTATAAAACTCATGGTTGCCGATACAAGCATAGATGGGCGCTTTCAGTCTTCGGAATTCCTCATACATTCTCTCTTCTTTCAATGGACGCATGCTACCATCGATGATGTCGCCTGCTATCAGTATAAGGTCTGGTTGCTCTGCATTAATCATATCAATCCATCTGTGTAATTCTTCGCGACGATTGTGGTAGCCCAAATGCAGATCACTCATCATCACCAGTTTGACAGGCTTGGTTATCTTTCCGGAAGTCAGCGTCACCTCTTGGCGATATTTGTTCTTATAGTGCAGATGTCCGTAAAGAAACAGACAAAACATAAACACGGCGATACCTCCTGCTGTCCACACATTATTATATAATAAGGTGCGCGGGAAAATTCGGAGCAGTCTTCCTAAGTCGAGTAGCAAGAACAGCATGAACAAATAGAGTAGGATGAAAATACTCGATGTGCCTATTTCGTAGACGGTTACCGCTAGCGGCATAGACATCTGGTCTGTGGAGCGCCAGATACCTGCAAACATCAGCAGGAAAGAGCCTGCCATCAGGATGATGACCAGTGTTTTCCATATCCATGAGAAGGGCAGCAGGCACCACACATGCCAACTGATATAAGTAATTGCCAGCAGGGGCAATATGGTAAAAAGTAACATCCACATGATTTTCATTTGATTAGTTTTGATGTCAAAGGTACGGAAAAATCGTCTTATTAG
>Ga0310695_10006578_pt1 | contig 19123 bp, 10 predicted proteins | sample RumenRJG_04DNA_FD_203882 | JGI IMG/M metagenome (GOLD analysis project Ga0310695, IMG submission 203882) | Bovine rumen microbial communities from Lethbridge, Alberta, Canada - RJG_04 (v2) (version 2) | ecosystem: Host-associated > Mammals > Digestive system > Stomach > Rumen | place: Canada...
GCCCACATGTACTTTCATTGGATGTTAGGGGTGGGATAAATGCCTGATAGGTGCGACTCCGTAGGCACTCCCCTCCCTTTCACAAAGGGGAGGGGCAGGGGGTGGGGTCAAATCATATATAATGGCCTTGATTTTTGCATCTTTCTATCGTTCTTATCGTTTCTTTCTATAATGGTAACCGCCGCCACAACCCATTGGGCACACAGCGCCAGAGGGGCGTCAGCAGACGGTATTTCCAGTCGATGATGCGTACGTGGTTCTTGTGCCGGATGGCTGACATAATCTCTTTCGCCACCTGCTCAGGACGCAGCATCATGGGATAGTGTTGATTGCCCAACAGGGCAGTATCGACAAATCCTGGACGGATGTCGGTGATAAGAATCGGGAGATGCTGTTGGTTGGCCAACTGCTGCAGAGCTTGCAGGTAAGTGGCCTGCATGGCTTTGGAAGCCGAATAGGCAGGAGCCGGTCCCAGTCCTTTGGTTCCTGCTATCGAAGAGATGGCTACAATATGTCCTCCGCCTACTTGCGCGAAATAACGATAGGCCTCGCCGATCATTCGAGTGAAGCCTAATACATTCGTCTCGACGGTCGCCATTTCGATGTCGGCTTGCAGCTGGCGGTTCACCTTTCCGATGCCAGGAGCGTAGAAAAACAGGTTGATGCCTCCCAGAAGTGTCAACAATTCGTACAGTTGACGGGTGGCTTCATCGCTGCATACATCTATCCTTGCTGTTTCCACTCGTTGCCCATCAGCCAAATCACGACTCACTTCGTTCTTGAGTTGCTGAAGATTTTCTTCCCTTCGGGCAGCCAGACCGACAGTCCATCCGTCGGCAATAAGGAGTTTTGCCACTTCTCGTCCGATGCCTGAAGAGGCACCTATGATGATTGCTTTTTTCATTATCATTGATTGTGTTTTCTGTAACCATTCTTTTCGCTGCACGTAGCCAAGCAGCAATGGTGGCTTCAGAAAAATAGCTTCTGACGAAGTGAAGTGGAGAGAGCGTTCGCCATCAACAGAAAGCCGAACTGACTTTCTTCAGGATGGCCTCAGTGGCTCCTGCCCTTCCTTCGACATACTGTGCTGCCACGTCGCCTCGCTCTTTACATTCGGCAGGATGGCTCGTCAGCTCATCCATGCGGGTGGCAAAATCGTCGTAGGAATGTATCTCGATGCCTCCTCCATTTTGCTTCAGGTCCTGAGCCTCTTGGAATCGTTCGTTGTTGGGGCCGAAGAAGACGGGAACACCCCATACTGCAGCTTCGGGAAGATTGTGGATACCCACGCCGAAGCCACCGCCCACATACGCCACATCAGCGTAGCGGTAGATGCTGGACAAGAGGCCGAAGCAGTCGATGAGGAGCATTCTCTTAGAGGTGAGAGGTGAGGGGTGAGGGGTGAGAGAATTGTTCTCGACCTGAGTATAACGCACTACATTTTCCTTTCCGCAAAGGGTTTCAATCTGTAAAAGATGGTCCTCGCTGATGACGTGGGGGGCAATGATGAGCTTCCACTCTGGATGCTCACGGAAATACTTCAAGAATATCTCTTCGTCGGGCTGCCAAGAACTGCCTGCCACAAACACAGGAGAGGCTTTCCCTACAAACTCTTCCACAATTGGCAGCACCTTGGCCTGCTTCATGATCTGCAACACACGGTCGAAGCGGGTGTCGCCCGTGACGTCCACATTGGTGATACCGATGCTTTCCAGCAGTTCGCGGCTCACCTCGTTCTGCACGAAGAAACGGGTGAAGCATTTCAGCACACGCCCATACTGCCGACCATACCAGCGGAAGAACACCTGGCCAGGACGGAAGATGCTGCTCACGCTGTAGGTGGGCACACCGCGATGTTTCAGGATATGGAGGTAGTTGTACCAGAACTCATACTTGATGAAGAACGCCATGCAGGGACGCACCAATCGCAGGAAGCGGCGCGCGTTGCGGGGGGTATCAAGCGGCAGATAGCAGATGATGTCGGCTCCCTCGTAGTTCTTGCGCACCTCATAGCCCGATGGCGAGAAGAATGTCAGCAGGATCTTGTACTCTGGGTGCTCGCGACGTAGCTGTTCGATGATGGGTCGTCCCTGCTCAAACTCACCCAAAGAGGCGGCATGAAACCAGATGTAGCGGGCCGTGGGGTCCACTTTCTGCTTCAGCACGGAGAAGGCAGCCCGTTCGCCGTGCCACATTTTCCGCACCTTCTCATTGAAAAGGCTGGCCGTCATTACGCCCAAGCGGTAGAGATATATGATTAGGGTGTACATCTTTTCGGGAGTTGCAGGGGTTCAGGAGTTACGGGAGTTCTGTCAATGGTGTTGCAGGAGTCCAGCACTAACTCTTCGTTCCTAATTCTTGAACGGCTCTACGCATTCGGCGGAGTGTCTCCTCCTTGCCGAGGAAGGCAGAGATGTCGAACATGCCCGGGCCTTTGCCTTCGCCCACCAGGGTGAGTCGCCAGGCATTCATCACGTCGCCAAGCTTATAGCCCTGCTGCTCTACCCAGGCTTTCACCACAGGTTCCTGGCCCTCAACAGAGAAGTCGCTGATGCCTTCCAGCACGGCGACCAGTTCGATCATCACCTTCGGCGAGTCTTCCTTCCAGCGCTTGCGGACGGTTTTTTCGTCGTATTCCGTGGGAGGAATGAAGAAGAACGAACACAGCGGCCAGAGTTCACGGACGAAGCTCACACGGTCTTTCATCATGTGGACCACCTGTCGGATGCGGTCCATCGGCTCCTCCACGCCATTGCCGGCCACGATGGGTGCAAACAGGCTGGCTATCTCGTCGTCGCTCTTCTTGAGGATATACTCGTGGTTGAACCAGATGCCCTTCTCGTAAGCAAACTTCGCACCGGCCTTCGAGCAGCGGTCGATGTCGAACTGCTCGATGAGTTCCTCCATCGTAAACATTTCCTGCTCGGTGCCAGGATTCCAACCCAACAAGGCAAGGAAGTTAACCACTGCCTCAGGGAAGTAGCCCTGCTCGCGATAACCGCTGCTCACATCGCCCGTCTTCGGGTCGTGCCATTCCAGCGGGAACACGGGAAAACCGAGGCGGTCGCCGTCGCGCTTCGAAAGTTTTCCCTTGCCGTCGGGTTTCAGCAGCAGGGGCAGATGGGCGAACTGTGGCATCGTGTCCTCCCAGCCAAAGGCGCGGTAGAGCAGCACATGGAGTGGTGCCGAGGGCAACCACTCCTCGCCACGGATGACGTGCGAGATTTCCATCAGGTGGTCGTCAACGATGTTGGCCAGATGATACGTCGGCAGTTCGTCGGCACTCTTGAACAGCACCTTGTCGTCGAGGATGTCGCTCTTCACCACCACCTCGCCGCGAATCAGGTCGAACACATGCACCTCCTGGCCGGGCATCACCTTGAAGCGCACCACATACTGCGTGCCGTCGGCAATCAGCTGCTCCACCTCTTCGCTGGGAAGGGTAAGCGAGTTGCGCATCATGCCACGCGTGTGGGCATCATACTGGAAGTTCTTGATTTCCTGACGCTTGGCTTCCAGCTCCTCTGGTGTATCGAAGGCAATATATGCCTTATCCTCTGCCAACAACTGGTCTACATATTTCTTATAGATGGCGCGACGCTCGCTCTGGCGATAAGGACCATAATCGCCACCGAAGGAGACTCCCTCGTCGAACTTGATGCCGAGCCAGCGGAACGACTCGATGATATATTCCTCAGCACCCGGCACGAAGCGGTTGCTGTCTGTATCTTCAATGCGGAACACCATGTCGCCCTTGTGCTGGCGGGCAAACAGGTAGTTGTACAAAGCTGTGCGCACACCACCGATGTGCAGCGGACCGGTAGGACTGGGGGCAAAGCGCACCCTCACTCTTCTTTCTGACATATTCTATTCTTTTAGTTTAATTTGGGTGCAAAGGTACGAATAAGTGAGAACAATACAAAATGAAAGTCAGAAAACTTTCATTTTTATTGTCGAACGAAAGTACCTTCGGCGCAAGCCAAAGTACGAATAAGTGAGAACAATACAAAATGAAAGCCGGAAAACTTTCATTTTTATTGTCGAACGAGCGTACCTTCGGCGCAAGCCAAAGTACGAATAAGAGATTGCCTAATTCATTAATAAAATGGAAAAAAGTGCGCCATATCTGCGTGGTTTAAGATTTTATTTGTAAATTTGCAGACTATTCAACCGATTATCGACAACAGTCATGAGTAAAATAGATGTTCCCCGCAATAGTTATTGGCGGAATATGATGACGCGAATCGCCATCATCGCCATCTCCGTGATACTCATCGTATGGTGCCTGCCGCGCGACAACGGGCCACAGCTGCGCTACGACATTTCGAAACCTTGGATGTACAGTTCGCTCATCGCCAAGTTCGACTTCCCCATCTATAAGACCGATGAAGCCATCAAAGCCGAACAGGACAGCATCCTGAGCGCATTCGAACCTTATTATAATTATGACAACGATGTGGAGACTGAGCAGGTGATCCGCTTCCGCGAGAAGTTCAAGGAGGGCATTCCTGGCCTGGCCGGCAACTATGTCAACCTGATAGCCGACCGTCTACACCGTCTCTATCAGGCGGGCATCATGGCTCCGGCAGAGTATTCCGAGATTTTCAAGGACTCCACCAACATGGTACGTGTGGTGTCGGGGAAGAATGCCACGAACATCCAGATCAACTGCATCTACTCTACGATTGCCGCCTACGAGCAACTGTTCATGGACGAACGGCTGGCTCCCCAGCGTCAGCTGCTGCAACGGTGCAACCTGAACGAGTATATCCATCCCAACCTGATTTACGACAAAGAACGCAGCGAGACGGAGAAGAGCGACCTGCTCAGCTCCATCGCCCTGGCTTCGGGCATGGTGCTGACAGGACAGAAGATCATTGACCGCGGCGAGATTGTGGACGAACACTTGTTCCGCGTGCTCAGCTCGTTCGAGCGAGAGACAAAGCGAAGGAGCGCAGCCTACAACGAGATCAGCTCGACCATAGCCGGACAGACCATCTTCGTGCTCATCCTGATGGCTCTGTTCACCATCTACCTTGGCCTATTCCGCAAAGACTATTTCGACAAGCCGCGCGCCCTGCTCATGGTTTATGCCCTCATCACGGTGTTCCCCATCATCGTGTCGTTTATGATGAGCCACAGCCTATTCAGCGTCTACGTGCTGCCCCTGGCCATCGCACCCATCTTTGTGCGCGTGTTCCTCGACTCGCGGACGGCCTTCATCTCGCATGTCGTCATGGTGCTCATCTGCGCCGCCGCCGTGAAATACCAATACGAATTCATCATCATCCAGCTGGTGGCTGGACTGGTGGCCATCTATTCGCTGCGCGAGCTCTCCAACCGCGCCCAGCTGTTCAGCACGGCTTCGCTGGTCACCGTCATGTCGTGTGCCGTCTATTTCGCCATGCAGCTGATGCAGGACAACAGCATCATGACGATGGACCACTCCATGTATAAATACCTGGCCGTGAACGGCGTGCTGCTGCTCTTCGCCTACCCTCTGATGTGGGGCATCGAGAAGATGTTCGGCTTCACCAGCGACGTGACGCTCATTGAGCTGTCGAACACTTCGAAAGACCTCATGCGCAAACTGTCGGAAGAGGCTCCTGGCACATTCCAGCACAGCATCATGGTGGCCAACCTGGGTGCCGCCATCGCCAACCGCATCGGTGCCAAGCCACAACTGGTGCGTACGGGTGCACTCTACCACGACATCGGCAAGATGCAGAACCCCGTGTTCTTCACAGAAAACCAGTCGGGCATTAACCCGCTGGAGAAGATGACACGCATAGAGGCTGCACAAATCATTATCAGCCACGTGAGCGAGGGTATCAAACTGGCCGACCACCACAACCTGCCCACCGAAATCAAGGACTTCATCCTGACACACCACGGCAACGGACTGGCCAAGTTCTTCTACATCAGCTACAAGAACGAGCATCCCGACGAGGAAGTGGACGAAAACCTCTTCCGCTATCCGGGTCCCAACCCGTTCACCCGCGAGCAGGCCATCCTCATGATGAGCGACTCGGTGGAGGCAGCCTCGCGCTCGCTCAGCGAATACACCGAGGAGAGCATCAGCGCCCTGGTGAACAAAATCATCGATACACAGGTGAGCGAGGGCTATTTCCGCGACTGCCCCATCACCTTCCGCGACATCAAACAGGCCAAGCAAGTGCTCATCGAACGCCTGAAAAGCACCTACCACACACGCATCAGCTACCCTTCACTGAGGACCTGATACATTTCTAAGGGTGTTGCATGGGTACAATAGTCACGAACAAGGGAATGGGCAAAATAGCACATTCCCTTTTAATTTGTGCAAAAAGAATGGTCTTTTCTATTAACATATCATAAACATTTTACCATTATTGTGGAAATGCAGAACAATAGTCATACCTTTGCAGCCAAATCAATAAACTTGTTTTCAGATTATGAAAAAGATTTTTGCAATTTCACTTTTTTCCCTTGCTTTCACAGCATGGCAACCTGCACAGGCAGGCGGCATTCTGACCAACACCAACCAAAACCTCGCCTTCAACCGCATGATGGCACGCGACGGAGCCATCGGCATCGACGGTGTGTACAGCAATCCTGCGGGCGTGGCCTTCCTCACCGACGGATGGCACCTCTCGCTCAACTGGCAGTACGCCCGCCAAACGCGTACCATCTGGACCACCAATCCCGACTTCATCTTCGGAATGAACAACAACAGCCAGGAGGTGAAGAAGTATAAGGGCACAGCAGACGCCCCCATCATCCCTTCTGTCCAAGCTGCCTATAATAAAGGTAAATGGAGCCTGCAGGGTGCCATTGCCGTGACCGGTGGTGGTGGAAAATGCACCTTTGACGATGGTATCGGCTCGTTCGAGAGTGCGGTAGGTGCCATTGCCGACATGCTGAAACCGCTCGGAGCCACCGGCTACGGACTGGATGGCTTCATGCGCGGCAAGCAATACTATTTCGGATTTACACTTGGAGCCGCCTACAAACTGACCGACAACCTCTCAGTCTATGGTGGTGCCCGACTGCTCTACGGCACAGCTTCCTATAAGGCACGACTGAACGATATCATGGTGAACACAGCCAACGGCGCCGTTCCCTTCGGAAGTTTTCTCGATGCTGCCAACAACACGATTGCAGGTGGTATTGCACAATATGCCGATGGCATCGCACAATTGGAGGCAGGCATCGCACAATACGCAGCAGCTGGTGTTCCGGCTCCTGAGGAACTGACCGCACAGCTGGCAGCCGCACAGGCCGCCAAGGCACAGCTGGAAGGTACCCAGGGCAAGCTCGCCTCGCTGGAAACCTACCGTGAGGGCGTGAACCTGATGTCCGACCAGTCGGGCATTGGCATTGCTCCGGTTATCGGCATCGACTACAAGTTGGGCGACTTCAACTTCGCCGCCAAATATGAATTCAAGACCAGAATGCGCATGAAGAACAGCTCCACGGTGAAAGAAGCACATGCCATTGCGGCCGTGAACAAGTTCCGCGACGGCTCATCCGTACCCGAAGACCAGCCCGCGCTGCTGACCGTCGGTGCTCAATGGTCGGTATTGCCCAATGTCCGCGTGGGTGCAGGCTACCATCTGTTCTTCGACAAATCGGCCCATTGGTACAACCACGAGGAGAAGAAACTCGACGGCAATACCTGGGAATACAATGCCGGTGTGGAATGGGACGCCACGAAGAAGCTGCAGGTGAGCGGTGGTTTCCAGAAGACCAACTACGGTCTGTCTGACGAGTACATGAACGACATGTCGTTTGTCGTGAGCAGCTACACCTACGGTTTCGGCATTGGCTATAAGATTACGGACAAGGTGAAGGTGAACGTGGCCTATTTCCAGACCAACTACGACACCTACCATCAGGAAGTGACTCCAACCATGACGAACCACACCACGCACAACGAATACACACGCGCCAACCGTGTGCTTGGCGTGGGTTGCGACATTGACTTCTAAGCAACAACCGTTATTCGTTATTGAAAACGGTTATTGGTTACAGGTTATTGCAAGAGCGTTTTCCTGACACTACCATCCGGCAGTCTGACAATCATCAGGCTGCCGTTTTGTTTTCCTGACAGCCGACGCCCAGCCAGATCGAACCACGAAGCCCCTGTTTTTGTGTGGCGTGGTTTCGCCACCTCAACAACCGCCTCCTGAATGCCAGTGGGAGCTTCCTCCTCCCCATAGGCAAAGCGCACGGTGACCTTGGGGCCGTAGCCGATGACATCGTCGCCTGGAACTGGTGTGATTACGCCAAAACTGCTTTTTTCCACGATATTGAACACATGTATCTGCAAGGTGGCCGCCCATACAGGGTAGTCGCCCCCCTCGGGTAACCACTCTGTATCGATCGGTTCATTGTAATCACCTTCAACGATGCTTTTGCTGGAATAGCCTGTCTCATCCAGATACTTACAGTTGCCCAAAGCGCAGGTCTCCCATGTTCCATTGGGTAGGTCGTCAATCGCTTCATACAGACCGACAGCCGCCTTATCGCCGGAAAGATTCTCCACGCTGAGCGGGATAACCATCATTTCCGTCTCTCCGTCCCAATCATCAAGCGTGATGTTACGGATGGTGATAACCGCCCCGTCGGGCACTTCGTTTCCCTCCTCGTCAACAAAACGGAAGGTCTGATCCACCTGAGCGGAACACAACTGCGCTATAAAAAAGAAAGCAAGTGTAGAAAAAAGCTTGATGTTCATGATAAAAACGAAAAATAAAAAAAGTGCGAGGGCACATACGGCCCCCGCACTCCTTATGAAAAAACTACTTTACAACAACTTTGTTGCCGTTGATGATATTCACACCGCGCTGCTTCTCGTTGAGACGCACACCGTTAAGGTTGTAGATACCCTCAGGACGATTGCCGTTGGCGGTATTGATAGAGGTAGGTGTCACAGGTTCACCTTCCTCGATACCGATGAGCCAGCCACTCTTAATATCATTGCTGGGGCTCATCCAATAAGCCACCACGAAATAGGCAGGCTTCTGAGCCACGCTGTGCATGAGCTTCATGTTGTCGTTCTCGCTTCCTTCAACAACCCATCCTTCGGGAGCCTCGATGGTCACATCGCTGAAACCAATCCACTCACCGTTGACAACGAGTTTGAACTCTGTGTCTTCCTTGGGTTCAATGGTGACATTCCACTGGTTGGCATAAGGACCAGCCTCCATGTCGGGAGCGCTCCAGCCGTTGTAGGTGCCGGGGAGCTGCACGCTGGTAATCTCAGGGAAGTAGCTGTACTTCTTGCCATTCACGAAGAGCAGGTCAGGAGTCTGATCGGCTTCCTCCCACTCATTGCCACCACCGTTGTTCCAGATGATGTACTGGGGCTGGCCCTCGGCAGCGAAACTATAGGTCCATGTGCGGTTCATACCCCATCCACTGTAGGTCTCCACCTTAGTGCCAGGCCATGCGCCACTATACTCTGTTGTGGTGCCGGTTGCCTCGTCATAGGTGAAGGTGTAGGCATAGACCTCAGACCAATTGCCCTTGTTGTCGAAGTAGACCTCGAAGGGACGCTGCACGCTGAGCGTGAGGCTGTTGTTCTGCAAGTCGGCAGTGAACACGAGGGTATAGGTGCCAGCCTCTGTGGGCAGCCATTCGTAGTTGCCCGTTGTAGGTATCTGATAGCCATCCCAGCTCTTGTTGGCACGGAGCTTGTATTCGTAAGCTGTTTCGGGAACCTCAGGCACGTCAACATTTACCGTGACGGTATAAATATTCTCGTTGTCGGCACTCTGCGACATGATGACATCGTCTTCCCAGGTCATGCCAGGAATGGTGCCTACAATACCATAGACGGTTCCCTCGAGCTTCATGTTCTTGAAGTTCACATCACCCTTGGTAGCACGCTTCACATAGAGACGCACCTTCACCTTCTGGCCTGCATATTCGCTGAAATTCACCATGAAGGGAACGAACTCGCCATTCTTCCAGATGTTGACAGTCTCTCCAGTCTCTTCGTCAGTAAACTCGGGCATATTGTCCTTGTTCAGTGTGAGAATGCTCTTGAACTCCACACCATCGGTAGACACCTGTACGGCAATCTCATCATCGTCACCCATGGTCCAGTCATCGGCCCAACGGACAGGTATAGAATTTGCACCAATCTCAATGCTCAGCCAGTTGCTACCCTCATTGAGATAGACATCAGGACCTAACAACCATGTTTCGGCCATGCCATCCACAAAGTTCACAGTATTATATATGTAGATGTCGTTGTAGTCTTCAACGGCCCAGTAGAAGTCATCACTGACGTTGGTTGTCCATCCGAGAGGCGGTTCGCTGGGTGCTGCGCCTTCAAGGACGGGTTCCCAAGGCAGTTCGGCTGCCGTCAAGGCATTGATGTCGATCCACTGTGAAGAATAACCGCCATTACCATCGGTGCTCCAAGCGCGGAAGAAGTAGACCTTTCCGGCTTCAAGCTCATTGACGCTGATGGCATCGTTGGTGTTGCCCACATAGACAACCTTGCCTCCACCAGCAATCTCATCGCCGACTTGATAATCTCCGGTAGGTGTTCCGAACAAGCCAACACCCAACGCCTGATCATACTGGTTGAATTCCTGTACATCGGTGATGGCGATGACCATCTGTGAGCCACAGTCTTCAGCCTTCAGCGTCATGAAATCTCTGTCGGCATTAGCTACCACCAACGAAGCGGGTGCTCCGGGCTTCAAAGCGATGGAGTTGCTAAGAACGTCAGCACAATACAGCGGGCCATCCATACAGAGGCTGTTGAAAGCGATGACGAAGACATTGTATGTGCCCTGAGCCATGCCTGTAGCCCCACTGAATTCATTGCCCTCGACAATAGCGATGACCGTGGCATTGCCAATCATGTCGCCTACATGATATTTCGTCTGGTCGACTGGTTTCTCGCTCAGTTGGTCGTCGGTCGTGGCCAGCACGATGTAGTGGTCGCCATCGCCAGCAACGAATGTACCTGAAATCTGGTCAGAAGTAGAGGTCAGTTCCAGGCCGCTGCCCGAAGCGGTGGGAGCCACACAAGGCTCGGGAGCCTGGAAGGTGTAGACCATTCCGTCGGCAGGATAGTTGTCGGCATTGTAGGAGATGCTGTTGTCGCTTGCTGAGACAACAGAGCCATCCCATGCATGTACCTGTATGAAGTCGTTGGAATCGCCCAAGATACCCATGCGGAAGAAGTTGTAACGTCCTGGGTCGGTAGGTTCAAATCCCTTGACCTTCATCTCAATGTTGCCACTCTGCTCATAGAGGCGGTACTGAATCGTAGCGTCGGCACCGCAGAACTCGCCGTTAGTGCCCCAGCCGCCACCGTTGCCGAAGTCGATGTCCTTGTACTCAATGCACAAGACACGGTTTCCTTCGTTGCCTTCAAGCCAGTAGCTGATTTGGGTGTTATCCAAACCGTAGACACCTTCACGCGGGAACATACCAATGACATCATGAATGCCTTCGGTGGTGAATCCCGTAATCATGTTCTTGTGAATTTCAGTGCTGATGGTTTCCGTCGGCGAGAGCTGAATCTCCAAATCTGAGCCGATGAGGAAATGCGTCATCTTCTGTCCGTTGTAGCGGAATTCGAAGCCAATGGGGAATCCCTTGGCATCCTCAACACTGTTGAACTCCATATTGCCCTCAGCGTCGATCATCAGGCCACTGAGATCTGAACCCACAGTTCCCTGCAGGTCAATCACAGTAGGTTCACCCGGCTCTGCGGCCACATTGGCGGATACCGAGTAGGCAATCATCTGTGCCGACATGCTCAGCACGCCGAAGACTGCCAAAGCCAAAGTAGAAAATAGCTTTTTCATAATCCTGTTTTTTTAGTTAATATTAAAGTGAATGATAAGTAGCACATTATTCAACAGCGAACTTACGAACGCTGCCGTCTCCTTGTTTGACAATGTTCAATCCACGCTGTGGCTGAGCAATCTGCCTGCCGTCGACAGTGAAGTAGCGGTTGGCCGTTGTTGGTTTGCAAATGTTATTTTCGATACCATTGGGAATCTCTGGTTCGGGATAGCTCACATCATAGGAGCCGTCGACTCCAATGCGGAAAATCTTAAACCCTGGTTCCTTACCCTCTGCGTACTCACGATAGAAGAGATAGGCAGCCTCCTCCTCCACCACCAATTGGACACCGTCGGGAGCGAGGTCACGGCCAATGGTCCTTGTCCACACCCTTTCTCCGTTTTGGTCGTAGCGACGAATCACAAAAGACTCATGGTTATAGGCTGCAAGGTCGCGATAGACAGCAATCCAGTCGCCACACTTCAGCGAACCGACGCCCACGAGACCGAACATATAAGTATTGGTATATTTGTTCTTACTGGCAATCGACATGCCCAGCTCATCGTAGAGATATTCGCCGTCGAACGAGAACTTTTGGTGCATCACGTTGCCTGTAGAGCCGAGTTCTGAGGCGAACTGCACAAGCATCTCTTCTGTGTCAGGGTTCACAGCAAGGCTTTGGTATGCGTGGTCGTAGGCATCTGCATTATAAGCATCAAGACCGGTCAGGCCGAACCCGAGCGATCCGTCCTCGTAGACGTGCTGCGCGCGAATATTATGCGAGGTATTGCCCATGAAGCGCTGGAAGGCAATGCAGGCGCCACCGCTGCCGTCAGGCAGGATGTCATAATGGTTCATTTCATAGCCGCCATACGCATGTTCGTCGTAGATGACTGGTTCACCCCACACCGGTTCGAGGTCGCGGGTCGTACGCTGCACGCGTGAACCTTCGTTGGTGGTGTCGAACAAAAGGATTTCGTCGTCGTTGGTAGGCAATACGACAACTTGCAAAGGGTTAGTGCATTCCAGCACCTTGGGCTCCTCCCATACGGTAACGCCATCGTCGCTGATGCGCTGAATGTAACCTGTCGATACGGTTGATTCATAATCGGTATTGACGAAAACGAAATAGGTATCATCGCCCACTACGAAAGCATTGGTATACATCGTATTATCGTACTCAGGAAACTCCATGCCATCAAGTCCCCAGAGGAAGTTCCCCTCCTGGTCAATCTTATAGATGGAGGGCCAGGAATGATCGCCGTGATCGAGTACTCCTGTCACTTCCTCTTCTATCAAGTTTCCTTCCTCGTCATACTGTGCATTTCCTTCCTCATCATAGATGGGTCTGGTGTAAGTATAAGTGTCGTCGATGGTTGCTTCTTGGAAACGCTGATCGGCAATGGTGACGATGGCCGAACCGTCGGCAGCCACGAGTAATGCGTAATCCGACCACCAGGAATCGGTCATGTGGTCGTTCACCATGATGGGTTCCTCAAACTGTGGATTGCCGTCGCGGTCGAGCAACTGCAGGTAGGTGCGTACGGCATAGCGGTTGATGTCGCGAATCTTTTTGTGGCCCAATGTCTTCCAGGATATCCACGTCTTCTTGTCGGGCGTGCGGGCAACCTTGGGCGAACAGATGTAATAGTCGCCACCTTTACGCACTTCTCCCGTTTCCGGGTCGGTGTACTCTATGCCCATCAGGCATTTCGGAGTGGCATTGGTGTTCCACTGGGCAAAGGCCGAAGAGCCAGCCAATGCCATCATCATAACTGTAAACAATCTTTTCATAATATGAACTCCTATTATTATTGTTAATTCTTGATTACTTTCTTTGTTTGCTCAGACTGACGCAGGATATACACGCCCTTGTTTGATGTTGACGAGTAGCTTGACATGCGTCTTCCCTGCAGGTCATAGAGTGACTCTCCGTCCTCCGTTTTTAATCTTTCATCAGCAATGCCTGTGGCACTGGTGTTCTCCAAACTGAAGAACACGTCGTGGACAGCCGTCGTAAAGTCGGCCTGCACCAGAAGACGCACCTTGCCGTCCTCGCCGACTTCCTGCAACAGATAGTAGCCGCGGCCGTTCTCGCCTGTGATGCCATTGCCGCCAGCGTCAGAGAATTCCAACATGTAACAGTCGTCGGCACTGATATTGAATACATGTGTCTGCTTCTTCCGAGCCTCGGTATAGGGACCACCTTCGTCAACCACTTCACCGGTAGAGTCGTAGAGTTTCCAAGTGATTTCTTCTGGCTTGTTATCGGTCATGAGCGTCAAGCGCACGGAATGCTGGGCTTTGTGGGCATTGCTGAGAGTGAGTGTGCGATGGAAACTCTCGCTCTCTGTTCCATTCAGGTCGGAAAGCCACAGTTCCACTTCATTCAACCCCTCATCGACCAAGTCAAAGTCCTCGAACATGGGTGTGGCCAGCGTGTCTATTTCCAGATACTCCAGCTTACCCGTCCAAGGCGTTGTTTGCACCGTGCCATTGACTCTCACGTTCAGGTTGGCTTGCGTCAGTGTCTTTTTACCAATGTTGCGCACCACCCAGCGCGATGAGAACTGCGGTGTGCAGATACGGTCGGGAGTATCGATCACTTCCAGGATTTTCGCTGCCGATGTGCTGCCCGTGGGCCTGGGCGTATAGACAGCCCCCAGCAACTCCTTGGTCGACATATCCTGTACGAAAGTGACGATGCCCAATTCTGTCTCGTCGGTGAAGTTCTCCACATTCCATGTCAACTGTTGGTGGGCAGGTGTCACCTGCGCCAGTTTTCCTGCCAATGACAGTCCATCGGCATTGGGTAGCATCTTCCGCATGACATAGTTCCAGGCCCGCTCGCCATTGGCTGCAGGGGAATCCCATTCCACACGTTCTTCTACCACCACAGAGAACAGGCGGAGTTGGCTGTCGTCGGCTACGTCTATCGGCGTCAGATCGACGTCAACCGTCAGTTCCTGACCGTTCAACGTGGCCTCGGCCTCTACCTTCACTTTCTCTACCGTCTGTCGGGCGCCGTCTACATAGGAGTCGAGATACTCCTCATAGCCGTAAGAGCCCACATGTTCGCCCAGCACGAACATCGACGGAACACCTGAAACACCATAGAAACCGGCACGCGTCATCACTTCCCCGGGATTGGCCAGATAGAACGGGTCGCTGGCGGAGGGGAAGTTATAGTGATAGGTGATGGCCACCATCTCGCCCATCCGCTCATGGATGATTCTGTCGAACGATGGTGAGAAGTCGGCGCAGGGATCGCAACTGGTATTGGTGAACTCCTCGAACACCACGAGGCGTGGTTGCTTCGGAGTGCCGGTAAGGTTGAAATAAAGGTCGAACACGGCACCATCATAGTCGCCTTGTGCAATGCGCGAACCCTTGCCTTCTTCGTTCAGCTGGAACAACTGAAAATAGCCATTGCCGCTCTTACCCTTAATGCCGTCGCCGCCAGCATCAAGGAATTCCAAGAGATAACAGTCGTCTTTTGTCAATTGCAGGTTCTCGGTCACGAACTTGCGGGGCTCTGTATAAGGACCTCCCTCACGAACCACATCGCCAGAGGAATCATACAGTTTCCACGTAATCTCCTCTGGTTTCTTGTCGGTATAGATCTTCAGTTGAACATCGTAGGTGGCTTGTATCGAATTCTCGAACGAGAAGGTGCGCGAATTGCTCACGGCCTCGCTGCCATTGACGTCGGTGAACCACACCTTACCCTGGTTCTTGCCCTCACTGACAAGTTCAAACTCCGTAAAGTTCTCGAATTCCAGCGTGTCGCGCTGCAGATATTCCAAATGTCCGGTCCACGGGAATTGCCTTACCACACCGTTCACCTTCACGTTCAGTGTTGCTGAGGTCAACGCATTGGCACCGTTGTTGCGGAAAATCACTTTCCCGTAGAAGTTAGGAACACAGATGAGGTCGGGTGTGTCAATGAGGTTCTGCAAAGCCAGCTGGTTCTCACCTTCCGCTCCAGGACCTGTATAGGCCGTGGCCAGCACCTCTTTCGTCTCCATGTCCTGCAGGAAGGCCACCACGCCCAACTGCTCCACATTTCCGAAGAAATCGATGGTCCAATCGCCCGTGAACGTATAGGTCTGCCCGGCGTTCAGCGTTCCTTCTGACAACTGATAGCCGTTATCGGGAGTGATCATCCGGCGCATCGTATAGTTCACTTCGCGCTCACCATTCGAATAAGCTGTCGGCGAGACATAATGCTCCTCGATGGCAGCTACGAACAAGCGCACATACTCGTTTTCTATATGATTAATAGGTGTAAGATCGGCCTGCACAGAAAGATGGAGACCGTCGAGTTGCTTACTCACGTTCAGATTACACACCGCGGGTTGTTTCATGCAATAGCTGATGGCCGTGTTCATCATGGCAAACGAGCGGTCATTCAGTTCCTCACCGTTCACCACCGTAGTGGGCACACCGGTCACATGATAGAAGTCCAAGCGTGCCTGATGAGCATTGGGCTGATAGTTGTAAAACTCGTCGTTCGGATCGGGATGACTTGAATGATACTTAATGGCAATACAATCACCTAAACGATAGTTGATTGCGGAGTCGAGCACCGGCGACCATGTCGCGCAAGGACCGCAGCCCGAGTTCGTAAACTCTTCCACCAAAACCAGTCTGTTTTGTGCTAACAGAAGGGTGTACACACAACAAAGTACGCAAAGAGTAAAAAATTTCTTCATATGCAGTCTAGAATAAATCAATGCAAAGGTAGCAATAATTATTATAATGAACAAAAAAAATCAGCAAAAAAGTGATGATGTGATATGATTTTTTAACTATAACGGATCGACGTCGTAATAGAGTTGAAGGTTTGCGTAACGCTTGTCTTCCAGCAGCTGGCCTTGAACCGCCCTCAAGGCCTGGCGCACTTGGTTTGCGTTGAGCGACAGCTCCAATTTCAAGACGAGTTTCCGGATGAACAGCGACTTGACACGGGCAACGGCAGGCTTGTCAGGCCCCAAGACACGCGTTCCGAACAACTGGCGCAGACGCGATCCCATCTCGATGGCAGCCGTATTGACCACTTGTTCGTCGCGGTGCTTCAAATAGACATAAATCAGCCGAGTGAAAGGTGGATAGCGGAAGGCTGCACGCTCCTGAACCAAATTGTGGTAAAACCCTTCATAGTCGTTGTTCACCAACTGGCGAACCACGGGGTGGTCCGGGTTCTTCGTCTGCAGCATCACCAGTCCGCGCTTATTCTTCCTCCCAGCACGCCCAGCCACCTGCATCATCATCATAAACGCCTGCTCATAGGCTCGGAAGTCTGGGACGTTCATCATGGAGTCGGCATTCAGGATGCCCACCACCGATACACGGTCGAAATCTAAGCCTTTCGTCACCATCTGCGTGCCAATGAGCACATCAGTCCGACCTGCTGAAAAGTCGTTGATGATGCGTTCATAGGCTTGACGCGAACGCGTGGAATCCAGATCCATGCGCGCCACGCGAACATCGGGAAAGATATCCATCAAACGGTCTTCCACCTTTTCCGTGCCGAAACCACGACCATGAAGGTCGGTGTTGCCGCAGTTGGGACAGGCCTCCGGCACTCGGTAGGTATAGCCGCAATAATGGCAGCTGAGTTGGCCGGTCGCCTTGTGATAGGTCAGCGACACGTCGCAATGTTCGCAATGAGGCACCCACCCACACACCTTACACTCCACCATCGGAGTGAAACCGCGGCGGTTTTGGAACAGTATCACTTGTTCGCCCTGCTTCAACGCCTGTCGGATGGCCGACAACAACATGGGCGAGAAAGGGCCAGTCATCATCTTCCTGCGTTGCAGGTCTTTCACGTCAACCACCTCTATCTTGGGAAGCATCAGTCCCTGATAACGTTGAGTCAACGCCACATAGCCATATTTGCTACTGTCGCACTTCGAATTGTAATACGTCTCTGCGCACGGAGTTGCCGTTCCCAATAGCACCTTGGCACCACTCATCTGCGCCAACATAATGGCCACACTGCGGGCATGGTAGCGGGGCATGGGGTCCTGCTGCTTGAAACTGTTTTCATGCTCCTCGTCAACAATCACCAACCCAAGCCTTTGGAAGGGCAGCAACACAGCCGAACGCGCACCAAGAATGACATCGTAGGGATTCCCCGACAGTTGCTTCTGCCAGATCTCCACGCGCTCTGCATCGGAGTATTTCGAATGGTAAATGCCCAGACGATTGCCAAAAACTCGTTGCAATCGCTCACGCATTTGAACCGTCAATGCAATCTCGGGCAAAAGGTAAAGCACCTGTTCGCCCCGGTCGATGGCCCGTTTGATCAGATGAATGTAGATTTCGGTCTTGCCACTTGATGTCACACCGTGCAACAACACCACCTTCTTCCGCAGAAACTGCATAAGCAACTGGTTATAGGCATCCTGCTGAACGACACTCAGTGGTTTGATATTCTCAAAATGCGGTTCATGCAAATAGTTCAGTCGTCCCACTTCTTTCTCATACACATAAAGGAACTTCTTGTCCATCAACTGTTTCAGCACAGACGAACTACAGTGCGATGTATTCATTAGTTCATCGCGCGACACTTCCTCCGGACAAAAAGAAGTTGGTGACGCCTGCCCCTCTTCAAAGGCCGATGTCCAGCCTGACATTTCCAGGAAAGTAGTAAAAACGCTGTATTGTTTCGACGAACGACGCAACATGTCGAGCGCTATATGCAGCATCCTTTCCGTCTGCATAGGTTCAGGAAGTCCTATACATACTTCCATTTTGGGCTTATACACGCCGTTCACCTTCAGTCCTTGTGGCAAAGCAGCATTGAAGACCTCACCAAGCGGCGAGAGATAATAGTCGGCTATCCACTGCCACAATTGTAATTGACTGTCTGTGGCAACAGGCTTACTGTCAAGAACTTCATCAACATCACGCACTTCGAACGATGGAGTATCTTCATGCACACGAGCCACCAGACCTATATATTTCTTGCTCTTACCCAGCGGCACCAACACACGCACGCCCTTTAGGGCATGCATGTCTTTTGGAAGCCTATACGTAAAGAGACCCTCCAACGGTAAGGGTAAAATAACATCGACATAGATCATCAGCTGCAAAAGTAAACAATTATCCGCGAACCTGCAAATGATTTTCCCACATTTTTCATCATCACAAAAAAACAAAGATTGTTCTGACAATGTATACACACAAAAAAAGCGTCCTCCGAATCGGCTGACCGAATCGGAGGACGCTCATCAAAAAAAGGCGGCTACCTACTCTCCCGCATTGCATTGCAGTACCATCGGCGATGGCGGGCTTAACTGCTCTGTTCGGAATGGGA
>Ga0310695_10006579_pt1 | contig 19122 bp, 14 predicted proteins | sample RumenRJG_04DNA_FD_203882 | JGI IMG/M metagenome (GOLD analysis project Ga0310695, IMG submission 203882) | Bovine rumen microbial communities from Lethbridge, Alberta, Canada - RJG_04 (v2) (version 2) | ecosystem: Host-associated > Mammals > Digestive system > Stomach > Rumen | place: Canada...
CGACCGGGACAAAAATGGCAAAGTCACCAAGGTCAATGCCTTTCCCGGTCATAACCTGATCATTGCGGCCCTGGGCGTGTTCATCCTGTGGCTGGGATGGTACGGCTTTAACGGCGCGGCGGCAACGGATGTGCCCACACTGGGCTCCATCTTCCTGACCACCACCGTGGCGCCGGCAGTGGCCACCGTGGTATGTATGATATTCACTTGGCTGAAGTACGGGAAACCGGACGTGTCCATGTGTCTCAACGCCTCTCTGGCGGGGCTCGTGGCCATCACAGCACCCTGCGATGTGACAGACTGTGCCGGCGCAGCGGTCATCGGCGCAGTGGCGGGACTGCTGGTGGTGTTCGGGATCTGGTTTACGGACCATGTGATCCATGTGGATGATCCGGTGGGCGCCGTGGCGGTGCACATGGTAAACGGCATCTGGGGAACGCTGGCTGTGGGACTGTTTGCCACGGACACCGCCCCCGGCTTTGCCCTGGCAGACATCGGGGAAGGCCTGTTTTACGGCGGCGGTACGGCCCAGCTGGGAAAGCAGCTGGCGGGAATGACCGTCACCGCCTGCTGGACGGCCGTCACGATCCTTGCAGTGTTTTTCGTGATCCGGAAACTGACGGGGCTGCGGGTCACGGAGGAAGAGGAGATCACCGGTCTGGATGCCACGGAGCATGGACTTCCCTCGGCCTATTCCGGATTTGCCATTATGGATATCTCCAACACCATGACCATGAATATCAATGAAAACACCAACCTGGGGATCCCAAACTTTGAGATGGCTTCCGAGACCATGCAGAATGCCGCCGTTCCGGTGGTAAGACAGGATCCGGCGCCCATCCCGGAGATGGTCACCGGGATCTGGAAAGTGGTGATCATCGCCAAACTGTCCCGTTACGATACGCTGAAGAAGGCCCTCAACGAACTGGGCATCACCGGTATGACGGTGACGCAGGTCATGGGCTGCGGCGTGGAGAAGGGAGCAGGGGAACGGTACCGCGGCGTGGAGATCGATGCGACCCTGCTGCCCAAGATCAAGCTGGAAGTGGTGGTGAGCGCCATCCCCGTGGATGATGTGATCAATGTCACGAAGAAAGCTCTGTACACCGGGCACATCGGCGACGGCAAGATCTTCGTCTATCCCGTTACCCGGGTCGTCAAGATCCGCACCGGGGAGGAGAACTTCGCGGCACTGCAGGATGTGGAATAAAAAAGAAGAGCGGATGGGATGATTTCTCCTTTTGCCATCCCGGATGCCCTTTTGATAACTGCACAAACCACGGCGGGGAGACCTGCCGCGGTTTGTGCATTTCTCTGTCCCGTTCCTCCTTGATTTTCCGGCGGAACAGGACTACAATAATCCTAGGTTCGAGGACGAACCGTATCAAGGAAGCAATGGCGCTTCCGGCTCTACGCCGGAAGTGCCTTTTTTTGTTGCTCCCAAGGAGAAAAGGAGAGTGAGAGGCCGTGCTGCGAAAGCTCATTCTGGAAGACGGCAGCGAATATCTGGGCGAGGGATTCGGCGCTGACCGGGATGCGGTGAGCGAGATTGTGTTCAACACTTCCATGGCGGGATATCAGGAGATCCTGTCCGACCCCTCCTACACGGATCAGGCCATCGTCATGTCCTATCCGCTGATGGGAAACTACGGTATCGCGGAGGAGGACTTTGAAAGCCGCATCATCGCTCCGGATGCCTTCATCGTCCGGGATCTCAACCGGGATCCCTCCAACTTCCGTTCCGTGCAGACCCTGGAAGAGATGCTGGCGGAAGCCGGCGTGCCGGGGATCGCGGGTGTGGATACGCGGAAACTGGTACGGAGCATCCGGGATCTGGGTTCCCGCCGGTGCCTGATCACCGATGCCGGGACCTCCCTGGACGTGGGACTGGACATCATCCGGCGCACCCCGGTGCCCCATGATTCCGTCCGCCGCCGCAGCTGCCGGAAACGGTGGTACAGCCGCACCTCCAATCCCCGTTACCAGGTGACGGCCATCGACTGCGGCATGAAGGGGAACATCGTACGGATGCTCAACGAACATAAATGCAACGTTACCGTAGTGCCCTTTGATACCTCCGCCGAAGAGATCCTCTCCCTGAAGCCCGACGGCGTGTTCATCTCCAACGGCCCGGGAGACCCGGAGGACGTGCCGGAAGTGATCGGGACGCTCCGGTCACTGCGGGGGAAGGTCCCCATGTTCGGCATCTGCCTGGGGCATCAGCTCCTGGCGCTGTCCTACGGCGGGGAGACCTATAAACTGAAGTTCGGCCACCGGGGCGGCAACCATCCGGTGCGGGACCTCACCACGGGAAGGATCGAGATCACCAGCCAGAACCACAGCTACGCGGTGAACGAGGAGACCCTGAAGGACACCGGCCTGACGGTGACCCACGTGAACGTGCTGGACGGCACCGTGGAGGGGATGGAACAGCGTGAGGATCTCGTCTTCTCCGTACAGTATCATCCGGAGAGCTGTCCCGGACCGCAGGACAGCCGGTATCTCTTCGGGAAATTCACAAAGAACATGGATCTGGGAAAGGGGGAGTGAGCCATGCCGAAACGCACCGACATCCATAAAGTGCTGGTCATCGGATCCGGCCCCATCGTCATCGGACAGGCGGCGGAATTCGACTACGCCGGCACCCAGGCGTGCCTGGCGCTGAAGGAGGAAGGCTACGAAGTGGTCCTGGCAAACTCCAACCCCGCCACCATCATGACCGACCACGCCATTGCGGACAAAGTCTACATGGAACCGCTGACGCTGGAGTTCCTGGCCCGCATCTGCCGGTATGAGCGCCCCGACGCCATCATTCCCGGACTGGGAGGCCAGACGGGACTGAACCTGGCCATGCAGCTGGACGAGAAGGGCGTTCTGAAGGAATGCGAGATCGAGATGCTGGGCACCGACGCCGCCAGCATCCGCCGGGCGGAGGACCGGGAACTGTTCAAGGAACTGTGCGAGGAGCTGGGAGAACCGGTGGTGCCCTCCCGCATCACCACCTCCGTGGAGGAGGGCCTTCAGGCGGCCGCGGAGATCGGGTATCCCGTGATCCTGCGCCCCGCCTTCACCCTGGGAGGCACCGGCGGCGGTTTCGCGGACAATGACGAGGAGATGGAAGAGCGGATGAAACACGCCCTCAGCCAGTCTCCGGTGCAGCAGGTCCTGGTGGAAAAGAGCATCAAGGGCTATAAGGAGATCGAATACGAAGTGATGCGGGACGGCAACGACACCGCCATCACCGTCTGCAATATGGAAAACCTGGATCCCGTGGGGATCCACACGGGGGACTCCATCGTGGTGGCGCCCTCCCAGACCCTCACCAACCGGGAATACCACATGCTCCGGGACAGCGCCCTGCGCATCATCCGTGCCCTTAAGGTGCGGGGCGGATGCAACGTGCAGTTCGCCCTGGATCCGGAGTCCTTCCAATACTATGTCATCGAGGTCAATCCCCGGGTCTCCCGCTCCTCGGCACTGGCTTCCAAGGCCAGCGGATACCCCATCGCCAGGGTCTCGGCAAAGATCGCCGTGGGCATGGATCTGGATGAGATCCGTCTGGCCAACACCCCGGCCTGCTTCGAGCCGGCGCTGGACTATGTGGTGACGAAGATGCCCCGGTTCCCCTTCGATAAATTCACTCTGGCCTCCAATGTCCTGGGGACGCAGATGAAGGCCACCGGGGAGACCATGAGCATCGGACGCACCATGGAGGAGAGCCTGCTGAAGGCCATCCGCTCCCTGGAGGACGGAAAGAACCACATCCATCTGGCGAAATTCGACGTGGCCAGCCTCTCGGACAGGCCGGCGCCGGACAACCGGAAGGAGGCGGTGGAGAAGCTTCTCTCCTATATCGAAGACGGCACCGACGACCGTATCTACGCCATCTCGGAACTGCTGTGGCTGGGAGCCGATCCCCAGGTGATCTACTCCCGCACCGGCATCGACATGTTTTTCCTGGACAAGGTCCGGAATATCGTGGAGTTTGAGAAGACCCTGGAGGAGGCGGTGCAGAAGGCGGACGGAGACTTCCGCCGCGCCCTCACCAGGGACCTGCTGCTGCGGGCCAAACGCATGGGCTTTTCCGATTCCTACATCGGGGAACTGGCCCGGTGCCCGGAGGAGGAGATCTTCCGGCTTCGCCGCGGCTTCGGCCTGTCCCCGGTCTATAAGATGATCGACACCTGCGCCAGCGAGTTTGAAAGCTATGTCCCGTATTTCTACTCCACCTATGAGGAGGAGAACGAGTCCGTGGTCTCCCCGAAGGAGAAGATCCTGGTGCTGGGCTCCGGACCCATCCGCATTGGGCAGGGGGTGGAGTTCGACTACTCCACGGTCCACGCGGTGAAGACCATCCGTGAGATGGGATACGAGGCCATCGTCATCAACAACAACCCCGAGACCGTGTCCACGGACTACACCACCGCGGACAAACTGTACTTTGAACCTCTCACCGTGGAGGATATCCTCAATATCGTGGAGCTGGAACAGCCGGTGGGGGTCATCGCCACGCTGGGCGGACAGACCGCCGTGAACCTGGCGGAACCACTGGAACAGCGTGGAGTGAAGATCCTGGGCACCGATCCCGCCGCCATCTTCCGGGCGGAGGACCGGGACGCCTTCGAGCAGGTACTGGAACAGCTGGACATCCCCCACCCGAAGGGAGTGGCGGTGACCAACATCCCCGATGGCATCCGGGCGGCGGAGGACATCGGATACCCGGTGCTGGTACGTCCCAGCTTCGTGCTGGGAGGCCGGGCCATGGAGATCGTGGCCAATGAAGCGATGCTGGAGCATTATCTGAAGAACGCAGTGGAAGTGGACGCGGACCGCCCGGTGCTGGTGGACAAATACATCGTGGGCCGGGAGGTGGAGGTGGACGCCATCTGCGACGGGGAAGAGGTCTTCCTTCCCGGGATCATGGAGCTGGTGGAGCGCACCGGCGTCCACTCCGGAGACAGCATGAGCGTGTACCCGCCCTTCTCCATTTCGGAGAAGGCGAAGGAGACCATCTGGGAATATACGAGGAAACTGGGCATCGGCATCGGGATCCGGGGCCTGTACAACATCCAGTTCATCGTGGATAAAAATGACGACGTGTCCATTATCGAAGTCAATCCCCGGGCCTCCCGCAGTGTGCCGTTTCTGTCCAAATCCGCCGGCGTGGCGCTGGTGGACATCGCCGCGAAGGTGATGCTGGGGCAGTCTCTGGGTGACCAGGGCATTGCGCCGGGAGTACTGCCGGAAAAGGATTTCTGGTATGTAAAGGCGCCGGCATTCTCCTTTGAGAAGCTCAGCGGCATGGATGCCTATCTGTCCCCGGAGATGAAATCCACGGGAGAGGCCATCGGCTACGACCGGAGCCTGAAGCAGGCACTGTACAAGGCTCTGCAGGCCGCCGGCACCCGGATGAAACAGTACGGGACAGTCATCGTCACTCTTGCCGATGAGGACAAGGAGGAGGCCCTTCCGCTGGTGCGCCGGTTCTATGAACTGGGCTTCAACATCGAGGCCACCGTAGGCACCGGCACCTATCTGAAGGAGCACGGGATCCGCACCCGCATCCGGGGAAAGATCAGCGAGGGAAGCGACGAGATCCTGCAGGTGATCCGGGCAGGGTATGTCAGCTACATCATCAACACCCGTGCCATCCTCTCCGGGATCCACTATGACGACGGTGTGGCCATCCGCCGGTGTGCCATCGCCAACGGGGTGACCATGTTCACCTCTCTGGACACCGTGAGGATCCTGCTGGACGTGCTGGAGGACCGCACACCCCGGATTTCCGTTATATAGCACTAACAGTACGGGCTTCGTTTGTGGGAATTTTACAGACGGAGCCCGGAAAAAAACTTTTTAATACCTATTGACATACTAGGTGAATGGTAGTATCATTGCTTCAACGAAACAAAGTGAAAGGAGACGCGGAACATGAAAAATCTCGGTAAAAACTATGACTGCATGTGTTGGCGAATGCTTTACTCCCGGGCACTTCATACGGCCGGGACGTCGTCATGCCGATGTCTGCGTCTCGATACTTGAATCACGGATCGTCCATCGATGATCTGTACGGAGGAATATGCCGATGCCCGGGAGCTGTGTGACTACGCGTCCCGGGCATTTTTACGGGCAGGCATCGGAGGACAAGGAAAGATTCAGATTAAAGGAGATTACAATCATGTCGAACTATCGTTTTGAGACCCTGCAGCTTCACGTAGGACAGGAACAGGCCGATCCCGCCACGGATTCCAGAGCCGTTCCCATTTACCAGACCACTTCCTATGTATTTCATAACAGTCAGCATGCCGCCGACCGCTTCGGCCTGGCGGATCCCGGCAACATCTACGGCCGTCTGACCAACTCCACCCAGGACGTCCTGGAGAAGAGAGTGGCGGCTCTGGAAGGGGGCAGCGCCGCACTGGCACTGGCCTCCGGCGCCGCGGCCATCACCTACACCATCGAGGCTCTGGCGGCCAACGGCGGACACGTGGTGGCACAGAAGACCATCTACGGCGGCAGTTTTAATCTGCTGGCCCATACCCTTCCGCAGTACGGCATCGAGACCACCTTTGTGGACGCGCATGATCTGAAGGAACTGGAGGGAGCCATCCGGGAGAACACCCGTGCGGTGTACATCGAGACCCTGGGCAATCCCAACAGCGATATCCCCGACATCGATGCCATCGCGGAGATCGCCCACCGGCACAATCTGCCCCTGGTGGTGGACAACACCTTCGGCACCCCGTATCTCATCCGGCCCATCGAGCACGGTGCGGACATCGTGGTTCACTCCGCCACCAAGTTCCTGGGCGGCCACGGCACCACGCTGGGCGGCATCATCGTGGAGTCCGGAGACTTCGACTGGAAGTCCACCGGCAACTATCCCCAGATCTCCGATCCCAACCCCAGCTATCACGGCGTATCCTTCCAGGACGCGGTGGGACCGGCGGCCTTCGTCACCTACATCCGTGCCATCCTGCTGAGAGATACCGGTGCGGCCATCTCTCCCTTCAATGCCTTCCTGCTTCTGCAGGGGGTGGAGACCCTGTCCCTCCGGCTGGAGCGGCATGTGGAAAACACGAAGAAAGTGGTGGAGTATCTGAACAGCCACCCGCTGGTGGAGAAGGTCAACCATCCGTCTCTGCCGGATCATCCGGATCACGGGCTGTATGAGAAATATTTCCCCGACGGGGGAGCCTCCATCTTCACCTTCCAGATCAAGGGAGGACAGAAGGAAGCATGGGCGTTCATCGACGCGCTGCAGATCTTCTCCCTGCTGGCAAACGTGGCGGACGTGAAGAGCCTGGTGATCCACCCGGCCTCTACCACCCATTCCCAGCTGACGGAAGAGGAGCTGGCGGATCAGGACATCTATCCCAACACCATCCGTCTTTCCATCGGCACCGAGCACATCGACGACATCATCCATGATCTGGAGACGGGCTTTGACGCCGTCTGCAAGACACTGCATTAAACGATCCGAAGGATCCGGACATAGAAGAAAGAGAAATATCAAACAGAGGAAAAGGAGAACTATCATGGCTAACATTTATAAAGGAACACTGGGACTCATCGGCAACACACCGCTGGTGGAAGTTGTGAACATCGAGAAGGAACTGGGCCTGGAGGCTACGGTCCTTGTGAAACTGGAGTACTTCAACCCCGCCGGATCCGTGAAGGACCGCATCGCCAAGGCGATGATCGAGGACGCGGAGGAGAAGGGACTTCTGAAGGAAGGCTCCGTCATCATTGAGCCCACTTCCGGCAACACGGGCATCGGACTTGCCGCCATCGCCGCGGCCAAGGGCTACCGCATCATCCTCACCATGCCGGAGACCATGAGCGTGGAGCGGCGCAATATCCTGAAGGCCTACGGTGCCGAGCTGGTGCTCACCGAGGGCTCCAAGGGCATGAAGGGTGCCATCGCCAAGGCCGAGGAACTGTCTCAGGAGATCCCCAACAGCTTCATCCCCGGCCAGTTCGTCAATCCTGCCAACCCCGCCATCCATAAGGCCACTACCGGTCCGGAGATCTGGAAGGACACCGACGGAAAGGTGGATCTGTTCATCGCAGGCGTGGGTACCGGCGGCACCGTCACCGGTACCGGGGAATATCTGAAGGAGCAGAACCCGGACGTGAAGGTCGTAGCACTGGAGCCGCTGGACTCTCCCGTCCTCTCCGAAGGCAGAGCCGGCGCCCACAAGATCCAGGGCATCGGCGCGGGATTCGTTCCCGATGTGCTGAACACCGGCGTCTACGACGAAGTGTTCCGTTCCTCCAATGAGGACGCTTTCGCCGCGGCAAAGCTGCTGGCCAAGAAGGAAGGCATCTCCGTAGGCATCTCCTCCGGCGCAGCTCTCCACGGTGCCATCGAACTGGCAAAGCGTCCGGAGAACAAGGGCAAGGTCATCGTGGCACTGCTCCCCGACAGCGGGGACCGCTACTACTCCACGGCCCTGTTTAACGACAACTGATCCCCGGAAGGGGATCGTGACCCCGAGCCAATAAAATTCTGTGAGGTGTACTATGGTTTCCGACCAACTCCTTGAAGCGATTTGTCAGCGCTACATCGAGCCCACCAGGAGAAGAAGGACCCGTGCAGTGGGTCTGGAATTTGAGTTTCCCATCATGAATGCCGATCCGAAACCGGTGGATTTTGACCTGATCCATGAGATTACGGAAGACTTTCTTCGTACTTTTTCCTTCTATCATTCCCGGCAGGATGATGCGGGACATACCTATCTGGCGGAGGAACCGGTGACCGGCGACAGTCTTTCCTTTGACTGCAGCTACAACACCCTGGAATTTTCATTTGGGACAGAGGAGGACATGAAACTTCTGGATCAGCGTTTCCGCCAGTACTACGAGTTCATTCAGAATGAACTGGAGAGAAACGGCCATCATATCACCGGAATGGGAATCAATCCGGGATATGCGGTGAACCGGAATGTCCCGGTGGTCAGCGAGCGTTACCGCATGCTGTTCCACCACCTCTGTTCCTATAAAAACTACGGCAGGGAGATCCTGTTTCATGATCACCCCAACTTCGGCCTGTTCTCCTGCGCATCCCAGGTGCAGCTGGATGTGGCGGTGGATGATCTGATCGAGGTGATCAATACCTTTACGCTTCTGGAGCCGCTGAAGGCGCTGATCCTGGCAAACTCCCTGTGGACGGAGGATGCCAATGAGTATCTGTGCAGCCGGGATTATTTCTGGCGCAACAGCCTGCACGGCCTCAACCGCCATAACGTAGATATGTACGGACTGCGTTTCGAATCGGTGGAGGAGCTGATCCTGTACATCCGCAGCATGAGCCTCTACTGTGTTATGCGGGACGGGAAGTACGTGAATTTCAGCCCCATCCCTCTGGCGGACTATTTTGCTTCCGACACCATTGAAGGAGAGGTCTTCCAGGGATCCCGGTATGAGAAGATCCGGATCCATCCGGAAATCACCGATCTGGAGTATCTCCGCTCCTTCAAGTTTGAGGATCTCACCTTCCGGGGAACAGTGGAGTTTCGCAGCGTATGCGAACAGCCGGTGTCTGAGATCCTGGCCTCCGGTGCCCTGCACGCGGGCCTCATGGAAAACCTCCACACCCTAACCCATACGCTGGAAAACGACCACGTGATCTATCACAAAGGGTATAACGCCTCGGAGATCCGCCGTCAGTTCGTCATGACGGATCTGCCGGAGATCTATGACCGGACGGAACTGACGGAACTTCTGCTGAAGATCCTGGATCTTGCCGCCGACGGCCTGAAGATCCGGGGGTTCGGTGAGGAACGATACCTGAAACCTCTCTATCACCGCGCAGAAAATCTCATGAGCCCCGCCCGCCAGATGAAGGAAGGCCTTCAGAAGGGCCGGACCATGGAAGACTATATTCGGGAATACGGAGAACTGATCTCATGATACATACTCAAGATAAAGCGGTCCGCGGGGTGCTCCTGAAGGGCCGTTTCGGTCTGGAACGGGAGGCACTGCGTCTGACGGAAGACGGCATGCTCTCCCGGACGGAACATCCTTTTCCCGGAGATCCCGCCATCGTGCGGGACTTCAGCGAGAATCAGACGGAGATCAATACCGCCACCCATGACAGCCTGAAGGGAGCGCTGGAGGAACTGAAGGAGACGGACTTCCGGCTGCGCATGACCCTGGAGGGACTGCCCCGGCGGGAGATCCTGTGGCCCTTTTCCAACCCTCCCGTGATCGGGGAGGAAGGGGACATCCCCATTGCCCGGTTCTACGGACCGGAAGAGGGGAAGAGCCGTTACCGGGAATACCTGTCAGAGAAATACGGACGGACGCTCATGACCTACTCCGGCGTCCATTTCAATTTTTCCTTCTCCGAGGAACTGCTGGCCCGGGACATAGCAATCAGCGGAACTGTCGATCCGGTGGAACACAAGAACCGGATCTATCTGGATCTGGCGCAGAACCTGCTGGAATACGGCTGGCTTCTGGTGGCCCTCACCGCGGCGAGCCCGCTGATGGACCGGTCCTTCCATGATCCCCGACGTCCCGGCGAAACGTTGTTTACCGGGATGGCATCCTGCCGCTGCAGCGAGACGGGATACTGGAACGACTTCGTTCCCACCATGGACTATTCCTCTCTGAAGGACTACGGTGAGAGCATCCTGCAGTATGTCCGGAAGGGATGGCTGTATTCCCCGGCGGAACTGTACTATCCCATCCGCCTGAAATCCTACGGACAGAACGATCTGCATGTCCTGATAAAACAGGGCGTCAGCCACATCGAGCTTCGGATGATCGACCTCAATCCCTTCCTTCCCTGGGGAGTGGATGAACGGGACCTGCAGTTTGCCCATCTTCTTATGGTGTGGCTGTCCGGCCGGGAGCCGGAGGAGATGAACGATCTGCATCAGATCCGCGCCGCCGCCAATTTTAAAAAGGCAGCCCATTACGATCTGCACCGGGTGAGCTACCGGGACCGGGAGGGACGATCGATTCCCATGGACGAAGCCGGCATGGACATCCTGCGGCAGATGATGACCTTCTATCAGGACGGACCGGAGTGGATCTCCGGGGTCCTGCAGTTTCAGTATGACAAGCTCTACGATCCCTCCGCCCGTTACGCGGCGGATGTGGTGAAGTGGTTTGGCAATGATTTTGCGGGATGCGGCCTGACCTACGCGAAAGAAAGGCAAAGACTCCTATGTGCGAACTGTTCGGCGCAAGCAGTATAGAGAAAGCCGAATACACCGGTCTCCTGCGGGAGTTCTACTCCCATGACGCGGCCAATCCCCACGGATGGGGCATCGCCGTGAGAAACGGAGACCAGCTTCAGGTGAAAAAGGAGCCGGTGCGCGCCTCCGACAGCGGCGTGCTGGCGGGGCTTCTGGAAGATTCGGTGAAGACGGACCTTCTTCTGGCCCATGTGCGTCTTGCCACCAAGGGGAGCATTGAATACGAGAACACCCATCCCTTCGTCCAGCGGGATCTGGGAGGGGTGACCTGGACGATGATCCACAACGGCACCATTTTCGAGAGCAGCATCCTGGATCAGTACGTGAACCGTCAGGTGGGAAGTACCGACAGTGAACGGATCCTGTGTCATATTATCGCCGCGATGAACCGGGCAATGCGGGAGCGGAAGGGTCCGCTCCCGCCGGAACAGCGGTTCGGGATCCTGCAGGACCTGATCGTTAAGATCGTGCCGGAGAACAAGGTGAATATCCTTCTCACCGACGGCGCGGTGCTCTATGCTCATTCCAATTACAACGGAGGGCTCCATATCCGCAGAGGATCCGGGCGGGTGGCCATCGCCACCAAGCCGCTGGACGGCGGTCATTGGTAGGAACTTCCCCGCAATACGCTTCTGTCGTACCGGGACGGGGAGGAGATCTTCCGGGGAGCACCTCATGACTATGAGTTTTTCGACAGCGAAGAGAAGATGCGCTATCTGTATCTGGACTTCGCCGGAATCTAGCATATCCATATTCTGAATCGTTCCAACGTTCAGCGATACTATCCCAACCGGCCGTGGTCCAGACTGCTACCGCATGCAGATCCGGATCCCGGCGGAGCATTATTCTTCTGATCTAAAGGAGGTGAGAGAGGATGGCGAAAGTCCTCATCGGCATGTCCGGCGGCGTAGACAGTGCCGTGGCAGCTTGGCTTCTGAAACAGCAGGGCCATGAGGTCATCGGTGTGACTCTTCGCACCTGGGAGTCGGACGAGGGCACCGAGAGCCGGTGCTGTGAGATCGACGATGCCCGCCGGGTGGCCATGCGCCTGGGGATCCCTTACTATCCGCTCAACAGCCTCCGGGCATTCAAAGAGGATGTGACAAATCCCTTCATAAGGGAGTATCTGGCAGGGAGGACCCCCAATCCCTGCATCCGTTGCAACCGGTATGTGAAATGGGAGCGTATGCTCTATTTCATGAAGGTACTGCAGGCAGATTTCATCGCCACCGGTCATTACGCCGGTGTGATACAGATGCCCAACGGCCGCTATACGGTACAGACCGCCGTCCACGCGGAAAAGGACCAGACGTATATGCTCTACCGCCTGACACAGGAACAGCTGGCCCGCACCCTGATGCCTCTGTCCGGATATTCCAAGGAGGAGGTGCGCGCCATGGCCCACAAGTTTGATCTGGCGGTGGCAGAGAAGCCGGACTCTCAGGAGCTGTGCTTCGTTCCCACCGGCACATACGGGGATTTTATCCGCGGTCAGGTTCCGGATAAGATCCCGGGAGAGGGAGACTTCGTGGATGAAACGGGAAAGGTCCTGGGACGGCACCGGGGCATCCTCCACTACACTGTGGGACAGCGGCGGGGTTTGGGCATCGCCGCGGGAGAGCGGATCTTCGTCACGGAGATCCGACCGGAGGAGAATCAGGTGGTGCTGGGACCGGATGAGAGTTTATACCGGGAGGAGATCCGATGTACGGACCTGAACTTTCTCAGCATCCCCCATCCGCAGCCGGGGACCGCATTTCCCTGTCAGGTGAAGATCCGGTACCATCATCCGGCGGTGCCGGCGGAGGTGACCGTCCTGAGAGACGAAGCGGTGATCCGGTTCGTGTCTCCTGTCCGGGCCCCGGCGCCGGGACAGTCCGCGGTCTTCTACGATCCGCAGCAGTGTGTCATCGGCGGCGGAGTCATCCTTGCGACCTGACGGAAGGCAGAAAAACGGACTGCTGTTCCGATGAACAGCAGTCCGGAGAAGATTATCTGGTTTTCGTGACGATGGTCTTTTTTCCGTTTCCCAGACGGGATCGGGCCTTCCGGAGATTCTGGCGCTGCCGTCTCCGGTTCTCCCGCAGCTCCTGCCGCAGGCGGACCATGCGGGGATCCTCATGCAGCAGTTCCAGACGGGGAAACGCGTGGAGGATACGGCGCTGCTGACGGGACAGGGTATCGGCCAGGGCATTGTAGATCTCCTGGGCCTCCGGGGATGCCTGCAGGGTCTCCAGCTGCTGCTCCATGGCCTCCGCCAGTTCGTCCAGCTTCCGGTCCAGTCCGGTGAAGCCCAGAACGGTGACGATGCTGTCTGCTACGAACCCGGAGAAGAGGAGGAGCGAGGTCAGATCCAGTACCACGGGAGGGACCCGGTCCAGAAGGGACCGCAGCGCTGGGTCGGCACGGTCCACCATGAAGGTGCATCCGGCGCCGAAGGCTAAAAAGCCCCCGATATAGATGCGTCCGTTGAGATTCATCGGTTTGTCCGAATAATCCCACCACCGGGCATGGAAAATCTTCTCCATGGCGGCACTGGTGGCATATTCCAGCGCGCAGCACAGCGTGCCGGAGGAGAGAAACAGCGCCAGAGGATTTCGGATGTCATTGAGAAGATAGGATGCCAGCATGGCGCCGCTTCCGTAGATGGGACAGTAGGGACCGTTCAGAAACCCGCGGTTGATAAGACGGTGATACTTCCCCAGCGAGCAGAACACGCTCTCCCACACCCAGCCGGCAAAGCTGTAGGACAGAAAGCAGGCATAGTCCGTGCTCAGTCCGTGGATGAGATTCCGTCCGGTACCGTATCGTGTCTTCAGGTTTTCCCGGATCAGCTGCCGCATATAATCCCGGGTCATGGGAATGCGGGGGAGGATGGTCGTCGCTGTCGTCATGATCTGCACCTTCTCTTTTCAAAGAATAAAAACATATTACCATATCCGCGGGAGATCTGCCTTAGATAGATTCGGACATCTGTACGAAGAAAGGTTTGTTCTCCCCGTAAACGAAAGGAATACAACATGAAACATCAGCAACTGATCCAACTGACCAGAACGGCAGTACTGGCCGCCCTGACTGCCATTGCCACCATGGTCATCCCCATCCCCATTCCCGGCGGGGGATATGCCAATGCCGGGGACATCGTGATCCTCATCACCGCCTTCCTCCTGGGCCCGCTGCCGGCGGCGTTTGCCGCAGGGTTCGGCAGTGCCGCGGCGGATCTTCTTTTGGGCTACAGTGCCTATGCTCCCGGGACTCTTCTGGTGAAGGGACTGGCGGGCCTTACGGCGGGACTGCTGTTCGTCATTCTGAAAAAACACCTCCGCCCCTTTCCCGCCATGCTGCTCTCCGGCATCGCCGGGGAGCTGGTCATGGTTGCCGGATACTACGTCTTTGAGACCGTAATCCTTCAGAGCGCTGCCGCTGCGGCGGCCGGTCTGGTGCCGAACCTTCTGCAGGGAACGGCCGGTGTGGCCGGTGCTCTGGTGCTGATGCCGGCACTGGAACGGACCTTCCGTCTGCTGGAACGGACCCGCTCCCCTCAGGAGTGAGGGTAAGGCAGAAAAAAAGTGGACAAAATTTTTCCGTTTTTCGGAGAAGGATACCGTCAAAAACACCTATTGACCTAGTAGTTTGATGGTGTTAGAATGAGACCGTTCCAAGGAACCAACAAAACGAAAAGGAGGTTGCAGAATGAATTCCGTATCCGCAGTGTTGAATCTTCGAGGCTGTTGTCGAATGCTGAGCTCCCGGACATGTCATATGGCTGGGTGGTCAGGATTTTGTTCTGCTCACCTTTCTGTAGAAGGATGATCTGCGCATCCTCATATCAGCCATCTGTCCGGGAGCTTCGATAGAAGCTTCCGTTTTTTTATGGAATGCTTCATTTTCTGAGGACAAAGGAGTCAGTGTATGAACTGGGAGTTTATAACGAAATACCTTCCTCTTTATCAGAAGGCGGCGCTGCTGACGGTTAAGATCGGGTTTTCCGGTATCCTTCTGGCGGCAGCGGCGGGGCTTCTGTGTTCCTTTATCCTGTATTTCCGGACTCCGGTCCTTCGCCGCATCGTTGCCGTCTATGTGGAGATCAGCCGCAACACCCCTCTACTGGTGCAGCTGTTTTTCATCTATTACGGACTTCCCAAGATCGGCATCCGCACCAATGCGGCAGCCTGCGGCATCGCAGGACTTGCCTTTCTGGGAGGCGGATATATGACGGAAGGATTCCGCAGCGGCATGGAGTCGGTGGAACCGGCACAGCTGGAGAGCGCCTTCAGTCTCGGACTGACCAATCGTCAGACCCTGTTCTATGTGGTGCTTCCCCAGGCGTTTTCCGTCTCCACTCCCGCTACCGTGGCAAACATCATCTTTCTTCTGAAGGAGACCAGTGTCTTCTCGGCCATCAGCATCATGGATCTGATGTTCGTATCGAAGGATCTCATCGGGCTCTACTACAATACTGTCGAGAGCCTTGCGCTTCTCGTGGTGTTCTATCTTCTCATCCTGCTGCCGGTGTCGGTACTGGGCTCTGTGGCGGAAAGGAGGCTGCGTCATGCCGGATTTGGGACTTGACGTCTTATGGAAGGGATCCAATTTCATCCGCCTGCTGGGCGGACTGTGGACGGCTCTGCGCATCAGCCTCATCTCCGTCGGACTGAGCATCTTCCTGGGGATCCTTCTGGGGATCCTCATGACCGGAAAGAATCCGGTGGTACGGGCCCTTCTCCGAATCTATCTGGAGTTTATCCGTATCATGCCCCAGCTGGTCCTGCTGTTTCTGGTGTTCTTCGGCACCACCAGGGCCTTCGGATGGGATCTGTCCGGAGAGGTCTCTGCCATTATCGTCTTCACCCTGTGGGGCACGGCGGAGATGAGCGATCTTGTTCGGTCCTCTCTCATCAGTGTGCCGGTCCACCAGTACGAGAGCGCGGCGGCACTGGGACTGAGCCGGGGAAGCATCTACCGGTACGTCATCCTGCCGCAGGCCGTGCGGCGGCTGATTCCCCAGTCCATCAATCTCATCACCCGCATGATCAAGACCACCAGCCTGGTCCTCATGATCGGCGTGGTGGAGATGCTTAAAGTGGCACAGCAGATCGTGGAGGCGAACCGTATGGTGAGCCCCAACGCCGCCTTTGGTGTGTATCTGACGGTATTTGTCCTGTATTTTTTCGCCTGCTGGCCCATCAGCCTGCTGGCGGGAAAACTGGAACGGCGATGGAGGTGACGAAATGACCGAAGAGATCCTGACAATCGAACATCTGACAAAACGCTTCGGGGATATGACGGTGCTGGAGGATCTGAACCTCGCCGTCCGCCAGCGGGAAGTCATCGTCATCGTGGGACCCAGCGGCTGCGGAAAGAGCACCCTGCTGCGATGTATCAATGCCCTGGAGGAGATCCAGGAGGGAGAGATCCGGCTGGACGGTCAGCGGATCTCCGGAAACAGCGGGGATCTGGCGGAACTGCGGCGGAAGATCGGAATGGTGTTTCAGAGTTACGATCTGTTTCCCCATCTGAACGTGCTGGACAACATCACGCTGGCCCCGCGAAAAGTGCTGAAAACGCCGGCGGCCGAAGCGGAAGCGGAGGCCCGGTCCCTGCTGAAGCGCGTGGGACTGGAGGAGAAGGCGGAGAGTTTTCCCCGTCAGCTGTCCGGCGGACAGAAACAGCGGGTCGCCATCGTCCGTGCCCTGTGCATGCATCCCGAGATCCTTCTGTTTGACGAAGTCACGGCGGCGCTGGATCCGGAAATGGTCCGGGAGGTGCTGGAAGTGATCCTGGATCTTGCCAATGAGGGCAAGACCATGCTCATCGTGACCCACGAGATGCAGTTTGCCCGTGCCGTGGCGGACCGCATCCTGTTTCTGGACGGGGGACATATCGTGGAACAGGCTGCGCCGGAAGAGTTTTTCGATGCTCCGAAGACCCAGAGGGCAAAAGACTTTTTAAATACCTTTACCTTTGAACGAAAACAAAGCAAAGCATAACCAATCTTGAGAAGGGCGTATCGCCCGGGAAGGAAATCAAATGAAAACACTGAGAACAATCGTACTGCTTCTTACAGTGGCGGCACTGGTATTCGGCCTGGTCGCCTGCGGAAGCACCGTTGACACCGAATCGGCTGCCGATTCCGTGGTCTACCGTACCCTGGAGGAGATCCAGGAGAGCGGCACCGTAAACATCGGCGTCTTTTCGGATAAGAATCCCTTCGGCTATGTGGACGAAAACGGGGATTATCAGGGATATGACGTCTACTTTGCCGAGCGCATCGGCAAGGATCTGGGCGTGGACATCAACTACGTCTCCACGGAAGCGGCCAACCGCGTGGAATACCTGGAGACGGGTAAAGTGGATATTGTCCTGGCAAACTTCACCGTCACCGATGAGAGAGCGGAGAAAGTGGACTTCGCCCTTCCGTACATGAACGTGGCCCTGGGCGTCGTATCTCCCGAGGACGCCGTCATCGAGGATCTGGCGGACCTGGAAGAAGACGATGAAGTCATCGTCATCTCCGGCACTACTGCCGAGACCTATCTCACTGAGAACAACCCCGAGATCAAACTGCAGAAATACGATACCTACGCAAACGCCAAGAACGCCCTGGAAAACGGCAACGCCGCTGCCTGGGCAAACGACAATACCGAAGTGATCGCATTTGCTCTTCAGAACATAGGCTATACCGTGGGCATTCCGGAACTGGGCAGTCAGGACACCATCGCCCCGGCAGTGAGCAAGGGCAACGAGAGCCTTCTCAACTGGCTCAACGACGAGATCGTTTCCCTGGGAGAGGAGAACTTCTTCCACAAGGACTATGAAAAGACCCTCATTGATACCTATGGCAAGGAATACGAAGACAGCCTGGTGGTGGAAGGCGGCGGACTGGTCTCCGACAAGGGTACCATCAAGATCGCCGCGTCCCCGGTGCCTCACGCCGAGATCCTGGCGGAAGCCGCCAAGCTCCTGGCCAAGGAGGGATGGACGCTGGAGATCACGGAATTTGAGGACTATGTGCAGCCGAATCTGGTGGTGGAGAGCGGTGAGTTCGACGCCAACTATTTCCAGCACATCCCGTATCTGGACAACTTCAACGAGGAAAACGATACCCACCTGGTCAATGCCGGCGGTGTTCATTATGAGCCCATCGGCATCTATCCGGGAACCAAATCCTCTCTGGAGGAACTGAAGGATGGCGATACCATTGCCATTCCCAATGACACCACCAACGAAGCCCGCGCACTGCTTCTTCTGGAGGCAAACGACATCATTACACTGAAGGACGGCGCCGGTCTTACCGCTACGGTACTGGACATTGCGGAGAACCCCAAGAACCTGAAGTTCAAGGAACTGGAAGCGGCCCAGGTGGCCCGTGCCAAGGACGAAGTGGCGCTGGTAGTGGTCAACGGCAACTACGCAATGGAAGCCGGATACAAGATCGCCAAAGATGCCATCGCCTATGAGACCAGCGACTCCGAGGCGGCATCCACCTATGTAAATATCATCGCGGTGGAGAAAGGCCATGAAAACGACGCCGGCATCAAGGCACTGGTGAAAGTGCTGAAATCCGACGAGATCCGCAAATTCATTACAGATACCTACGACGGTGCCGTAGTGCCCTATACGGGAAAATAAGCACCGGAAATGACGCTTCCGCATGGAGTCCCGGAATACGGGAATCCATGCGGAATTTGAAAAGGAGAGAAAACAGGTGGAAATGATACGGGTGGAAAACCTGGTAAAAACATTCAATACGGCCGATGCGAAGATCCATGCGGTGCATGACATCTCCTTTTCCGTGCAGGAAGGGGAGATCTTCGGCGTCATCGGTCTGTCCGGTGCCGGGAAGAGCACACTGGTACGATGTCTGAATCTTCTGGAGAGACCGGATTCCGGCAGGATCTTCATCGGCGAC
>Ga0310695_10006580_pt1 | contig 19120 bp, 13 predicted proteins | sample RumenRJG_04DNA_FD_203882 | JGI IMG/M metagenome (GOLD analysis project Ga0310695, IMG submission 203882) | Bovine rumen microbial communities from Lethbridge, Alberta, Canada - RJG_04 (v2) (version 2) | ecosystem: Host-associated > Mammals > Digestive system > Stomach > Rumen | place: Canada...
CTCGATAGCCGCAAGCTGATCATCTGTCTCCTGATAGGGAAAAGTCTCCTCCAGCTCTCTCTGCCAGACTGTGTCCTCTCCGTAGACATGCCCCTTTCTGGCCATGCGTTTTGCGTACAGCTCAACGAGATCCTGCGCGACCTCTTCCACAGCCTTTTTTACTTTTCCGCGGGTGTTCGACCACTCCTGAGTTCCCAGCTTATTGAGCTTAGGCTTTCTGGCTCCCTCGACTGCCGCATATTTCTGCAGGACTGTCAGGTCTGTGGGCATGACAAAAAGTACGCCGCCTGCGCCGTACTCAATCTTGAGGTAGTCCCTCGCTATATGGTCTACTTCGATCTTTTCAACACCCCTGTAGATTCCGATCCCGTAGTGCTCGTGCACCACGTAGTCACCGACACGGAGCTCGGCGAAGCTGCGGATCTGCTCTCCGCCCTCATACCGCCGGGCCTTCTTTTTCTTCTTTTTTTCTTCTCCGAAAATATCCGATTCTGTAAAAATCGTAAATCCCAGGTCCGGATAGGCAAATCCCTTTCGCATGCGCCCGACACAGGTCATGATGTCTCCCGGTTTCATGGCTTTGCCGGGGTTTTCGCGGAAATAGGTGACGACATCCTCTGCCGTCAGTTCCTCCGCCAGACGTTTTGCGCGCGTGCGGGAAGGGGAGACAATGATGACCCGTTCTCTGTTCCTGTGACGTCTTTTGAGGTCCTCCCTCAGAGTCTCAAAGCTCATTCCCGACAGAGAGGCATCCCTTGCGTGCATCTGAACAGTCTTTTCGAAGGAGAAGGCACAGTCATCCTCATCCGGCAGGGAGATCACAGCGCTCCTGTTCAGGGGAACGCCGGAGAGCACGGAAAAGCCGACACGAAGGTAGTGTTCCAGATCTCTGAGGATCCCGCATGTCTCCCGGATCAGTTCCATCTGCCCGGGCAGAACATATCCTTTCTGCGACCGGTTGATCATGCTGTCCCGAAATTCCGTTTCCACGGCCCTCGCGTGCTGCAGGATCCGGAGCGGTTCATCGAGGAATACCAGGGATTTTTCCGGTGTGAACAGATCCAGAAGACCTTCCGTCATCGGATAAAAATAATGAATAAAACTCTCCAGTCCCGTGTAGACATGAAGTTCACGCGCTTCCTCCGTGATGCGCGCGATCTCTGATCCTATCCTGTTTCCCTCCTCAAGCCGGCCATTTTCCCGGAACTGACTGCTGACACGGTCTGCCTCCTGCTTCATCCTCTTGAGGCCGTCGTGCAGACGCAGATCATCCAGGATCATCTCCGATGCCGGGAAGATCTGCACATATTCAAGCTGCTCCACAGAGCGCTGGCTCAAGACGTCAAAGCTGCGGATCGTCTCCACTTCGTCGTCCCACAATTCAATGCGGATGGGGTTCTCCTGTGTGAGATCAAATATATCCAGAATATCTCCGCGGACCGCGAACTGTCCCGGCCGCTCTGTCTGATAGTTCTTTTCATATCCCATGGCGGTCAGCCGGTCGACCGTTCCCGCCAGATCGATGACATCCCGTCTGCCGATCCCCAGAACACTTCCCTTCAGGATCCGCGTCGGGATCTGCGGTGTCAGAAGGGCCGAAAAAGTGGTCACCACTGTCACGGGTTTTCCTTCCATGATCCTGCGCAGACACTGCAGGCGTTCCTTGTCGATCTCATTGCCGCGGAGATCCGCCTGATAAAAGATCAGGTCCCTGGCCGGGAAAACGCACACATTCTTGTCATAAAACATACAGTCCTGGGCGATTTCCCTGGCCCGCAGATCACTGTATGTCAGCACCAGGCGCAGCCTGGCGTGATCCGCGACCGTATCCTCCCTGCAGAGCGCATACATCAGGTGCGCTTTCTGCGGATCCACACAGCTGTCCGCCAGAAGACTTCTTCCGCCTTCCCCGTCTTTTGCAGATTCCAGCTGCTCTTTCAGTATTTTATATGCTTCCAGCTCTCTGAGCGGTTCTGAAAAAACGTTCATATGTCCCTCTGTGTCGGAGCGCTATTACGCTGAGATCAGCTGTCTCCTGAAGTGCCGGTCTCTGCGGGAGTCTCAGCCTCTTTCGGGGCCGCAGCCTCTGCTCCCGTTTCAGTCTCGTTTGCTTTTGGAGCCTTCTTTTTCTTTTTCTTCGGTGTATTATAGCGGTTCATCGCCAGGTCGATCCCGTCCGTGACTGCGCAGGCGGCAGCTTCCGCAGCCTTTGCAAGCGCCTCGTCCATGACCTTTTTCTCTTCCCCGGAAAAATGGCCCAGTACATAGTCAGCAAGGTCAAAATCGGGATCCGGCTTTGCGCCGACTCCGACACGGATCCTGGAGAACTCCTCCGTCCCCAGATGCTGTACAATGTTTTTGAGTCCGTTGTGTCCCCCCGCGCTGCCCTTTTTGCGGATGCGGATCCGGCCGGCCTCCAGGTCGATGTCGTCCGAAATGACCAGCAGATCCTCCCTGGGATCCACCTTATAGAAATGGACGATCTCCTGTATGGCCTCTCCGCTGAGGTTCATATAGGTCAGCGGTTTTACAAGGATCACCTTGCGGTCTCCGATCCTCCCTTTCCCGATCATCGATTTTCCGAATCTCTCCGGGCCGCCGATATGGTAGCGGTCCACAAGTTCATCGATCACATCGAAACCCACATTGTGCCTTGAGCCGTCATATTTTCTGCCCGGATTTCCCAGGCCTGCAATGATAAAAAACGAATCCATTGTGTATTCCTTTAGCTGTTCTGCTGCTCTTTTCATCCGCCTGCCGGCCGATCTCTTTTCGGCTGTCAGTGAAAGAAGGAGGCGCTCATGACGCCCCCTTCTGAATAAGATTTCATATAAACTGTCATGGTGCAAAGATGTAAATACTATGCTGTCGGTACTATTGCTCCATTATTAATTAGTCCTGAGCGCCCTCTTCCTGGATCGCACTCTCTTCATAACTCTTTAAAATAATCTCTTCCAGCATACTTCTGGTTTCGGAATTGATAGGATGAGCAATGTCTCTGTATTCACCATCTGCTGACTTTTTGCTCGGCATTGCAATAAAAAGTCCCTTTTCACCTTCGATTACTTTAATATCGTGGACGACGAACACATTGTCGATCGTGATAGAAACGACTGCTCTCATCTTGCCTTCTCTGGCAATCCTTCTCACTCTAACGTCTGTAACATGCATAGCGTTCTCCATTTCTAAATGGTATAGCGTTCACCCTTTTCAATGACGATTTTTATACCATTTTCTCCTCTGTAACAGGAATTAGCCTGAATGGTGTCGCCGCTTTCCACGATGCAGTTTTCGATAATAGTATTGTCTCCGATGTACACATCATTCAAAATTAAAGAATTCCTTATTACGCAATTATTGCCCACATAAACCTGATGGAACAGTATGGAATTCTCCACCGTACCATTTACGATACAACCGCTCGAAAGAAGGCTGTTCTTAATATTCACGCCAACATTGTATTTGGCAGGGGGCAGATCCGCGGCACGCGAGTGGACCTCCGGGTATTGTCTGAAAAAGAAATCCCTGATCGGTGCCTTCAGAAAGTCCATATTGGTACGGTAATAGTCTTCTATGGAAGCAATATTGCTCCAATAGCTTTCCATACGGTATCCGTAGATCCGCTTCAGACCTCTGTACCGGATCAGAATATCCTGTACAAAGTCATAGCGGTTTTCATCCATGCTCTTTTCAAGGAGCTCGATCAAAAGTCTCCTTCGGATGACATAAATGCCGCACGAAATCGTGCGATACTGTGCCACCACGGGTTTCTCAACGAAATCCTGAATCCGGTTCTCTTCATCCATGCTGACGATGCCGTATCGTTCCACATTGAAGTTCTCCGGCATTTCCTTGACCACGACCGTAATATCCGCCCGTTTGTCGACATGATAGGTCAGAATGTCGTTATAATCCATTTTGTAAACACAGTCGCCGGATGTAATGACTACATAGGGCTCATGCGATGTTTTCAGATAATGAATATTCTGAGCCATCGCGTCTGCCGTTCCGCGGTACCAGTTGCTGTCCGCATCTGCAAAAGAAGGTGTGAACAAAAACAGCCCTCCCTGCTTTCGTCCGAAGTTCCACCATTTTGAAGACGCAAGATGCTCGTTGAGACTTCTTGAGTTGTATTGTGCCAACACCGCAACCTTCTGGATACGGGAATATTCCATGTTGCTGAGTGCGAAGTCAATGCTGCGGTAGCTCCCTGCCACCGGCATAGCACAAACTGCTCTCCTTCTGGACAACTCCTTCAACCGTTTACTGTTTCCGCCTGCCAGTATAATGCCTATTGCTCTCATGCCTCGACCTCCTTCTTATGAGGCTTTTTCGTGTCTATCCATGCAGTAAGGTCTCGAGGGATCCCTGTGCGCCCACGCACAAAAGAATCCGAGTCAATCAGCGTCCGGATCTCACACAGCTGCAGTGCTTTGCAGTCTGATCCGGGCGCAGCCGCTTATGTCACGGCTCCTGCGCCGTGACCTGCAGCGTTTTGCCGCTGGCAAGCCGCCCGCCGGGGTAATCCGCTTCCGTCGTATGTCCGGAAATCATCACGTTTTTCCCGATATGGACGCCGGCCGGAATCACTGTACCCTCTCCTACAGTGACAAGTCCTGCGCAATATATATCAGGTCTTGTGTCGTTTGGAGCTTCCTCGCCCTCTCCGAGAACCGCTCCGCTGCCGATCACCGAATTTTCAGCGCAGATGACCTTGTCCAGGATGCATCCTTCACCGATCACCGCGCCGTTCATAATGATGGAATTGCGAACTATACTTCCCGCTCCGATAGTGACGTCACATCCGATCACCGAGCTGTAAACCTTTCCGTATATTTCAGTGCCTTCTCCTGCAATTGTTCTTTCAATGACACTGTCCGGACCGAAAAACTGCGGTGTGATCGATGTGCTCTTGGTATAGATCTTCCAGTACTCTTCGTACAGGTTGAACTCAGGTACGATGTCGATCAGTTCCATGTTGGCTTCCCAATAGGAAGTCAGGGTACCGACATCTTTCCAGTAACCGTTGAATTCGTACGCGTAAAGAGGTGCTCCCGTTTCTCTGCAATACGGAATGATGTGCTTGCCGAAATCCATTCCGGGCTCATTTCTGTTTGCGATCAAAGCCTCTTTGAGCGTACTCCAGTTGAAGATATAGATTCCCATGGACGCCAGGGTACTGCGAGGATGAGCAGGCTTTTCCTCGAAATCCGTGATTCTTCCGTTTTCGTCGGTGATCATAATTCCGAAACGGCTGGCTTCCTCCAGAGAAACGGGCATGACCGCGATCGTCACTGCCGCGCCGTTCTCCTTGTGTGCTTCAAGCATAGCCTCGTAATCCATCTTGTAAATATGATCACCGGACAGGATCAGAACATATTCCGGGTTAAAGCTTTCCATATAAGCCATGTTCTGATAAATCGCGTTTGCAGTTCCTGTATACCACTCTGTATTCTGGATTTTTTCATAAGGCGACAAAACACTCACGCCGCCCAGATTCTTGTCCAGATCCCACGGGATACCGATACCCACGTGCGCGTTAAGACGAAGAGGCATGTACTGTGTAAGAACTCCCACTGTATCAATACCCGAATTAATGCAGTTGCTGAGCGGGAAATCTATGATCCTGTACTTGCCGCCAAAGGAAACAGCAGGTTTTGCCACATCAGAAGTAAGTATACCGAGTCGGCTGCCCTGTCCTCCTGCCAGGAGCATGGCAATCATTTCCTTCTTTACTATCATCTTAATCTTCCTCCCGTTAGCCCGTCTGATGCGGACCAAGACTGAATATTTGCAGAATTTCGCCGTGTCCGAAAAGGACGCGGCAGATAAGAAAATACCATATTACGAACAAATTGACAATATTCCGTCAATATATTCGCAATTTAATTATATCACAGTGTAACAGGAAAAGGAACTGCACATTGCTGTACATATATTATATAATGTTTAAACACATCCACAATCCACTCTGTTTTCACTATATTTCAAAATATTCTTATACTCAAAAAAGTGCTTAGCTAAAAGGATTTTTCCATATGAAACAATTTCCCCGCCCCCATCCGCTTTTTGTACACTTTTACTGACAGCCGATGATTCTCTTCATACAGACCGCTGCTGTCAGTCCAATCCGGGGAGCCTGGGCAGGATGCAGGAAAACGCCGCGAGGCCGGTACAGGTATGAAATGCAGCCGATGATCCGCGGAAAGAAGATGATGCGGCACATGCACTTGCGAAACAGAGTCTTGTGGTGTACATTACTGTAAAGCCGCGAAAAACACCCCGCGTTTCAGGTGATTCTTTAAAGTGACGCATTTTCAGCAAAGGAGACATTTACACTATGTATCAGATAGATTTTAAGCATCCGGTCCGCGTCTATTTCGTCGGAATCGGCGGCATATCCATGAGCGGTCTCGCCCAGATCCTCGCCAGCGAAGGCTTCACCGTATCCGGCTCGGACCGGGCCGAATCTGCCGCCACACAGGAGCTGGAAGCCTGCGGGATCAAGGTCTTAATAGGCCAGAAGGCCGAAAACATCACAGATGACATCGACCTCGCCGTCTTTACAGCAGCCATTCATCCCGACAATCCCGAATACAAAGCGGTGCACGAAAAAGGCATCCCTTGCCTGAGCAGGGCGGAACTGCTCGGTCAGCTCATGAAAAATTACCGTCTGCCCGTCGCGGTAAGCGGCACACACGGCAAGACAACCACGACTTCCATGCTGTCCGAGGTCCTGCTGGCGGCAGATGTCGACCCGACTCTTTCGATCGGAGGTTTTCTCTCTGATATCGGCAGCAATGTGCGCATCGGAAACAGCGGTTACTTTGTGGCGGAGGCCTGCGAATACACCAACAGTTTCCTGCACATGTTCCCCGGAATCGGTATTATTTTGAATATAGAAGAAGACCATCTTGATTTCTTCAAGGATCTTTCGGATATCCGTCGTTCTTTCCGTCGTTTTGCGGAGCTGATCCCTGCGGAAGGCACCCTGATCATCAATGCAGAGATCGATAACTGGGAGGAGATCGCAAAAGATCTTCCCTGCAAAGTGGTGACCTTTTCTTCAGAGCCGGGTGCCGACTACTATCCTTCCGATATCACCTTCGACAAAAACGGACACCCTTCGTTCACGCTGCACGGGCCCGCCTCCTGCGGCGCTGATACAGAGATCACCCTGTGTGTTCCCGGCATGCACAACATCGGCAACGCTCTCGCTGCGGTCGCTGCCGCGGACCGGCTGGACATTCCCAGAAGTGCCTCCGCAAAAGGTCTGTCCCTCTTTAAAGGAACAGACCGTCGTTTCCAGTACAAGGGCGAAAGGAATGGGTTCACCATCATCGATGACTACGCACACCATCCGACTGAAATCGAAGCCACCCTGCGTGCCGCCAGGGCATGCCCCTACAGCCGGATCATCTGCGTTTTCCAGCCCCACACCTATACGAGGACGAAATCATTTATGTCCGGCTTCGCGAAGGCACTTTCTCTCGCGGATATTGTGATTCTGGCGGATATCTATGCCGCGCGTGAAACCGACACCCTGGGAATCAGTTCCCGGACCCTGCAGGAAGAAATTAAAAAGCTCGGACACGATTGTCTCTATTTCCCGACATTTTCAGAAATTGAAGAATACCTGTTGGCAAATTGCCGAAAAAATGATCTGGTGATAACCATGGGCGCAGGAAACGTCGATAAGATCGGGGAAAACCTGCTTTCCTGATCCACTTATCAACATCATCCACATTTATCCCCATCCCGCAGAATCTTTTCCATTGTGGAAATCGACCTGCGGGATGTATGCGTTTTTCCCCGCTTATCCACATTTTCAACGTTATCCACAATTTAACCCCGAGTGCCCGGCACTCTCAAAAGCCCGAAATTAATCGTCATATTGTCCATTTAAAATCTGTCTCCCGCTGTGTTATCATGAGTTTCCCAGATTTAATGAATTAATTGCAGCGGAGGAAAGACAGTGTTCACCATTTACAACGACAGCGGATCCGATTCCACCATGGTGTCGAATCTTTTTATAGACGAATATATGAAAAGCGCCAATGATGCGCAGATCAAGGTCTATCTCTATCTGCTGCGCATGATGGGCACACACCGCGCTGCCAGTGTGTCCGATATGGCAGACCAGTTCAATCACACTGAGAAGGATGTCGTGCGCTCTCTGCGTTACTGGGAGCGGAAGGGCCTTCTGAATCTGGATTTTGACAGCAGGAATACACTGATTTCCATTCGTATGCGCCGTCCGGGAACAGTCCCGGACTCCACTTACGGCAGCAGTGTGTCGGATGCAAATCGTGTGCTGGCCTTTTCCCAGCCCGCCGCGGTTTTGCTCCCGGATTCCGCAAGAGAAAACGCCTGTCTGCGCATGGCCGCCGGCGGCATTTATCCCGCCCGGGCTTCTCTGTCAGCAGGCAGTTTTCCGGAGTCTGATCAGGGCGGAAGTCCGGAAGCAGCACCTTCCTTCGCGCAATCCATGGTTTCCTCTGCAGATTCCATGATTTCCTTTGCGGATTCCATGGCTTCCTCTGCAGAATCCATGGCTTCCTCTGCAGAATCCACGGCTTCCTCTGCGGAAATCACCAGAGCATATCCGAAAGACCTTTCCGGAAGCGGTAAAGCCCATGCTTCATCCCCCGCCTCTGCTCCGTCCGAGCTGGAGGCTCTCGAGGGCTTTCGCAGCGATCCCGGCCGCAGGCAGCTCCTCTTTGTCATAGAGCAGTACATCGGAAAGCCCATGTCCCTGAATGAAATCAGGATCATTTACCATATTTCGGAAAAGCTGCACTTTTCGGACGACATGATCGACTATCTCCTGCAGTACTGCGTGGACCGCGGCAAAAAGGATTTCCGATATATCAAAAAGGTTGCGGAAAACTGGGCCGAGTCCGGTATTTCAACACCTCTGCAGGCTGAACAGGCAGCAGCGGGCAAGGCTGTCCCCTCCCGGAAAAAGAAAGCGAAAGGGACCGGCAGCGGAAACGGCTCTGCAGACTCCGAGGCCGGAGAAGCCGCATATATGCTCCGGCAGGAAGCCGTCTCATCCGCCTCCCGCTCCGCTGAAAAAAAGCAGGGCAGAGCCGGAAAACAGGCGCGCTCTTCAAACAGCTTCAACCAGTTTGAGCAAAACGACTACGACTTTGACCAACTCGAAAAAGAACTTCTCGGGTCTTGACTTATAACCTCAGGAGGCCATTTCAGGTATACAACGTGTCCTTAAAAAAAGAGCAGTACGACCAAATCATGATTGAATATGCCGGCATCCGTGACAGGCACCGCCATGAGCTCGAAAAGCGCCGCATCCGCGCATATGCAAGGATCCCCGCGCTGCAGGAGCTGGAGCAGCAGACGCCTTCACTGGCCATGGACCTGCTGCGCAGGCGCCTCTCGGGATCCCCGGGTGAATCCGCCGTGAATCCAGATCCGCAGGCAGAAGGCAGTCAGACCATGCATCCTGCGGCTTCCCGCACACCGACGGAAGATCCTCAGTCAGCTTACAGAAGCAGGCCTTATTCTTTCCGGGAAACTGCCGCGCAGATCACCCGAAAGCGCGCGCTGCTCCTGACAGAAAACGGCTTTCCGCCCGATTATCTGGAAATGACCTGGGACTGTCCCGACTGCCGCGATACGGGCTATATAGGCCGGGAAAAGTGCCGCTGCCTCCGCAGAAGAGAGACAGCCATTCTGTATGACCAGTCTCATCTGGAAAAACTCGCCGAGGGTGCTGTTTTCGCATCTCTTTCAGAAAAATATTACACCGGTGAAGACCTGGAGCACTTCCGGCAGGCACGCCGCACATGTGAGCGCTTTGTAGAAGAATTTGACCAGGTGCACCGTAATCTCTATCTCTACGGAACCGTGGGGACCGGCAAGACCATGCTCTCTGTCTGCGCCGCCCGCGCCCTGATCGAGAGGGGCAGATCCGTCTTGTACTTCAGCGCCGCCTCACTGTTTGACAGGCTGGCCGACTGCACCTTCGGCAGCGGCAGCAGAGACGCACTGCGCGAATTTACCGGCGACCTTTACAGCTGTGACCTGCTGATCATCGATGATCTGGGTACGGAATTTACCAACGCTTTCGTCGCTTCACAGCTGTTTTCATGCATCAGCGAGCGCGAGCTGAACAGGCACTCGACCATTATATCCACCAACCTCTCCCTGAAGGAAATGCAGGCCCGCTATTCCGACCGGGTATTCTCTCGTATCACGAGCACCTATGAGATCTGCAAACTGACCGGAAAAGATATCCGCCTGCAGCAAAGACGCCGCGGACGCCGATAGCCTGCTGCAGTGCGCAAAGTTAATATATATACAAGTCAGCACACAAGCCTTTACTGATCTGTACGCCGCCTCGCGTTTCAGGCGGGTCTGTACATCACTCTGTATCAATAACTACAAGTCCCTCACCTGATAAGGGCTTGTAATAAGGAAATGATTCTGTTAGAGTATGCGGGTAGAATTCAGTAAATGCCTGCAGATATATGTCACCCCATTTTCAGAAAGGACTGCAAACGTGATGGAATCCAACAAAAAACACGACAAACGTATTCTGGACAACGCCCCTTTCGGCGAGCTCGGCCTCATCACCGTCACCGGATGTGAAGCGATGGGGAAGGAAATCGATGCCTATCTTCAGGACTGGCGCGCCGAGCGCCAGCACGAGCATGAAGACAGCCCGGCTTTCGCAGGCTATCTCCGTCCCACCTATATCATCGATACCAAAGAGCCCCGTTTCGGAACCGGCGAGGGCAAGGGTGTTGTGGCACAGTCTGTGCGCGGCATGGACCTCTACATCCTTGTGGACGTGGTCAACTACAATGAGACCTACCGCATGTTTGGATTTGACAACCACATGTCTCCGGATGATCATTTCGCCAACCTCAAGCGTGTGATTGCTGCAGTCGGCGGAAAAGCCCGCCGCATCACGGTCATCATGCCCTATCTGTATGAAAGCCTTCAGTCCAAGAGAACCGCGCGTGAATCCCTGGACTGCGCGATCGCCCTGCAGGAGCTCACCCGCATGGGTGTCGACAATATCATTACCTTTGATGCTCACGACCCCCGCGTACAGAACGCCATTCCGCTCAACGGCTTTGACACCGTCCAGCCGGCTTACCAGTTCATCAAAGGCCTTCTGAATACAGTGGACGACCTGCAGATCGACAGCGACCATATGCTGATCATCAGTCCCGATGAGGGCGGCATGAAACGCGCCGTATATTTCGCCAACGTCCTGGGTCTGGACATGGGTATGTTCTACAAGCGCCGTGACTATACTCGTATGGTGGGCGGCGTCAACCCGATCGTTGCTTTTGAATTCCTGGGTTCCAGCGTAAAAGGAAAAGATATGGTGGTCATCGATGATATGCTCGCTTCCGGTGACAGCGCCCTCGAAGTAGCTCAGGCTCTCAAAAAACGCGGTGCGAAGCGCGTATTCTTATTCGCGACCTTCGGTCTCTTCACCGGCGGCCTGGACAAGTTCGACAAAGCCTACGAGGACGAAATCATCTCCGGAATCTACACCACCAACCTCATCTATCAGCCCCAGGAGCTGCTTGACAGGCCCTGGCATCACAGCTGTGACATGAGCAAATTCATCGCCTATATCATCGATACTCTGAACCACGACAGTTCCATCAGCGACCTGCTCATTCCTTCAGAGCGTATCTGGAGCATCGTCGCCCAGTACAAAGAGGAGAAACAGGGCGGAAAAGGCGAAGAGAGCGGAGAAAACCAATAAAAACAGGACAGGGACACCCCTGTGATCATGAAACTGCCCTATAGATTCAAGACTCGCTCGCGAGTCTTGCGCGATGAAGAATAAACGGCGTATTCCTCTGCCGGAGGAATACGCCGTTTCTGTTTTTCTTGCAGCCATGAGCGGCTGCCCGCAGACATGTATGATGATCGTCAATGGACAAAAGTTTCCCGGAAGCATACAGTCCCGTCAGGGAGACTCTTTCATCTGTCCGGGAGAGGTCCGGAAAAGTCCTGTGCCTTTACAGGTCGATCTCGATCTTCCTTCCGGAGCGTTCATACTGGCGGTAAGTTACTCCGGCGGCATCGAACATGCGCTTGCTGGCAATCGTGCTGTCCGCCTCCGCATATTTATCGCTGTCATAGACAACATTGCGGATCCCCGACTGAATGATCGCCTTTGCACACTCATTGCAGGGAAAGAGGGTGACATAGATGGTGGCGCCCTCCAGGCTCCCTCCGCGAAAATTGAGTATGGCGTTCAGTTCGCTGTGTGTCACATAGGGGTACTTGGTCATCAGCGGTTTTCCTTCACGCTCCCACGGAAAGTCATCATCCGAGCATCCGATCGGAAGACCGTTATATCCCATAGACAAAATCTTGTGTTCGTCGCTGACAATACAGGATCCGACCTGTGTACTGGGATCTTTGGAGCGCATCCCGGCGAGCTGCGCTACAGCCATAAAGTATTCATCCCAGGAAATGTATCCGCTTCTTTTTCCGGCCATCGTTCCCCCCTTTCCCGTTCCAGTCTGAGCCTTGTTTTTATGTTTTTTGCCTTAATGGATCGAATTTAATGTCTCTCGTTTCAGCAGGTTCTGATCGGTGCCTGTACGGCTCCGCCGGTCTTCCAGTCCTGTACTTGCTGTCCTTGCCTGTACGGCTCCGCCGGTCTTTCACCCCTGTCCCTGCCGTCCTTACTTGGTGCCGAAGATCCTGTCGCCGGCGTCGCCGAGACCGGGGACAATATAGCCGTGTTCATTCAGATGATCGTCGAGCGCTCCGATATACAGATCCACATCCGGATGCGCCTCCGTAAATGCCTTTACACCTTCCGGTGCCGCGATGATGCAGAGGAAGCAGAGGTTCTTGCAGCCATGTCCTTTGAGCAGATCTACAGCTGCGATGGCGGAACCGCCGGTCGCGAACATGGGATCCACCACAAAAATCTGCCTTTCTTCACAGTCAGAGGGCAGTTTGCAGTAATATTCCACGGGTTTCAGGGTTTCAGGATCGCGGTAAAGACCGATATGTCCGACTTTTGCTGCAGGGATCATAGCCAGCATGCCTTCCACCATTCCCAGACCTGCTCTGAGGATCGGAACAACCGCAAGCTTTTTGCCTCTGAGCTCCTGGGTAACGGTCGTGCAGATCGGCGTCTCAATCTCCACATCCTCAAGCTCCAGGTTTCTTGTCGCTTCATAGCACAGAAGCATGGCAATTTCAGAGATAATGTCACGAAACTCTCTGGTTCCGGTATCCTTTTTCCTGATGATGCCGATTTTATGCGCAATCAAAGGATGATCCATTACAACTACTTTTCCCATTTTTTCCTCCTGTCTTATGGTGTTTGATGAAGATGTCTCAAATTCAGAGTGCTTTTTTGTTACCAGAAGATTACTGCCCCCCGATAACCGTTTATCTTTCTTAATATAAATATAAACCGGAACAGGATCCTGTCGTCCTGGTCTGTCATTCCGGTTTTTATCCAAGATGTACAATTCTCTGCCCTGCAGCCTTGAGCAGGCGGTTCATCACTGCCCTGCCGATCCCGGTACTGTCAAAAGACTCCGCGTAGATTTCTCCGGCGCCCTCGTCATCAAATTCCCGCAGGATCCGGAAGAGCTCTCTTGCCACACTCTCCTCGTCTTCTCTGGAGCCTGCACTCTTGACCAGGTCAGCCGCATAGACATTCTTTGTCTCCTCTGTGCAGATCACACCGGTGCGGATCCCCTCTGACCTGTGGATGCTGATTTTTTCGTTGATATAGGCAGTGACCTTGTCCTGCGGTCCGTCCACAATGGTCAGATTCCCTTGGGGGGCATAGTGGCGGTATTTCATGCCGGGTGCTTTCGGCGCAGTTTCGTCATTCAGATCGGGTACGAGACTGCCCGCATTCACATTGCCCAGGACCTCCTGCAGCTTCTCCCAGGTCACAAAGCCCGGACGCAGGATTATAGGTGTCGTATCTGTCAGGTCGATAATGGTGGATTCGAGCCCCAGTCCCACCTGTCCTCCGTCGATGATCATATCCACACGCCCGTCCAGATCCTCACGGCAGTACTGCGCCAGTGTCGGACTGGGACGGCCGGACCGGTTGGCACTGGGGGCAGCGATAAAGCCGCCGCCGGCATCGATCATGGCCTTGGCGATCTTGTTGGACGGGAAACGAATTGCCACTGTATCAAGTCCGCCTGTCGTCTCCAGGGGAAGTTCCGGTCTTTTGGGCAGGATGATCGTGAGAGGTCCCGGCCAGAAGGCTTCTGCCAGAAGACGTGCCTCGCGCGTCACCCTGGCTGCCACCCGTTCCATATCCTCAAGCCTGCAGATATGCACGATCAGGGGATTGTCGGAAGGCCTTCCTTTTGCCGCATAGATTTTCCTGGAGGATTCGGGATTGAAGGCATCTCCCCCGAGACCGTACACGGTCTCTGTCGGAAAGGCCACCAGCCCGCCCCGGCGCAGGATCTCTCCGGCCAGCCGGATCTGTTCCCTGTCAATCTCCTCTTCTGTCATTTTTGCATAAATTGTGTTCATCAGTTTATTTCAGCGTATCACTCCACGTAGTCGTCAATCACGTCCCAGACATCATTTGTCTCCAGGCCCAGGCGCCATACTGCGACACCTGCAAGTCCGTTTTCCTTCATCAGATCCAGCTTGGTGCTGATGGATTTTTTGTCCTCGAGCCAGATCTGGTAGAGTTTGGAGCCCGATTCCTTCTCGGCATAATTCTGCCCGGCCGTACTGTTCCATTCCTTTTTCATGTCATGGTCTTTCATAAAGGCCTTGGCCTCTGCCATATCCAGTGTTCTTCCGGATACAGTTCCGCCCTCCGTCGCCCATCCGATCGTATAGAAGGGGATACCGTTGATCAGACGCTCGGCCGGCACATCTTTGAGAGCCTCCTGAATGCCGTATTCCACATATCCGATGGAGGCGACACTTCCCGCCTCCTGGCTGCCGACGGTATGCTCGTCATATCCCATGATAATGACATAATCCGCAAAAGAGGCCTGCTCTTCCAGATCGTAATGGTCGTTGTAATTGTAGGGCACATAGTTGTTGACGGAAATATAGAGTCCGGCCCGGCGGCAGGCGATGCAGATCTCGCGCACAAACTCGATAAAATCATATACATCCGTCGGTTCGGCAAGACCTTCGATATCCACGTTAATGCCGTCCAGATCGAAGTTCTCAGCCTCCTCGATGAGTGTCCTGATCACTTTCTGCCGGCCTTCCAGCGAGTTCAAAAACCGGGTATAGACAAAAAGATCATCGTTCTGGAAATTGTCCAGGACACCCCAGACCTGCATACCCTTATCATGTGCCATCTTCACATAGCTTTTGGAAGCCTTTACATTGATATCTCCGTCTTCGCTTTCCAGGGTGAACCAGGTCGGAGCCAGCACATTGATCCCTTTGGTCCCCACCAGCATACCGTCGATCTCCTTGTTGCTCTCGGCAAAATATATCATATTCCAGGCAATGCAGATTCTTTTTCCAAGACTCCTGTACTGGGGAACATATTCGGGAACGTCCGTCACCGGTTCCATCTCCTGCTCCCTGGTCTCGGACAGGTACTTGTTTTCCACATATCCGTAGTAGCCGTCAGCAGTCTCGATTCTGGTCCAGTCGTCCAGCGGATCCAGGATCAGGACATCCGTCCCTTCTTCCACCGCCGCGATGATCGGGGCTTTCACGCCTCCCAGTGTGCGCATGTTGGTACTGCCCCTGACCGTTGCCATCTTCTCAGTTCCCCACTCATTGCGCAGAACGACACGGTTGGGTCCCTCGTAAACTCCGTAATAGAAATTGGTGAACTTCCGCAGATAAGGAAGCGCCACATAGACAGTCTCTCCGTCTTTGATGACCGGGGCGTAGTCCTCCTCCGTCACGCCGTTCACATCGCTCTCCCATTTCTTCTCGCCCGCCCTGGCAACGTACATTTCCTCCGGAAGACAGTAGATCAGCGTATCATCCTGAGTGCCGTAATAGAATCTGTTGTTGAGCAGACTCCTGGCAGTCTCCAGATCCATATAACATTCCCCGTCGAAACGGCGCGCATGCATCTCCGAAACCAGATTCTCGTATATGATCGGGAAATCATCTTCATCCTGTACACCGTAATATTCATTGAGATCCGCCCTCTCATCAGTGTACATATAATGATCATAATATACTTTAAAAAAAACGCCTCCCATAACAAGAAGCAGGATGATCGTAATGATATAGGGAACCGCTTTTTTCATTCGTGGCCTCGTTTCTGTTGGGAGCATTTATGAGTCTCATGATAGATTGCGCGCAAACTGCTTCTTCCGCAGATTCAGACGCCTGTCAGATGTCTGCGAAGTTCATTCATGCGGCCACGGCATTTGCAGCCGCCCGGCTCGCTGTCGGCTCGCTGTTTTATTATAGCACAAGGAATTAACATAGAAAAGACGGGCTGTCTGCGGGCAGACGTAGAAGCCTGTCCGCCGTGCGGATGCCGCACAGGGCAAAGCGCGCCGGTCTGTAACATCCTGCAGACCGGACAGCAGGACAGGCTCTCCCGGAGATATGCCATCTGTGATATGACTTCTGAAGAACGTTTCAAAGACAACCGGTCCTGTCCCCGCAGGGGACTGCAGGATCGCCAGAACAGAAATGTTGGATCGGGGCTCAAGAACTCAGGAGTACACTCCGTGGAATTATATCCCTTTTTCCTCCCCCGGCCCTGCAGGGCTGTATCGAAACATCAATCCGGAATAATTATTTACAAAAAATAAATTCTGCAGGTAAAATACACCATCTTTATGAACAGCAGGACTTAAGTTATATATTTTGTCGTATGGCGGATAAAATCATTTTTAGATACTTAATATATATCCTTATTTAAAGGCTAAGTACTATTATCAGATTGATTCATCTATATTCTTTTTGATATAAGTTGATACAAAAATCCTTCTGCCGTATTCGAAAACTGCCCTCCTTTCTGATACATTCATATGCCCTTTGCAGGACAACGATATTTTAAAAGATGAATCAATTCGGTACAATAGGATCAGGGAACGAAAATGCTAAAATTGCTATTCTTGTGAATTTAGTACAAAGCGTTTGAGTGTTTTAGTAAAATGAGGGCTTGACGCTTCAGCCCGCCAGGTTATACCATGAATTGATAAGCAGTAACTGTCTTTATCCGCACGCGAGAGGTTCAGTACAGGTATGAGAATAGAGAAAGTCAATGACAGCCAGATCCGCTGTTACCTCTCCAGAGAGGACATGGAGAGCCGTCAGCTCCATTTAAAAGAACTCGCCTACGGCACAGAAAAGGCCAGGCGGCTTTTCCACGAACTGATGCAGGAAGCCTATAAGCGCTACGGCTTTGAAGCGGAAAACATTCCTGTCATGGTGGAGGCGGTCCCCCTGCACGACGACAGCCTTGTGCTGATCGTCACCAAAGTCGACAACCCCGAGGAACTGGATACCCGCTTTTCCAGCTTTGCTCCTTCCGTCAAAGCCGGCTCATCCGATTCCGGCCAGCCCGCATCTGCCCTCGGACAGCTTCTGGACGCAATCCGCAGGGAGATCGGCGATACCGATGAAAGCAGCAGTGCCTCCCCGGGGAAAAAGAAATCCGCCGGCAGCAGACCATCTTCGGAAAAGGCTGACACTATTCTTCCTGCCGGCGCCCAGCTGTATACATTTACCGCCCTCGGCCAGGCAGCGGACGCAGCCTGTCTTACCGCCTCCGTATTTGACGGAAAGAGCGCGCTGTACAGGGATCCTGCCGACGCAAAATACTACCTGTTCCTGGCCCCCTCGGAAGATACGGATTCCGCAAAATATACCAGGGCACTGTCCGCTTTTTCCGAGTTCGGAACTTCAGAGACGATCACCCCCGCCCGCGAGCAATATCTTCGCGAGCACTGCGAAGTCATCTGCGCCCAGAACGCTGTTCAAAGCCTGGCCCGGCTCGGCAGATAAGGCCCTCCGCTCCAAAAGATTTTCCAGCCAGGCAGATAAGGCCCTCCGCTCCAAAAGATTTTCCCGCCCCGCAGTTATTCTGCGGGGCTTTTTTCATCACTGTACACTGTGTTTTTCCGTCTTGCATAAGGCAGGACCGGTCCGGTACAGAAGAGGATTCCTATGCAGCAGCAAGGACAGTCTGCCGGCGGATAATGCCTAAAAGTAATAATAACGAATAGAAGTCATATATATAGGAAACTTTTTTATTCATATCTTCCAAAAGTTAGTTGTTAATAACCGTGTTTTTCATACATTTTAAATGAATATTTTTGTGTACAATCCGACAATTCACATTGCATTTTTTATATGTCAATGTTAACATAAATATGCTGGATCCACTCACGGAGCATGTATTCTGCGTGAGTCTGATCGGGGGCTGTGCAGCATTTACAGTCTGAGTGATCTTTCGATCCGACGGCCGCCGACTGCCGGTGCGCGCGGAATCTGAGGGGGATTCGTAAGCCAGACCATGTTTTGGGTGGCAGGGAAACAGCTGTCTCTCAGTGGTTTCCCAGGTGGTACCAGCAAATCCGGAACATGCGTTTGCTGCTTATTCACAGTCACATGAACAATGCGGTAACCGCTTCACAATTACAGGAGGACAATGTAATGGCAAGAAAGTTTCTCACCATGGATGGTAACGAAGCTGCTGCACACGCCGCGTATGCGTATACAGAAGTAGCTACCATCTACCCTATCACTCCTTCATCTGTCATGCCCGAGCATGTCGATGAGTGGGCAACTGCCGGAAGAAAGAACATTTTCGGCCAGAAGGTTCAGGTTACAGAGATGCAGTCTGAAGCAGGCGCAGCAGGCGCTGTTCACGGCTCCATCGCAGCTGGTGCAATGACCTCTACTTTCACAGCATCCCAGGGTCTTCTTCTGATGATCCCCAACCTCTACAAGATCGCCGGCGAAGGTCTCCCGGCCGTCTGCAACGTTGCGGCACGTGCTGTCTGTTCACATGCGCTGAACATCTTCGGTGATCATTCCGACGTCTACGCTGCCCGTCAGACCGGATGTGCTATGCTCTGCGAGTCCAGCGTACAGGAAGTTATGGACCTGACCCCCGTTGCATACTGCGCAGCAGTCAAGGGCAAACTTCCTTTCATCAACTTCTTTGATG
>Ga0310695_10006581_pt1 | contig 19118 bp, 19 predicted proteins | sample RumenRJG_04DNA_FD_203882 | JGI IMG/M metagenome (GOLD analysis project Ga0310695, IMG submission 203882) | Bovine rumen microbial communities from Lethbridge, Alberta, Canada - RJG_04 (v2) (version 2) | ecosystem: Host-associated > Mammals > Digestive system > Stomach > Rumen | place: Canada...
CCTATGCGATCCAAGACGTCCTCGACGGCATCCTAAAGGGAGCTCTAACCCTGATTGCCATCTTCGGGACGCGCATGTTCATCAACAAGGTCAACCGTAACTACGTCGTGGCCATCGGCATGCTGTTCGCCATCGGCTTCATCTGCGGTGCCCTGGGCATCCTGGGATAGTGGCTATCCATCCATCCGAGGGGAGGCAAGCGGGAACCTGCTGCTTGTCTCCCCATCCTATGAAGAAGGGGCTTATGGAGAAGCGCATCGTGATATTCGGCGCAGGCAAGATCGGGCGAGGCTATCTGGCAGACCTCTTCGGTGACGAAGGCTTTCATCTGGTATTCGTCGATGCCGATGAGCAGCTTGTGGATAAGCTCTCCGCCGCAGGAAGCTACAAGCTCTTCACCACAACGACGTCAGGCGAAGTGTTCGAAAAGACCGTGAGCGGCTTCGACGTGCTCGCGAATGTGCGGGACTACGAGCAGGTGATTGAGGAGCTTGTGAGGTGCGGGCTCGCTGCGGCCGCAGTTTTCCCTGACGCGCTTTCAGACATCGCTCGCGTGCTCGCCGACGCTGTCACGCGCAGGGCGCATGGCGCGAGGGGATTCTTCAACATCATTCTCTTCGTCAACAAGCCTTTCATCGGGCGTTCCCTGCGCACACGCGTCCAAAGCCTGCTCGACAGCAAAGCGCTCGCCTACTTCGATGAGCAGGTGGGCATCGTCGAGGCCATAACGGTGCGCGGAGGCATGCGACCGACCGACGAGATGCTTGCGGAGGACCCGCTGTGCGTCTCAACCAGCGAGGGCCGTGTCTTTAAGGTGGGCGACACCTTCAAGGGCGGTCGCCCCACCATCTCGTGCATGGAGTTCCTCGACAACATGGAAGGCCAGCTGGCCAAGAAGGTATGGTGCGGCAACATGCTGCACTGCACGCTCGCGGCCCTCGGTGCACCTCGCGGCTATACGAAGAACATCGAGTGCAACCGCGATCCGGCCATCCGCGCATTCGTCGAGCAGGCTTTCGATGAGGCATCTTTTGCCGTGGCGCAGGAGTTCAGCTTTGACTCTGACGCCATGGAGGAGAACAGGCGGCACTACTGGCGTGTCATGATGGATTCGGATGTTGAGGACGATGTGAGCCGCATGGCGCATGATCCCATACGCAAGCTTGGGCGCCATGACCGCTTCATCGGACCTGCCATGGCCTGCCTCGAGCATGGGCGGCTTCCGTACTTCCTAGCTAAAGCGGCCGCCTATCTGCTCCGCTACGAGGATCCTGGCGACGTATCGAGTGTGCAGATGCAGGAGCGCATCAACAGCGAAGGCATCGAGGCTACCGTTGCGGACATCTGCGGCCTTGGCGACGAGGATGCAGGCGAGCGGCTGCTCAGGCAGCTTGTCTGCGGGGCATATCGGGAACTGAGCATCATGTCACACGAGGAGAAATGAGGAATCATGACAACAATCACTTCGTACGAGCTCGCCCGCATGATCGAACATGTGCAGAAGCTCGGGCGTGACTACAGCTACATGGAGGCGTTCTGCCTTGAGGCGAAGGAGCACCACTTCGTCGCTATCGCCGCTGCGCAGGCGTATGTCTCCTTCTTCAGGGAGATCCTCGAGGGAAGCGACGTGCACGTCTCTGCGGGTATCAGTTTCCCGCTCTCGCAGTCGTCCACTGCAGCCAAGATCTTCGAGACACGCGATGCCATCGAGCACGGTGCGCAGGAGATCGGCTTCGGAGTGAACCTGGTGGAGGTCAAGAGCAGGCACCGCGGTTTCGTAAAGAATGAGATGGAGCAGATCGTGCATCTCTGCAGGGAGTACGGCGTGGTCTCCAAGTGCACCTTCGAGAACTGCATGCTCGAGAAGGACGAAATCAAGTGGCTCTGCGAGATCGCCTCTGAGGTCAAGCCCGATTACATCAAGACGAGCACCGGGTTCGCCAAGGGCGGAGCGACCGTCGAGGACGTGCGCCTCATGCGCGAGAACACAGATTCCGCCGTGGGCATCAAGGCTGCTGCGGGCATCAAGACCGTTGAGGATGCGCTTGCCATGATCGAGGCTGGTGCCACACGCATTGGCACCTCGAACGGCATCGCCATGATGGAGGAGCTCAAGGCTCGCGAGGCCGAAGGAGGCAAGTGATGGGGGAGGCATGGATGGACCTTGCCGGCAAGGTCTGCATCGTGACCGGTGGCAGCAGCGGCATCGGCGAGGCAATCGTTTCAAACCTGCTCTCGTGTGGGGCCAAGGTCGTTGTTGCGGACATTAGCGCGAACCCTGAACAGGCGGAGCATCCCGACGTGCTCTTTGTAGCGTGCAACGTTGCCAAGAAAGCCGAGGTCGACGCCATGGTCGCGGCAACCCTCGAGCGCTTCGGCAGGATTGATGCGCTTGTCAACAATGCTGGTGTGGGGCGTATCCGTCTGCTTGTCGACGTGAAGGGCGAGCGTCCGGAGTACGAGTCGAGCGAGGATGACTTCGACTTCATGGTTGATGTCAACCAGCGCGGGGTATTCCTATGCTCGCAGGCGGTTGCGCGCGTCATGGTCGTCCAAGGGAGCGGCGTCATCGTGAATATAAGCTCTGAGGCGGGCGTGCAGGGCTCCAAGGCACAGAGTCTCTATGCGGGAACGAAGGCGGCCGTGTGCGCATTCGGCCTGTCATGGGCGAAGGAACTCGGGCCGTATGGCGTGCGCGTGGTTGTGGTGGAGCCCGCTATGAACGACCGCACGAACTTGGGCGGCGACAGCTACCTCGAGGCCCTTGCGTATTGCCGGGGCATCGATCCAGGTAAGGTCCACGGGAATTACGCCTCGATGATTCCGCTGGGGCGTCTCGGGCATCTCGACGAGATCGGCGATCTCGTGAGCTATCTCGTATCGGATCATGCGAGCTATATAACCGGCACCGTCATCGCCATCACCGGGGGGAAATCCAAGTAGGGTGCCCATGGGAAGCCCGTTCTCCTCCTCTTCGGGCTTCCCGTAAGCCAGGCCCATTATGCGGAGGTTTCCCGCAGGATGACGACCGTCCGGCCCACCGCCTCCCTTCTGCGTGTGAAACGGCTATACTTTATTGGATACGCAACACGACCCCAGGGAGGTCACACACAATGGCAGTCGATGAGCTCTTCATCTCCGGCATCGGCATCTCGCGCAGCGTGGTGAGCGCCATCATCACCCGCGCCGTCGAGCGCGTTGAGGGCGTGGCATCGGTGGGCGAGAGGGACTTCGCCACCAATCTCGTCTCCGTGTTCACCAAGAGCGCCAATCCGTCGGTCGATCCCGTGGAGTCGTCCGTCATCGATGACAAGCTCAACATCGTCCTCCATCTTGCCGTGTTCTACGGCTATCCGTTCACGAAGCTCGCCGAGGATGTGCGCACCTCCGTCGCCGAGGCCATCCGCGGTCAGGTGGGCTACGAGGTCGGCAACATCGACGTGTGCATCGACAGCCTCGTCTTCCCCAAGGAGTAGGCTCTTGAGCGCTTCCAAGATGTTCGGCCCGCGCACGACCGCCCGCAGCCAGGCCCTCCAGCTTCTCTTCCAGGCCGAGGCGCTCGGCCGTACGGTCGACGATGTGCTCGCGGGCGACTATGCGCTCGACGAGGGCCCGCTCGACGAGTACGGCGAGGAGCTCGCCCGCGGCGTGGACGGCATGCGCCACGAGCTCGACGCCGTCATCGCCCGTTTCAGCCATGCATGGAGCATCGGCCGCATGCCCGCGGTCGACCGCAACCTCATGCGCATCGCGCTCTACGAGATGACGTGCGTCGACGATGTCGAGACCGCCGTCGCCATCGACGAGGCGGTCGAGCTCGCGAAGGCCTACGGATCGGACGACGATACGAGCCGCTTCATCAACGGCCTGCTCGGACGCGTCGCCGCAGATATCGCTGCCGGTGCCGACCTGTTCGGAACCGACGACGAGGTGCAGGAAGGCGGCGAGTAGCATGGCCAAGAAGGTCGACGTCTCCGAGTACCGCACGTTCGCCCAGATCAGCGACCGCCTCGACACGATCGTCGATGCGGTGCGCGCCAAGGACATCTCGCTCGAGCGCTCGCTCGACCTCTTCGACGAGGCCATCGCGCTCGGCTCCAAGGCCGTCGATATGGTCGACGCCACCGATTTCTCCCCCGAGGAGGAGGCCCGCCTCGCCGAGGCGGCCGCTGCCGGGGATGCACCTGAAGAACCCGCAGCCCCTGCGGCGTCCGGAGAGGATGCCGAGTAGGTGGCACGCAGGCACCGCCTCGATGACGAGCTCGTCGCGCAGGGTTTCTTCGCCACGCGCGACGAGGCGCTGCGCGCGGTGCTGGCGGGCGACGTCTCCACAACCGACAGACGCTTGGATTCGCCGGGCGAGCAGGTCGAGTCCGGCATCTTCCTCCATGTCCGCGGGCATGTCGGCTACGTGAGCCGCGGCGGGCTCAAGCTCGCCCACGCGCTCGATGCCTTCGCGATCGACCCTGCAGGCGCATCCTGCCTCGATGTGGGCTGCTCGACCGGCGGCTTCACCGACTGCCTGCTCTCGCGCGGCGCCGCGCATGTGGTTGCCGTCGACGTGGGTTACGCGCAGTTCGACTGGGGCCTGCGCAACGATGCCCGTGTGGAGCTCCTCGAGCGCACGAACATCGTCGACCTGGACGTGCCCGGGCGGCGCGCCACCATCGACCTTGCGGTCTGCGACGTCTCGTTCACCTCGGTCCTGACGGTGCTTCCCGCCGTGCGCGCCCTGCTGCGGGCCGGCGGCACCTTCGTCACGCTCGTGAAGCCCCAGTTCGAGGCTGCGCGCGAGGATGTGGGGGAGGGCGGCATCGTGCGCGATCCGGCCGTGCGCGGCGCAGCCGTCGAGAAGGTGCGCAGCGCCTTCGAGGAAGCCGGCCTCTCGGTGATCGGCACCTGCGAGAGCCCCATCACGGGCGCCAAGGGCAATGTCGAGTTCCTTCTGGCGGGCAGGCTGCCGTAGCGCCTGCACCGCTGTGCTACACTCGAACCGACCCATACGATACCGTCAAGCGAGGCGCGGCCGTGAAGGTTCTGCTCGTTCCAAACCATTCGCGCGAGGATGCGATCGCGGGTGCCCGCGAGCTGGAGGCATGGCTCGAGGGCGAGGGCGTCGAGGTCGCGTGGGCGCATGACAAGCGCCTCTTCCCCAACCTGCGCACGAGCGCCGAGGGCTGCGACCTCGTGGTCTCGCTCGGCGGCGATGGAACGCTGCTGCGCGCCGCGAAGATCGTGGGCTACTCCGAGATTCCCATCGTGGGCATCTCCTACGGGCACCTGGGCTTCCTCACCACCTCCGCACCCGACGGCCTCATCGCGACCGTGGGCGCCGCGCTCGCCGGCGAGCTCCACGTGAGCCGTCGCGCGACCCTCGCCGTCACCGCCGATTTCGAGCGCGCGGATGGGAGCACCTACACCCTCGAGAGCTTCGCCCTGAACGACCTCGCCATCTCGCGCGGAGGCCAGGGCGCCGTCATCGAGTTCGACATCTCCGTCTCGGGACATCACATCGACCGCCTGCGCGGCGACGGCTTCATCGTCTCGACGGCCACCGGGTCCACGGGCTACGCGCTCGCGGCGGGCGGTCCCATCGTGACGCCCGAGTTCACGGGCATGGTCTGCGTGCCCGTCGCGCCGCACACCATCATGGCGCGCGCATTCCTCACGAGCCCCTCCGATGTGGTCGAGATCTCCATGAGCCCCGACCGTCCCGTCAAGCGACACTTCTTCGCCGATGGCCAGCCCCTGGGCGAGGAGAACGGCAACGAGGGCTTCGAGGGCATGCGCGTCATGGTCAGGCGCGGCCCCGGCGACATCCTGCTGCTCGACCATTCCGCCCAGAGCTTCTACCAGTCCGTTTCGCGCGTGTTCTACGGCAAGACGGGCGGCAAGTGATGCTCGAGGCGCTCCGCGCACAGAACGTCGCGCTCATCCGCGATGCGTCGATCGAGCCCGCGCGCGGGCTCACGGTCCTCACGGGCGAGACGGGCACGGGCAAGACCGCGCTCCTCTCCGCGGTGAAGCTCGCCGTGGGCGAGCGCGCTGATGCGACGAGCGTGCGCGAGGGAGCCGACGCCCTCGAGGTCGAGGCGCTGTTCTATCTCGGTCCCGACGATCTCGACGGGACCGTCGTGCGCAGGCGCCTCTCGTCCGACGGCCGCGGCCGCGCCACCATCGACGGCGCGATGGCGAGCGTGCGCGAGCTGGCGGAGCGCATCGGGTCGACGGTCGACCTGTGCGGCCAGCACGAGCATCAGCGCCTGCTGTCGGCATCCACGCACGTCGAGTTACTCGATGCATGGGCGGGCGATGACGCAGCGGCTGCCCATTCCGCCTATACTGCCGCGCTCGACGATGCCCATCGTGCTGCAGAGGAGCTCGAGGAGGTGCGTGCGCTCATGCGCGCGAGCGACGAGCGGCTTGCCGACGCCCAGTTCGCGCTGCGCCGGATCGGCGAGGTGAATCCCCGCGAGGGCGAGTACGAGCTGCTCTGCGAGGAGCTTCCGGTCGCCGAGCATGCCGAACAGCTGCTCCAGAGCGCCGAGGCCGCCTGCGAGGCGCTCTCCGGCGACGAGGGTGCGCTCGATGCCGTCGGATCGGCCCACCGCATGCTCGAGATGGCATCGGTCCACGACAGGAGCCTCGCGACCTTCGCCTCCTCGCTCGACGATGCTCTCGCGACGATCGAGGATGTCGCCCGCGACCTGCGGAGCTACTGCGACCGCATGGATATCGATGAGGCTGAGCTCGCACGCATGCAGGCGCGCTACTCAGCCTTCCAGGGCCTGCTGAGGAGCTTCGGGCCCGACATGGAGAGCGTCTTCGCACGCAAAGCTGCTGCCGAGCAGGTCGTCGCAGCGGTCCAGGGCGGGGGAGAGCACGAACGGGCAGCCCTTGCCGCCGTCGATGCCGCCGAGGCGTCGCTCGCCGAAGCAGCTGCGCATCTCGACGCCGTGCGCCGTGCCGCGGCGCCCGATCTCTGCGCCGCTATCACCGCACAGATGGCGCGTCTCGAGATGGGCGGGGCCGAGGTCGAGGTCGCCTTCGAGGAGCTCCCGCGCTCCCAGTGGACGGGCGTCGGGCCCTCGCGCATCGAGCTGCTCTACCGTCCCGCCGCGGGCATGGCCGCGCGCCCGCTGAGGCGCATCGCGTCCGGCGGCGAGATCAGCCGCGTGATGCTCGCGACCAAGGTGGTCCTCGGTGCCGCCGATGCCGTCGATACGCTCGTCTTCGACGAGGTCGATGCGGGTGTGGGCGGAGCCACGGCCGTGGCCCTCGCCGCGGTGCTCGCCGATCTCGCCCGCACCCATCAGGTGATCGTCGTGACGCATCTCGCGCAGGTCGCCGCCCGCGCCGAGCGCCATTACGTGGTCGAGAAGACCGCCGATGCGCTTCCTGAGACCATCATCCGCGAGGTCGCGGGGGATGAGCGCGTGCGCGAGATCGCCCGCATGCTCTCCGGCGATGCGACCGAGGCGTCGCTTGCGCACGCCCGCGAGATGCTCGACGCCTAGCCCATCCCTTCCTAGGTTGACGGTTCTCCTCGTGACGGTTCTCCTCGTAGGACTTTTGTCATCTTTTTGATGACAAAAGTCCTACGAGGAGAACCGTCACGAGGAGAACCGTCACCGCTATGCCTTCTTCTCCGGAATCTCGATGGCGAAATATGCCGTGCCGCTGAGCGTGTCGTGCGGCATGGGGTGGACGCCCCTGCGGACGACCTCGTTGAAGAGGTAGTAGAACATATATGCATTCGATGCGACGATGAGGAACACGAACACGTAACCGTTCAGGTATTCGAGGAACTGCGAGTTGTTGAGCCATACCACGAGCATCGAGGGAAGCTCGACGAACAGCCACAGGAGCGCATAGCGCTTCACGATCTGCCCGCGCGTGACGGCGCCTCCATCCTCGGATGCCAGGCGCATGCGGCAGATCGCATGCCCCAGCGTCGTGCCCCTGGTCGCAAGCGCCTGGATGAGCCCGTTGATGCAGAAGATGGTGCAGGTGCCGATGCCGCTCTCGAAGATGCGCTCCGAGCCTGGCAGGACGATGGCGAGGCCGCCGGCCAGGAACGTGAGCAGGGCATCGCTGACCAGGTAATCGACGAACGTGGCCCAGAACCTGCGCTTCCCCGTGACGAGCCTTCCCTTGACCCTGCTCCGCTCATCGATGGTGTCGCGGTCGGGCAGGACCATCATGAACACATAGGCGATCTGCCAGCCGACCACGCCTCCCATGGTGTTGGCGATCAGATCCCTCGACGGCTGCCAGGCGATAGGGGCCGGGGTAGAACCCGTACAGCGCGGAGAGCTGCGTCAACTCGAAGAAGAGGCTCAGGCCGAACGAGAGGACGGCCGTGCGCGGAAGGCTCTGCTTGAAGTAGTAGCGCAGGTACACGCCGAACGGAACGGTCAGAAGGATGTTGAACAGGACCTGCCAGAGCGCGAAGCTCCTGAAGAAGCCGAAGATGGTCGCAAACCCGAACGGCTTGTCCTGCCAATAGGCGGCGATGTCCTGGAAGGGGACGAGGCTGAGATGGTCCTGCCAGCGGTTGCCGATGGTGGTGTCACGCTCGGGAAGCGGGAGCGTCACCAGGAAGTAGACGATGAGCAGGTAGAGGATGAAGCTGTAGATGACCAGGGTCCGGTACTTCGAGACGGAGCCGTGGCTATGGTACTGGAACAGGGTGTAGGGCAGGGTGAACAGCGCGGCGAGGAACGGGAAGACCGCCAGCCCGGTGATGATCGTGTCGATGTAGCCCATCCGTTATCCAAGCCTGTATCGAGGTGTTCCCGTTGTTCCGCCGTCCATTGTAGCAGCGGCGGAAGATGTGAAGACCCAGGCGGCGCATCTGGGAGATAGATTGGAGGAAACAATCAGTTTACGATAATTATGGTTCGAACGCCGCTGTTCCGTCGTACAATGGAGTCCCGTAGGGAATGAGTGTCGCTTCTACGGGAGGCCATCATGTCAAAGCATATCTTCGTCACGGGCGGCGTCGTGTCGGCGCTCGGCAAGGGCATCACAGCGGCTTCGCTGGGCCGCCTGCTCAAGGCGCGCGGGTACAAGGTGATGATGCAGAAGGCCGACCCCTATCTCAACGTCGACCCCGGCACCATGAGCCCCTTCCAGCACGGTGAGGTCTTCGTGACCGACGACGGCAAGGAGACCGACCTCGACCTGGGCCATTACGAGCGCTTCATCAACGAGAGCCTCAACGCCGATTCCAACTTCACGAGCGGCCTCATCTACCAGACGCTCATCTCGCGTGAGCGCGCGGGCGACTTCCTCGGCGGTACCGTCCAGGTGATCCCGCACGTCACGAACGAGATCAAGGCGCGCTTCGCCGCGGTGGAGGAGACGAGCGGCGCCGACGTGGTGATCACCGAGATCGGCGGCACGGTGGGCGACATCGAGGGACAGCCCTTCATCGAGGCCATGCGGCAGTTCCGCAAGGAGAAGGGCCCGGGCGAGACCATCGCCATCCACGTGAGCCTCGTGCCCTTCATCGCCGCCGCGCACGAGATCAAGACCAAACCCACCCAGCACTCCGTGAAGGAGCTGCGTTCCATGGGCATCCAGCCCGAGATCATCGTCTGCCGCAGCGACCATGAGGTCGAGCCTGCCGTTCGCGCCAAGCTCGCGAGCTTCTGCGATGTCGACGAGAGCTGCGTGTTCCAGAACCTCGACTGCCCGTCCATCTACGACGTGCCGCGCCATCTGGCCGACCAGGGTTTCGACCTCAAGGTATGCGAGCTGCTCGGCCTCGAGCCGCGCACGCGCGACATGAGCCCGTGGTACTCGTTCACCGGCGCGCTCCACGAGGCGAACGCGCTCACCGACATCACGCGCATCGGCGTCGTGGGCAAGTACACCGCCCTGCCCGATGCGTACCTCTCGGTCATCGAGGCGCTCCACCACTCGGGCGTCTACTACGGCCGCCACGTGGAGGTCGAGCTCGTCGACGGCGAGAACCTCGATCCCGCGCAGGTGGGGGAGGTGCTCGGACGCTACGATGGCATCCTCGTGCCCGGCGGATTCGGCATCCGCGGCATCGAGGGCAAGATCGCCGCAGCCGGCTTCGCCCGCACGCGCAAGGTTCCCTATCTGGGCGTCTGCCTCGGCATGCAGGTCGCCGTCGCGGAGTTCGCGCGCGGCGTCTGCGGCATGGAGGGCGCCACGTCCACCGAGTTCGAGCCCGACTGCGCCTATCCCGTGATCGACCTCATGCCCGAGCAGCGCGGTATCGCCGACAAGGGCGCGACCATGAGGCTCGGCGCGTATCCGTGCGTGCTGGCCGAGGGCACGCTCGCGGCAGAGGCCTACGGCACGATGTGCATCTCTGAGCGCCACCGCCATCGCTACGAGTTCAACAACGACTACCGCACGGTGCTCGAGGCAGCGGGCCTCAAGGTGAGCGGCACTTCTCCCGACGGGTCGCTCGTCGAGGTGGTAGAGTTGGCTGAGGAGGACCACCCCTGGTTCGTGGCCACGCAGGCGCATCCGGAGTTCAAGAGCCGGCCCAACGAGCCGGCACCGCTCTTCCGCGAGTTCGTGCGCGCGGCGATCGCCCGCCATGAGGGTCGCGACAGGCGCGATCTGCACGTCGTGGGCGTCCCGGTCCTCTCTGATGCCGGCGTGGGGCCGGAGAAGGTGGAGAGCTAGGAGCAGCCGGTGGATCTGGCGCGGGCGAAGCGGGAGTATCTGGACTACCTCGCCATCGAGCGGGGCTCGTCGTCCAACACCGTCGAGGCCTACGGGCGCGATCTCGACCGCTATCTCGCGTTCCTCTCCGACGCCGGGATCGCGCGTCCCGAGGACGTCACGCGCGCCGCTATCGAGGACCACATCGCCGCGCTCACGAACGTGGGGCTCGCGCCCACGTCGGTCGAGCGCGCGGTCTCGGCGATCAAGGGCTTCCACCGCTTCATGGTGGCCGACCAGATCACCGAGAACCATCCCACGGCCGACCTGCCCCTTCCCGCAAAACCCAAGCACCTGCCCGACGTGCTCTCCATCGAGCAGGCACGTGCCCTGCTCGAGCAGACCTTCCGCGAGACGCCCCTCGATCAGCGGGACCGTGCGATCCTCGAGGTGCTCTACGGGTGCGGCCTGCGCGTATCGGAGCTGTGCGGCCTCGACCAGCGCGAGGTCTACCTCGACGACGAGATGCTGCGCGTGTTCGGCAAGGGGTCGAAGGAGCGCGTGGTGCCCATCATGGGCAGCGCGGCAGCAGCGCTCGGCGACTACCTCGTGCGCTGGCGTCCGCAGCTCGTGGGCAAGCGGCTCTCGGGCGCGGTGTTCCTGAACGCCCGGGGCGGGCGCATCTCGCGTCAGTCGGTGCACGCCATCTGCGAGCGGTACGGCAGGCTCGCCGGCATCGAAGGGCTGCATCCCCACACGCTGCGCCACAGCTTCGCCACGCACATGCTCGAGGGCGGTGCGGACCTGCGCATCGTCCAGGAGATCCTCGGCCATGCCAACATCGCGACCACGCAGCTCTACACCCACGTCGACCGCACCCACGTGCGCATGGCCTACCTCGCCGCCCACCCGCGCGCGCACCTCTCGTAGACCATCTGCTCAGCACCGCCACCTGCCGCTCGGCCCGTTCCGGTATGCATGTTGCGACACGATTCGCTCGATTCGTGTCCGAAGATGCATACCGAAACGGGCGCAGAACCGCTCGCCGACGGTCGATTGTGACGTTCGCGTGCAGTGCTCTTGTGGTGCGAACACCCGTACCCGCTACATCTGGTATGCCAACGGATACCATTCGCCGTCGACCAGCGCAATTCGCCAAAAAAGTTGGGAAATGGGGAAAAATGTCGCGAAATGTCGGGCAAAACCGCTATAGTAGATGGCAAGCGATTTTGCCCTTGGGAGAGCTATGGACGCGGAAGGAGGAAGAGGATGTACCTGACCGGCACCTATCGCCACACCCTGGATGCCAAGCAGCGTCTCACCCTTCCCGCCGACTTCCGCCGTCAGATCGACGGAACCGTCTATCTCGTCAAGGTGCTTGATTGCGTGTACGGCTTCACGCCCGAGGAGCACAGGAATTACGTCGATTCCCTGTTCCCCGGCGGCTTCGATCCCCGCAATCGCAAGCAGGACGAGCTCCGTCGCGCCATCAACGCGCAGACCGTCATGACCGATGTCGACTCGGCCGGCCGTGTCAGCCTGTCCAAGATGAGCGAGAAGGTCCACGCCATGCTCGGCCGCGATGTGGTCGTCGTGGGCAACACAGACCACTTCGAGGTCTGGAATGCGACCACGTGGGATGAGAAGCAGGACGCCCTCACGGACGAGGACTTCGCAGCCCTCCTGTTCAACGAGTAGGTCCTCGTGGGGAACTTGACAGCTGAATATCGGCACGTACCCGTGATGCTTTCCCAGGTGCTCGCCGAGCTCGATCCCAAGGTGGGGGAGGTCGTCTGCGACTGCACCCTCGGAGGGGCCGGGCACTCGGTGGAGCTGGCGAGAAGGATCGCGCCCGAGGGTCTCCTCGTCGGTATCGATCAGGATGACATGGCCCTCGAAGCGGCCACCGCGCGCCTCGCGTCCGAGGTGCCGGGGGCGGAGGTGCTCGTCCTCAAGGGGAACTTCTCCCAGATGGACGACCTTCTCACCACGGCGGAGATCCCCGGAGTCGATTGCTTCCTCTTCGACCTGGGCGTCTCGTCGCCGCAACTCGATATCCCGGAAAGGGGCTTCTCGTACAACGAGGACGCCCCGCTCGACATGCGGATGGACCCGGATAACAACACCCTAACCGCAGCTGAGGTCATCAACCACTACAACGAAGCAGACCTCGTCCGGATCCTACGCATGTATGGAGATGAGCGCCATGCTCCGCGCATCGCAGCCAGAATCGTATCCGCGCGGAGCAAAGCGCCCATCACGTCCACCCTGCAGCTGGCGGAGCTGGTCAAGTCCGCCATCCCCGCCGCAGCGAGGCGCCGCGGAGGGCACCCGGCGAGGAGGACGTTCCAGGCGCTGCGCATCGAGGTCAACCATGAGCTCGAGGCGCTCGAGGAGGGACTCACCGCCGCGGTACGCTGGGCGAATCCGGGAGGGCGCATCTGCGTCATCTCGTACCACTCGCTCGAGGACCGCATCGTCTCCCATGTCTTCTCGGAGATGAGCAGGGGGTGCACATGCCCGCCGGACTTCCCGGTGTGCGTGTGCGGGAACGTGCCGATACTCCACGTACGCACGCGCAAGGCCCTCGTGGCCGGCGCGGACGAGGTGGAGGCCAACCCGAGGGCGAGGAGCGCCCTCATGCGCGTGGCCGAGAAGCTCTAGGCCGCGCACCCGAACCAGGCGAAAACGGGGGAGGCCCCGTCACGCGAGCACCAACGCAGCACGAACGAACCAGAAACGCACCATAAACGCACCACCGACGAAGCACTAACGGACGACACACGGACAAGGAACGACGATGAGGACCGCAAACGCACAAGCCTTCGAGCTCGAGGAGATGCTCGAGTCCCGCCCCGAGCGGGAACTCGGTGCAGAGCCCCGGTTCGAGGTCGTAGAGGGCGGTGGGCTCGACGCCCACGTCCGCGCAGGTGTCTCATCCGAGTTCCTTGCGCGTGTGAAGATGGTCGTCGCCGCTGCCGTGATGCTCTTCATCCTCGGCACCTTCCGCGTCGCGCTCACCTCGGCCACCGTGGCCCAGCTCAGCTCGAACGTCGAGGTGCGCGAGCAGATCGAGGATTTCGAGACCACCAACAACAACCTCCGCGTGGAGCGCTCCCTCATGTCGAGCGCCACGCGCATCGACCGCATCGCGACCCAGAACTACGGCATGGTCCCCGCCGCGTCCTTCGATGTCATCGTCATCGACAACGGCGAGGAGGCCGAAGCTGAGGCTGAGGTCGAGTCTGAGGCCGAGGTTGCACCCGAGGCGGAGGCTCCCGCCGAGGACGCCATCGGCGATGAGGCGGTTGAGGATGCCGAGTCGACGCCCGTCGTAGATGCGGGGCTCCTGGCCGCCGGCCTGTAGGTCGGGGCGGTCCCGGAATCGTGGCGCGTAAGGGCGACAGCTACCGAAGCAACCGGAACATGGCCGAGGCCTCGTACGACGAGGCCTCGCGTGCGCGTTACCGCCGTCGCGCCGCCCGCGCGGGCGGTTCCGGCGCGGGCGGCTTCGACCACGGCATCTCCGTCATCCAGGTGCTCTTCCTGACGCTCTTCGCGTTCGTGGCGCTGCGCCTCGTGTGGCTGCAGGTCTTCCAGGCGCGCGAGCTCTCGCAGGCTGCCGAGGACCGCCGCACCAACGTCGTGACCCTCCATGCGCGCCGAGGCACCATCTACGACCGCAACGGCAACGTGCTCGCGATGAGCGTCGAGTGCAGGACCATCTACGCAAATCCCCAGGATATCGAGAATCCCGCGCGCATCGCGCAAATCCTCGCATCCAGGCTCGGCGGAACGCCCAACGACTATATTTCCGACCTTACGGCCGACACCACGTTCGTCTACATCAGGCACAAGGTCGACATGGAGGTCGCCGACCTCATCGAGAAGGAGCTTGGCGACGAGGACCTGACGGGCGTCTACTTCCTCGAGGATACCAAGCGCGTCTACCCGTACGGCGCGACCGCAGGCCAGATCCTCGGAGTAGTGGGCATCGACGGCGACGGCCTCACGGGCCTCGAGTACTACTACGACGACATCCTGCGCGGCGAGGACGGCCAGATGATCGTCGAGCAGGGCATCGGCGGCGTCCCGATTGCCGGCGGAGCATCCCAGATCACCGAGGCGCGCAACGGCACCGACATCATCATCTCCCTCGACATCAACCTCCAGGAGAAGGCCGAGGCGGCGCTTGCCGATGCGGTCAAGACCTACGAGTCCGAATCGGGCTCCATCATGGTCACCAACCCGCGCACCGGCGAGATCTACTGCGCGTGCTCCACGCCGCTCGCCAACGTCGACGACCTCGAGCACACCTCGGCGGAGGCTCTCAACCTCAAGCTCGTGACCGACTCCTACGAGCCGGGCTCGGTCTTCAAGGTCCTCACCATCGCGATCGCCATCGACAACGGCCTCGTGACGCCCTCGACGGTGCTCACGGTCCCGCCCACGATCCTGGTCGGCGACGACTACGTCTCCGAGCACATCGACCGCGACTACGACGTGACGATCACCGTGCGCGACATCATCGCGCAGTCCTACAACACGGGCACCGCCCTCATCGCCCAATCGATCATCGGCGACGAGCGCTTCGCAGCGGGCGTCGACCGCTTCGGCATCGGCCACACAACCGGCATCGACTTCCCCGGCGAGGCGGAGGGCATCGTGACGCGCTACCGCGATTACGACGGCTCCACCTGCGGCTTCATGTCGTTCGGTCAGAGCGTCGCGTTCCCGATGGTGCAGCTCGTCCGCGCATTCGGCGCCATCGCCAACGACGGCGTGCTCACAACCCCGCACTTCCTCGTCGCCAAGGGCGGCGAGACGGTCGACTGGGGGCAGGGCGAGGCCGCCATCTCGCCCGAGGCTGCCCATATGACGATCGATTGCATGCGCGCGGTCATGACCGAGGGCACCGGCATCCATGGCCAGGTTGTCGGCTACGACATCGCCGGCAAGACCGGTACGGGCGAGCAGTCCGTCTCCGGCGAGGGGTACACCGATTTCCACTACACGGCGTCGCTCTGCGGTTTCGCGAACGCCGACAATCCCGAGATCCTCGTCTACGTCGGTCTCAACGGCGTCCGCTACCTTGCGAGCGCCTCCTCGTCCTACCTGTTCGCAACCATAATGGAAGAGGCTGTCAACGACATCGGCGTGCAGCCCGTCAGCTGAATCACGAGGTAGCCGAAATGCTCGACATCACGATCAAGGACCTTGCCCAGGCAACAGCGGCGCAGATTATCGCCGCAGGCTCCGGCCGCGTGTCCGGAAAGACGGTCATCGATTCGCGCGAGGTCGAGCCCGGCGCGCTCTTCGTCGCCTTCAAGGGCGAGCGCAGCGACGGCAACCGCTATGCGCGTGCCGCCATCGACGCGGGCGCCTCGGCCGTGGTGCTCTCCGACGTCCCCGAGGAGGGGCTCGCCGCATATGCGGAGGATCGGGGAGCGGCGCTCCTGCGCGCCGCAGACGACGACTGCGAGTCGTTCCTGATCGACCTCTCCGCCTGGGAGCGCGACCGCCATCCCGAGTGGCTCGTGGTGGGCGTGACCGGCTCGGTGGGCAAGACCACCACCAAGGACATGCTCGCCGCCACCCTCTCGCCCTCGTTCCGCACCCACGCCACGAAGGGCAACTACAACAACCTCATCGGCATGCCGCTCACGCTCCTCAACGCACCCGAGGGCACCGAGGCGCTCGTCCTCGAGATGGGCATGGACGGCCTCGGCCAGATCAGCCGCATGTCCCGCGCCGCGCGCCCCGCGCTCGCCGTCATCACGAACGTCGGTGTGAGCCACCTCGTGTATCTGGGCACGCGCGAGGGCATCGCCTGCGCCAAGGCCGAGATCATCGAGGGCATGGAGGCATGGGGCTCGGTCGGACCCGCGCTCGTGCTCACGAGCGCGAACGACTACACCGACTACATCGTCAGGAAGTTCGCGATCCCCGCGAACGTCATGCCCCTCACCGTGGGGACGCGCCCCTCCGACGACGTGCGCCAGACCGACCTGGTCATCCACCACGATGCGCGCACGCACGCCGAGCTCGCCTTCATCGACGGCGGGACGGTCTCGCTCGACCTGCCCATCCCCGGCACGAGCGCCGTCCTCGACGCCATGCTCGCGCTCAGCGTCGCCCGCCTCGCCGGCGTCGATGCCGCCGCAGCAGCGGAAGCCCTCTCCTCGATGGAGCTGACCGCGATGCGCCTCGACGTGCGCACCTCGCCGTCCGGCGTGCGCGTGATCGACGATACGTACAACGCGAGCCCCGCCTCGATGGCCTCCTCGCTCTCCGTCCTCGCCTCCATGGGTTGCACGGGGCGTCGCTACGCCATCCTGGGCGAGATGCTCGAGCTGGGGGAGGACGAGGTGCAGATGCACGCCTGCGTCGGAGCCTTCGCGGCTGCGCTCGACCTCGACATGATCGTGTGCGTCGGAGGCCCGCTCGCCCGCGCCATCGCCGAGGGAGCCCGCACCGTGGGCTTCTCGGAGGACGCGCTTTTGGTGTTCGATTCGGTATCTGACGCCCTTACGGCGCTCGTTCCCGTACTATGTGAGGGCGACGTGGTGCTCGCCAAGGCATCGCGTGCCAGCGGCCTCGATGCCTTCGTCAAGGGAGTCCTCGCATGATCGGCAGCCCGACATATCCTACCTACACGGTCTTCGTGGCCATCGGCCTCGCAGGCGTCTTCTCGATCGTCCTCATGCCGCTCTTCATCCGTCTGATGAAGCGCGAGGGCGTCGGCCAGCAGATCCGCGCGGACGGCCCCCAGCGCCATCTCACCAAGCAGGGCACGCCCACGATGGGCGGCCTCATCATCCTGCTCTCGGTGCTCGTGACCTGTGCCATCCTCGCAGATTGGACGCCCCAGCTCATCCTCGCCGTCGTGGCGACGATGCTCACGGGCGCCCTGGGCCTGCTCGACGACATCGAGTCGGTCGCCCATGCGCGCTCGCTCGGCCTCACGCCCTCCCAGAAGATGGCGGGCCTCATCGCCATCTCGGTGGGCTTCTGCCTCTACGCGGTGAACGTCTGCCATATCGCGCCGATCATCGCCTTCCCGGGCGGGTTCTCGATCGATCTGGGCGTGCTCACGACCGAGATCCCCATCGGAGCGCATATCCTCAAGGTTCCCTGGCTCTACCTCATCTTCGTGTTCTTGCTCATGGCCGGCCTCTCGAACGCCGTGAACCTCACCGACGGCCTCGACGGCCTCGCGGGCGGCTGCTCGATGGTGGTCATGCTCGTCATGGCCATGGTCGCGTTCCGCTTCGGCCAGCTCGGCCTCGCGATCTTCGCCGCCGCGTTCGGCGGCGCGTGCCTCGGCTTCCTCTGGTACAACTGCTATCCCGCGACCATCTTCATGGGCGACACGGGATCGCTCGCGCTCGGCGCCGCGTTCGCCGCGCTGGCCGTGCTCACCAAGACCGAGGTGACCTCGCTCGTCATGGGCGGCCTGTTCATCACCGAGGCCCTCTCGGTCATCATCCAGGTCGTGAGCTTCAAGAGCACGGGCAAGCGCGTCTTCCTCATGGCGCCGCTCCACCACCACTTCGAGAAGCTCGGTTGGAGCGAGACCAAGGTCGTCATCCGCTTCTGGATCGTCTCCGCCGCCTTCGCCGCGGCGGGCTTCGCCCTGTACTTCCAGCTGGGCTAGGACGGGGGAGCGCGGGCATCCATGGCACGTACCAAGGCTCAGAAACGCGAGCACGAGGTCTTCGGCGTACCGGCGCGCTTCATGTCGCCGCGCCTGATCTTCTGCGTGTGCGTGGTCGTGCTCTCGCTCTTCGGCCTGCTCATGATCTACTCCGCCTCATCGGTGACCTCGCTCATCTCGGCGGACACCAACTTCGACCCTGCCTACTACGTCAAGCGCCAGGCCATCTTCCTCGCGGCGGGCACGGCCGCAGCGCTCGTGCTCGCGTCGATCGACTACCATACGTGGTCGGGCTCGATCCTCACGGGCGTCTGGGTCCTCACGGTCGTCATGCTGCTCGCGATCTTCGCGTCGAGCATGGGCCAGGGCGCGTACGGCGCCTCGCGCTGGATCGGCATCGGCTCCTTCTCGCTGCAACCGTCGGAGTTCGCCAAGGTGACGGTCGTGCTCACGGCCGCGAACCTCGCGCAACGCTATTTCGACGATGCCACCATCGACTTCGACCGGTTCATCAAGCTCATGGGCATCGGCGTCGGCCTGCCGCTCATCCTCATCCTCGCGCAGCCCGACAAGGGCACGACGATGGTGCTCGCGGCGACGCTGCTCGTGATGGGCTACCTCGCCGGCCTGCCGCGCAACCTCATCCTCGGCATCGCGGGCGTGGGCATCGTGGGATTCCTGATCCTGTCGCTGCGCGACGACTACTCGCGCGCCCGCATCGTCACCATGTTCAACCCCTGGCGCGACTACTACGGCGACGGATACCAGCTCATCCAGGGCTTCTACGCCTTCGGCTCGGGCGGTCTGTTCG